>ERZ773024.675-NODE-675-length-12348-cov-3.815830_pt1 | contig 12348 bp, 8 predicted proteins | sample MGYA00511667_ERZ773024 | MGnify/ENA primary metagenome ERZ773024 (study PRJEB29015, sample SAMEA2738117) | human oral metagenome | biome: human oral; feature: human-associated habitat; material: saliva | place: China | collected 2258 ... | reverse complement strand
ATTATTGAGGGAGCACGAGCGTATGAAGTCGAATAAGTATGTTCCTGTTGGGATGTTGTTCTTGATCCTGGCAATTATCTTGAACGTAGTGTCAAATGTCAGCGACCTGGTGCTTGGAATTCTCTACGGCATCTCGATAGCAGTATTGATTATTGGACTATTTAATAGTCGAAAATAAGTGCTGTAGCAGACAAAAACGGACCCGGCGGACTATCCATTAGATAGCCCGCCGGGTTTTTCGGGAAGCAAAGTTTGTTTACGAAGAAGTAGTAGTAGACTTTGCTGTTGAAGCGCATTTGAAAGGGTGAAGGTATGGCAAGCATTGAGGTGATGAAGGAGCGGGCTCGTATTGCGGGGCGTTTCAACCTGTCTGCCCGCCGCAATCCAGAACATAGGGCACTTGTTGCGCTCGCTGCACAGAAGGCAGGAGGGGAGTGTCAGGTTATCCCCGTTGCTCCCGGCGAAGATGAGGCTGACGTGCTCCGCCGCGCACGCAAGGTTGCGGGTGGTAAACCGGTCATTATCGTGACAGAGGCTGACGGGGAGCTTCAAGCTCGTCTCTTCGACAGTGAGAGCAATTAGGTGGGGTAATCCTAAAACTAGTAGAAGACCCGGTGGGTACTACAGATGTAGTACCCACCGGGTCTTTTCTATGTTGATGGAAATTGTGACAGCTGAAATTCGTATTGAGAAATATTCTGTCACTACACATCTTTTTGAAAGCGCGGACGAGTCGTTACATGCTAGGGTAAGCAGTGGTGTCGCATGCACTAGATTCGTGCGCCATCATCATATGTCAGTATCGGATAAGGATGTCTGAGGGGAACTCAAGCACAATGTGTGCGTATGTCCCATGAGACATACCTGGTTCACAAATTCAAGGGGGAATATTATCGAAAATATCTAAAAGATATTTGATTTATTCGTTTTTAATTAAGGAGTTTTAATGTCAACTACGACAAATAACCCATCTGTCCAAGGAACATCAATCGAACTGTTATATCAGTCATACGTTGAAGGTAAATTTATCGTTAACCGCAAGTACCAGCGTAAGCTGGTGTGGAATTTGGAGGAAAAAAGGGCGTTTATTGACTCAATTATCAAGGGGTATCCGACTCCTCTGATTCTAGTTGCTAATTACCAGGGTAATTCAAATAATGAAATTATCGACGGTCTTCAGCGCCTAAACGCGGTATTCTCATTTATTGATGGGAAATATGGATTAGTGGGAGAATATTCTTCAGATGGAAAATCCCCCCATTATTTTGATCCCACGGCATTTTCCGTAGCTTTTTCTGAATCTCAAGAAGATGAGGGTAGAAAATATATAACTAGGGAAAATTGTATGAAAATTTTGCGTTACGTAATTCCCATATCTACGTATACAATTAATGAAAGCGAGGAGATTGAGGAAGTTTTCCGTAGGATTAATTCAAACGGTAGGCATTTGAGTAAGCAAGAAATTCGACAGGCTGGATCGACTAATAAAATTGCAAATCTAGTGCGCAGAGTTTCAGCTCATATTCGAGGAGATGCCTCGATGGATGATGTAATTCCCCTAAAGTCGATGCAGAAAATTAGTTTGACGGATGATGAATCGATATCTGAAGGGATTCAGTTTAGTTCAACTTTCTGGCTAAAACAGGGAATTCTTGATAAAGAATGGTTGCGCCAATCAAAAGATGAAGAAATTGTATTGGATATATTGCTAGCGATGCTTCTTGGCATTACTACACCATCTGATTCCCGAGAGTTTGATAGCATTTATAACAATCTGGCAGAGAATGTACAGCTAATTGAGAAGATAAATAGTTACTCGGATAGCTTGGAATCAGAGATTTTGAAGAGATTTTCGCGGGATATAGATACATTTAAGCTTATCTATCCCCCTGGTGAGAAATTCTCTTCCGTCTTTGCAGATAAGAGTACGAGGGTTCCTCGTTATTTTGAATCATTATTTTTTGCGATTGATCATCTGCTCCACGTAGATCATAGGGAGATTATCAATGTTGAAGAGCTTAAAAAGCGATTGCGTGGTATAGGAGCTGGGCTGACCAATGAGAAGAAGCCCGGAAATCTGTGGATTCCTTCCGGTAGTGGTGTATGGACGGTTGAATCGAAGAAGCACAATTTCAAAGTTCTTCATGAGATTCTGTCGAATGATCAGTTCTCCTCGCCGTCTAATACCCCTGCCGGTGGTGAGGCTTCGATTTCACGTGAGGCACGGTTGACACTGGATACTGTTCGTATTGAATCTTCGCGCATTGAATTTAAACAAGGATTCTCTGAATATAACTCGAAGATGAATGAGTACGTGAATAATGATAACATTTTTGAAAAAATAGCTGAGACTGCTGCCGCGATGTCTAACACGGAACGAGAAGGTCCCTCTTATATATTCGTTGGTATTTGCGATGATGATAAAGCTGCGCTTAAATTTTCAAACCTTTCGGGCATTGAAACTGTTAAGTATAAGAATGTTAATATCTGTGGTATCGAGCAAGATATTAAAATTAATGGAAGTGAAGATGAATTTTTACGCAGGGTCAATTCAAAGCTGATGGCACTTAAGACGGTTAAGCGAAGTTTCGTAGATGCATTGATTTCTAATCGACATATCGTTAATATTGAAGGCCGTCGAATTATGATGTTCAAAATCATCCCTCAAGATGGGCCGGTGGCTTATGATGATGCATTGTATGTCCGAAAGGGTCCGCAGAATTCGAAGCTTGGTTTTGATGAGATGCAAGAATATGTCAATAAAGTGTTTTCGTAATTAGATTAGATTTATTTAGATATTAAATAAATACTGATCTATAATCAATTTTAAATTTTTTGTTTGCTGTATGTCGCCAAGAAGGGACCCGGCGGACTATCCATCAGATAGCCCGCCGGGTCCCTTCTTTATACCGCTATGCGCTCAGCCCTTAGCGAGTAGTACGCTCCAGCAGCTGCAGCACGTTCTGGTAGGTGTGGCCGGTCGCCTCCGTCATGCCCTGCTCACAGGTGCGGTTCGCCGAAATATATGCGGCGAACTGCTTCTGCTCGCTCAGCTCCGCAGCCTCCGCCTCCGTAGCGCTCGCCGTCAGCTCCGGGTGCAGCATACCGCGGTCACCCGCGTAACCACAGCAACCCCAGTGCTTCGGCACGTACACGTCGTCACTCATCGCGTTCGCAATCTTCTCAAACGCAGGCTGAGTACCCAGGTGAGTCATCGAGCAGGTCGGGTGCAGAACAACGGACGGCAGGGGAGCAGACACAGTCAGCTTGTCCAGCATGTTATCGGCGGCGAACTGCACCGCGTCGTACATGCGCAGACGCGAGTAGTCCGGCTCACCCGGCTTCAGGCCGTTCACGATCTTGTGCTCAAGCGCCTTAATAACCTTCTCGCGCATCACCTCAAGGCCCTCAGTACAGGACGAAGCGTCACACACGACCGGCAGGCGGCCACCGTCAGTAGCCTCCCACAGGGACTTCAGCACACGGTCGCTCATGATCGAGTAGCCGTCGGTGAAGCCCTTCGACTTCCACGGGGTGGAGCAGCACATCTCACCAATGTTGTCGGGGATGCGGTACTTCACGCCGGCACGCTCGCACAGGCGGATGAACGCCTGGGTTGCGTTGACCGGGTCGTGCTTGCCGTCGCCGTCCACACCGCCGAACATGGAGTTCACGCAGGCGGGGAAGAACACGATCTCAGCGGTTGCGTCCTTGTGCGGCTTACGTGCCGGGCCGCCGACGGGCAGGTCCTTCTTGTAGGAGGGAACCATGTCGTCACCCATGACCTTGCGGGCAATATCGGTGGTGCCGTGCACCACGGGGAACGGCAGCTTCTTCGCCACGGTCAGGGCCTTGCCGGCGACCTTGTCCATGACGCCCCACTGCTGTGCGGCGATCTTCCAGCCGGTGGCGGCCAGCTTGTCCTGGTTCTCAGAACGCAGGCGGCGAATCAGGTCACCGGTGTTAATGTTCACGGGGCAGCGGGTCTGGCACATGCCGTCCACTGCACAGGTCTCAATGCCGTAGTACTCGTACTCCTTACGCAGGCGCTCAGCGAGCTCGTGGTCGCCGTTCGCCTCAGCAGCAGCAATCTCACGGCGCAGCACAATACGCTTACGCGGGGTCAAAGTCAGGTTACGCGAGGGGCAGACCGGCTCGCAGTAGCCGCACTCCACACAGCGGTCGACTTCTTCCTCAACGGTCTCAGCGACCTTCAGGTTGGTCACGTAGTCGGTGTCCGGCTCAACCAGCAGAACGCCCGGGTTCATGAAGCCCTTCGGGTCAATGAGGCGCTTAATCTGGCGCATCACGTCGAAGAGCTCGTCACCGAACTGGCGGCTCACGAACGGAGCCATGATACGGCCGGTACCGTGCTCAGCCTTCAGCGAGCCTTCGTTACCGAGAATCAGCTGAACCATTTCTTCGGTGAAGTCGCGGTAGCGGTCCAGCTGCTTCGGGTCGCGGAACTGCTCGTTCAGCATGAAGTGGATGTTACCGTCCTTCGCGTGGCCGAAGATCACGGAATCCTTGTAGCCGTGCGAGTCGAACAGCTTGGTCAGGTCGCTACAGGTGTTACCCAGAACCTCAACAGGAACAACCACGTCTTCAAGCAACGCGTTGGTGCCGGAGCGGCGGTTACCCGCAACGGTGGTGTACAGGCCGCGGCGTGCCGCCCACAGTGCGTTACGCTCAGACAGCTTGCTGGTCATCGACACCGGCGAAGCCACGGGCAGGCTCTTAAACATGGGTGCTGCGGCGGCAGCCAGGTCGTTCAGCTCCTGCTCGGAGTTGCCCTGGAACTCAACCAGCAGGGCGGCGTGGTCCTTCACGTCGATGGCGGCGAGCGCCTCCGCAGCCTGACCTGTACGCTGAGCCACACGAATACTGGTGGCGTCCATCAGCTCGACGGTTGCGAGCTTGTTAGCAACCAGCTCGGGTACGGAGCGTGCCGCGTCAATCAGGTTGTCGAACACGAGCAGGCCGGTGGAAATGTTCTTCAGAATCGGGCGGGTGCGGTAGGTTGCCGAAGCAACAAAACCGAGGGTACCTTCCGAACCGATCAGCAGGTGCTGCAGAATGTCCACGGGGGTCTCAAAGTCGACCAGGGAGTTCAGGCCGTAACCCATGGTGTTCTTCATGGAGTACTGCTGGCGAATCTTCGCCATGGATTCGGGGTTCTCGGTGACGCGCTTACGCAGGCGTAGCAGGCCCTCGTGAAGTTCAGGTTCGAGGGAGCGTAGCTTCTGGTCGGCGTCCGGTTCGGCGGTGTCAATGATGGTGCCGCTGGGCAGCACGAACACCATGGAGTCCAGGGTGTTGTACGTGTTGTAGGCGGTACCCGACGACATGCCGGAGGAGTTGTTAGCGACCACGCCACCGATGGTGCAGGCCGACCAGGAGGCGGGATCGGGGCCGAGCTTGTAGCCGTAGGGTGCCAGGTAGTTGTTGACCATCATGATGGTCGCGCCGGGCTGCACGCGAACCTTCTTGCCGTCTTCAAGAACCTCAATCTTCTTGAAATGGCGGCGGGTGTCGACCATGAGGCCGTCACCGCTGGCCTGGCCGGAGAGGGAGGTACCGCCGGAGCGGAAGGTCAGGGGCAGGCCGAGTTCGCCTGCGGCGCGGAAGATGTTTGCAACGTCTTCGGCGGAGTCGGGGCGAACCAGACCCGCGGGCACGAGCAGGTAGTGGGATGCGTCGTGGGAGATTGCCAGGCGCTCCAGTTCGGAGACGCTGGATTCGACGGCTTCTGCGCGCGCGTCGGAGAGGAGGCGGTTGAGGGTCTCCTCGTAGGGGGAATTCAGAGCCTTGGACGTGTTCGTCACAACAGTCATGATAATTAAGATTCCTTACTGGTGAAGAGCGTAATGCTGTCCTTGTATCCAGTATCTTCCTTTGAACCCCGTCTTTTCCTGTTAGCTATGGCTAAGCTTGGCGACAACTTGTCACCATAAAGGGGTGGGTTATACACCGTGCTGATGGGCAGGTTTGCCGCGTATTTGCTGGTTTTCCGGGGGAATACGCCCGGGCCTGCGGAGGCGCACCCACCACACTCTGAACGCCGCGGCTGCTCTTAGGCGCGGCCACCGAGGGCCGTAACATTCCAGCGGCTCACCAAAAAGGCGGTTAGCCCAAAAAGAAAGTGTGGGGCAGAAAGCTACATGCTTTCCGCCCCACGCTTGTGTAACGTTTAGGCTTCGTCGAAGAAGTCCTCATCAAGCTTCATGATGGTGTACGTACGTGCCACCTGCACGCCAACACCGTACTTAATCATGAGGCGCGCCAGGTGCTCACCATCAATCAGAACGAGGGAAATTCCGCTACCAAGTTCCTCCGCGTAGCCGCGTGCGCCAGACGTAAAGGAGCTCGACGTGATGAACACGCCTTGCGTTGCCTTGCCGTGCAGCGCGCCCACAAAGTTCTGAAGGTCGGGGCGGCTCACCACATTGTCCTTGGCGTAACGCTTAGCCTGGACATAAATCTTTGAAAGACCCAATGCATCCTGGTCAATGATTCCGTCCACGCCGCCGTCATTGGAAGCCGGAGTAACGGTGCCGCGTCCTGCCGGGCCACCGTAGCCCATCGCCAACAGAACATCCACCACCAGATGCTCAAAAGCAGTGGGGGACATTGCGCGGACGCGTTCCAAAATGTCGTGCGTCAGCGCGGACTCAATCTGAGTGATGCTTTCGTCGATGAGTTCCTGCGGGGTGCTATCAGAGACCTCAGTGGGGGCAGTCGTGACGGCAACGGTCTTGGCAGCGGTCTTCGGGGTTTCCTGCGGGTCCTGCTCGGAACTATCAGACTCGGAACGCTCACGCGTGCGGGCGGAACGAACAATATGTGCGACAACATCATCAGGGATGCCCTCAGGGTGGGCTTCAATCAGCTTCAAGCCTTCGTCAGAAATAACCTGCTGACCGCGGCGAGGGGAATCAACCGCGCCGAACATCTTGAGATAGGTCAAACCCCAACTAATACGGTCCACATAAACGGGTCGCTTGCCGTTCGGCAGGTTGGGTCGCAACTGGTCTTCAGAAAGCGGGTAGCGCTCCGCTACTGCACTATAAATCTCTTTATTGGTGCGGGGGGTGCCGTCAGACAGATAGGTCAGAATGCAGGGAATGAATTCGTAGAACTTGGGAAGTTCAACCTCAGTGGTATCAGGCGACTGAGCGGTCATCGGTGTATCTCCATTGATTGATAACGGTGGGTAGTCCGTTCCTAATATACCTCTAATACAAAAGATAATCGTTGCCAGAAGCGCCTGTTTTTCCTTGTACAGGCTTTATTGATGCCGCGGCTGCCGTTAGGCGCGGCCGCCAAGCGCCGTAACATTCCAGCTAGCAGTACTATCAGAAGTCACCACACCACAAAACAGGGGAGAACCCGCCGAAGCACGCACCCCCAAATCCTCCACAAACACACGCCCACCCGCAGGCACACTACGCTCCTTACGGTCCACACCCGCACAATACACCGTCATCTTCGCACCCGAACGGTTCTCCACCGCAACCGAACCGCCACTCGACACCGTATCGTGCACAAAACCGCGGCTGCCCTGCATCTGAATCTCGCCAACCTCCGCGCCCTGACTCGTCAACGGCACACCATCAGGCGCCTCAAACTCACCCGAAGAACCAACACCCGCCGCACGAACCGACACCATCCACTGCGCATCATCCGTCAGCTGCGACGTCGAAGCCGTCACACGCGCCGAGCTATGCGGCACACTCACCGCACCGGCAGACTTCGCGGAACTAGAAGGACCGGTACCAGAAGGACCCATACTAGAAGGAGCCGGCGCAGACGCGCTCGCCGTATGACGAACCCACACGCCCGCACCCTCACCCGAACCGCCAGCAACCACCTCAACCGTGGTGCCCGAACCGTCAGAAACAGAAACCTTCATCGTGCCCTCCGGCTCACCGCGACGCTCAAACTCCACATACGAATAGGAGGCGGGCGCCGCCGGGCCCTCAAAGACCGCCTCCTCAACAGCGCCGCGACCGGTAAACAGGCGGAAACCCTCAGAATCCTGAATCACCGGCGCCGTCGCGTGGCTCGCAGCAGTCGGCTCAGAGGAACCCTCGGCAGACGCAGAAGGGGAGGAATTCAGGGTGGCGCACCCGCCCAGGGCGGCGGCGAGCGCACCGGAGAGGCACAAGGTAGCGCCCAGCTGACGGGAACTTAGCTGACGCAAGCTCGGCAGGTGCAAGAAAGAAACGGTGATGTGTGAAGACATGAGGCACTCCGATGTGCGGGTCGGTAACGCTACGGGGCAGTAACACTGCGGGATAGCGCAACCGAGGTGATGGGTACACCACATATTGTGTCAGGTTAAATGCTCGCAGTGCAATGACTGCGACGTAGCGTAAAAACTGCCGCCCAAAGACTGCGACGTAGCGTAAAAACTGCCGCCCAAAGGTCACAGCGCAATGAAATAGAAACGCAAACGCAACGGCGCGGAGTATCATTCACACTATGGATAAGGCGGAACAGAACCAGGCAGAAAACACGGTAAAGAACGGCACAGCACCCAATACGTCGGCGGGAAATACCTCGGGAAATACCTCAGGCAATATCCCGGGGAACAGCCCGGTGGGTGCGTCTGTGCGCCCTGAAACTACCGTTTCTGGAACTACCGCATCTGAAACCGCCCCCGCTGCAGCAAGCCCCGCCGAAGCAAACCCCGCTGCAGCGAGTCCGGCAGCAGCGAGTTCGGCAGAGTCTACCGCCCTGCACGTAGACGCCGTGCAGATTGATAGCGCCCGCCTGGACAGCGCCCACTCCGTCTGCTCCACCGACCTGGACCCCGACGACGACTACGAAGAAGTTGTCGAAGAATACGCCACCACCGACGCGCCGGACGGCACGCACCGCGAGGAACGCCGTATCACCCGCACCACGCATCACCCGCGCGGCAAGCAGGGCGACCCGAAAGTGGACCCTCAAAAAGCGGGCACCCAGAAAGCTGGCTCTCAGAAAACGGGCACCCAGGGTAACCCTGATGGTTCCGCCGAGATGATTGACGCGGGCGAACCCGAAACGCACACCACGACCATCCGTACGGTCACCCGCACCGTCACGGACCCACCGCGTCGCGCCCCGCGCACCCGCCTGTTCCGTACGCTCAGCAAGTACCGCGGCGAGAAGAACCTGGCCGCGTGGGAGGACCGTACCTCCACGCCCATGTTCGTGGCGTCCGTGCTGTACCTGCTCGCGTTCGCCGCGCCCATCATGAGCACGCGCATCCAGGAACCGTATGACGGGTACCTCAACATCATTCAGATGATTCTGTGGGGCCTCTTCGCCGCCGACTACTGCGTGCGCCTGTACCTGGCGCCGCGGCGACTCTACTTCATCACGCACAACCTGATGAACCTGGCGATTGTGCTGCTGCCCGCGTGGCGTATTGTCAGCTTCCTCGCCATGATTCACCTGACCACCAACCGCCAGTACAAGAGGCTCTCAGAGCTGGCGGTGAAACTCTTCGGATACACCGCGATCTTCATCATCATGTTCGCCCTGGCAATCTATTCGGTGGAGTCCTCCGAGCCGGGCGCGATGATTCGTGACCTGCCCACCGCCTACTGGTGGACGTTCACGACCCTCGCCACGGTAGGTTACGGCGACGTTTACCCGGTCACCGGCATCGGCAGGGTCATCGCCGTGATCGTCATGCTGTACGGCGTGGGCTTGGTCGCGGTTGCGACCGGTGCGCTCGCGAGCTGGATTATCGAGAAAATCGGGGGAGTGGAGGAGCAGGAGCATCCCGCCACCAAGGCTGACGTGGACGACCTTCGCCTGGAGATTGCGGAGCTTCGGGCGCTACTGGCCCGCGAGTACGCACGTCGCGATAACCCGGCCTACACGCTTCGGGAGGTGGTGGACGAGGACGGCGTTCACCCGGTACCCGAGGCGACGGATGCGCCCGCCGCTGGTTGGGGTGGCGGTTCGGGAGCTGAAGGCCCGAGTGAAGAGTGGGCTGGATTCAGTCGCCGGGCTGCCGCCGGCCGCGCTGACTCTGGCGCCGAGACCGGTCGCGCTACCGGTAGCGAGGTTGCGGTGCGCGAGGATGTGTCCGAGCAGGAGCCCGTGGCCCTGCTGGAGGAAACCCGCCAGACCTTCACGATTATTCGTGAGAAGTTCTCATTCCGTTCCCGCAAGTAGCTTCGGGAGGCCCTGTTTCGAGGGGTTTGGGAGGGTACGAGCAGGTGCTCCCTCAAAACGTATCGAAGCACCTTGAACACACTTAATCCAACGGTAAACAACATTTAATTTACAGCGCATCAAACCCTCATTGTGGCCGCGAGATACCCCGGGTGGCCGGCTCGAAACTATTCCCCCAAAAGCCAAAATGTGAGGAAACTATCACTCAAGATGCCTAGTAGGTCTACACAATAGGTCACCACTGTGGATACACTATCTACGTGCTGGCGTACGAAGACACCCTGTAGCCCGCGTGCTACGGGGTGTTGTTTTATGTTCGTTTCGTTCCGGCATGCACTCACAACTCTCACTCAAACACTCATATCAATAGGAGCAATCCGTGGCTTCTAAAACCACTCTGGGCGTGCTGGCTCTGACCGGTGCGCTCACCCTGGGCATGTGCGCCTCCGCAACGGCCGGCGCTTCTAGCTCATCGAATGGTGCATCCCTGGCCGCCCGAACGGTCACCGTCGATGACGCCTCGTTCGCCTCCGCTCGTGCCACCCCGGCCAGCGCGGCAACCTCGGAAATTCAGATTATCTCCGAGGTTCCCTCCTCCAGTTCCGAGACCTACGTTCCGCGCGATGACGCATCGCAGACGGAGAGCACGTGGCTGCAGCCCGGTGATACCGAGAACTACGTGGCCGCCGTGGTGCGCGGCAATAAGATCACCGTGACCTACCACCTCAACTATGAAGAGATGGCCACGGTCGTCTGGGTCGGAACCTTCGAGGCCGGTCAGGGGGATTACAACTGGACCTCGCTCGGCGACCGCCGAACGATGGACAGCAACCCGCTGGCATCTTCGGAGTCCGAAAAGGAATTTGCGGTGCGCGACGGCATGCTGACCTTCTCTCTCACCTTCCGCGGTGAGACCCGCACGGTGCAGCTGATGAAGTTCGAGGGCTAGGGCCCGCAGTGTTGAGGGGCGCCGGTTTCGTTCTGGTGGACGGACCGGGCGCCCCTTTCTATTCCTATCGCGGGGCTCTCAGCCGATCCGCACTGCCGACCCGTGGACGCCCCTGGTAGGAACGTGAAAACGCTATAGAATGGGACTATGAGCGAGAACACGACCCCCGAGACCGCCGCACCCTCGGTGCAGGATTCCTTCGAGCTACCCGGCGCACCCGACCAGTTCCAGCGCCTGTGGACCCCGCACCGCACCGCCTACGTGAGCGGCGGGCAGAAAGACTACACCGAAAAGACCTGCCCGTTCTGCACCGCACCCGGCCGCAGCGACGAGGAGTCTCTGATTGTGCACCGCGGCGAGCACGCCTTCGTGATTCTCAACCTTTACCCGTACAACCCCGGGCACCTGCTCGTGTGCCCGTACCGTCACATTCCCTTCTACGACGACGCGACCGAGGCGGAAACCCTGGAGATCGCGCGGCTGACCCAGCTCGCCATGAAGGTTCTGCGCGAGGTTTCGCACAACGACGGCTTCAACATTGGTATTAACCAGGGCAAGGTGGGCGGCGCGGGAATTGCCGACCACCTGCACCAGCACATTCTGCCGCGGTGGAGCGGCGATACCAATTTCCTGCCGATTATTGCCCAGACCAAAACCATGTCGCGCACCCTGGACGACATGCGTGCGGCGCTCGCAGAGGGTTTCGCCCGCCTGAGCTAGGTCGGCCCGTACTTCTTATCTCTCGGGCTCGCGACGCTTTTGAGAGCGTTCTTTCGCGGCGCCCCGCCGGGCCGGCTCTTTGCTGCTCTGCGGCACTCCTCGGGCCACTCAAACCGCTAGAGTTGATAGTCATGGATTACCCCAATCTGCTTGAGAACGCCTTCCGTGAGAACGCCCTCGACGGTGCCGAGGCTTACTCCGCCGAACCCGCCGCCCGCGTCGGCGGTGAAACCGCTCCGCGCGCCCTCGTGTGGCGGCAGCTGCGCTGGGTGGACCGCCGCCCCGTTCTCGAGCTAGAGGCTGTCGAGGCCGGAACGGGCCAACCCGGGCCTAACGAGGCCGGCCTTGAGAGTGTCGAGTCGTCCGTGCGCCCCACAGGCCGACGCCTCCGGGTGCCGCTAACCCCCGGGGCCTACCTGGGCCTGCGCGTGGCCCTCGACGCATCCGGCGCGCCGTACCGCTTCTGCTCCGGCTACACGACCGGCTCGACCGACCCCGGCACCCCC
>ERZ773024.670-NODE-670-length-12391-cov-7.310473_pt1 | contig 12391 bp, 13 predicted proteins | sample MGYA00511667_ERZ773024 | MGnify/ENA primary metagenome ERZ773024 (study PRJEB29015, sample SAMEA2738117) | human oral metagenome | biome: human oral; feature: human-associated habitat; material: saliva | place: China | collected 2258 ... | reverse complement strand
CAAGTCATCTGCCGCCCCGATACGGGTAAAAATTGCATCAAAGATTGGCAAGCGGGCACTTTCTGCCGGGACATAAGAACCCATCTGTGCCATGACCGCTGTTATCGCCAACTGGCGCATATAGGTTGACTTCCCGCTCATATTAGGTCCTGTGATCAGTTGGATGCTGGTGTCTTCATCCATCTGGATACTATTAGGAATATAGGTTTGGGCTCCCATGACCTTTTCAACGACAGCATGACGACCTTTTTGGATATCTATGCTAGAGTCTTGCCCAAACTCTGGGCGAATCAGGTGTTGATTTTCAGCTACCACTGCTAGTCCTTGTAAGGCATCAACAGTCGCAATCCCTTGGGCTAGGGCTTGCAGACGTTGAATATACTTACCAACCTCTTCACGGATACGCATAAAAATTTCATATTCAAGATTAGCCGATTTCTCACGCGCCTCTAGCATTTCACCCTCGATACGCGCCAACTCCTCTGTTCCAAAACGCTCAGAGTTTTTCAGCGTAGCCTTGCGGAAAAAGTGGACTGGAACATTACCTAGCTGCGAATTGGTCACATGGAAATAGTAGCCGTCCTTTTTATTGTAATCAATCTTGAGCGTATGGATACCAGAATTTTCTCTTTCCTTGGCCTCAATCTCAGCAATCCAACTAGTCCCTTCTCTGAGAACACGACGGTATTTGTCCAAGGTCTCGTCAAAGCCAGTTCGAATAATGCCACCCTCGGTAATGACATGAGGAGCTTCCGGAGCAATGGCTGCGCTTATAAGACTCTCCAACTCAGGAATAGCGTCCAGCTGTTCAATTAGATAGGCTAGAGCTGGTTGCTCCATTCCCTCCAAAATCGCTCGAATCCGAGGAACACTGGCTAGAGTAGTCGCTAATTGCAAGAGATCTTTGGGGTTGCTTTTCCCAAAAGAAACACGACTAGCCAAACGCTCGATATCGTAGACTCCCTTGAGGCTTTCTGTCAAATCACTGCGCTCAAAGAAATAATCCAGAAACACTTGCACAACTTCCTGACGTTCAAGGATACGTTCCTTATCAATCAAAGGACGTTGAATCCAAGAACGTAGAAGACGCATACCCATTGCAGTTTTAGTCTCATCTAGCAACCAGAACAGGCTACCTTGTTTCTTACCTGAGCGAGCATTTTCAACCAAATCAAGACTAGCCTTGGTCGCAAAATCCATCTGCAAGAAATCTTTGATTTCATAACGGATAACAGGCTTCAAGTGGTTCAATTCTCGCATCTGTGTCCGATGAACATACTGGAGAAGTTTACCACTAGCTGCTCCTTCCACAGATGTCAATTGAGAATCTAACAGATGTATATCTTCATAGATTTCTTGTTCATAGGAAAGTACCAGATTCATTTGACGACTGAGAATCTGTTCTTCCGCTTCGGATAGTTCGTAGCCAATCACTACTTCTCTGGCCTTGAGATTGCGGATTTCACCACAGACTAGAGAAAAATCTGATAGTCCTGTCACATAAAAATCACCTGTCACCAGGTCCATGTAGGCTAAGCCATATTGAGTCCCATCATGATCAATAGCTACCAAAAAGTTGTTCTGGCTATCTGGCTTGCTACTATCAACGACTGTCCCTGGTGTAATAACCTGAACAACTTCACGTTTAACGACACCCACAGCTTGTTTGGGGTCTTCCATCTGCTCGGCGATGGCAACCTTGTAGCCACGCTCAACGAGGACATCGATGTACTGTTGGGCAGAGTGATAAGGAACTCCAGCCATGGGAATCGGATTTTCAGCATTTTTATTACGACTGGTCAGTGAGATTTCTAGTATCTGTGCAGCATTGACGGCATCTTCATAAAACAACTCATAAAAATCACCCATACGAAAAAGCAAAAAAGCATCTGGATATTGTTTTTTGATATCCACATACTGTTGCATCCCAGGTGATAATTTTTCAGTAGTCATTTACTCTCTCCTTGTAAAAACAGTCCTGAGAGAAGCTCTCAAGACCTTATCTATTTTCCATTAGCTCAAGCAAGCGTTCTTCCATGACTTTAGCAGCATGTTGATCTTTACAGATAACCAAAAGGGTATTCGCTCCTGCAACTGTACCTAAGATCCACCCATCTTTATTTGAATCGACTACATTGGCTAAAACAGATGCTTCTCCAAGTTTCGTGTGGAGGACCAGGGTAAATTCAGCCCTTGCAACACCCTCTAAGTGATGTGAAAGGAATTCGACCAAATCAATCTTTTCTGTCTCATTTGCTAATACATAATAGACAACATCGTTTTTCTTAACTTTAGTTAAGCCAATTTCTCGCAAATCACGAGATAAGGTCGTCTGCGTCACAAAGACATTACAAGCTTCCAATCGATCCTGAATTTCTTTTTGAGTGCCTAATTTTTCTTCTGTAATCATTTGCTTAATAAGCTGATGACGTTCTCTTTTTCTCATATGTTCCTCTCGAGTGCATATTTATAACATTTTACATTTTTTTAGTAAGAACATTATATCAAAAAAACTGGATATTTCAAAAAATATCTCTTCTTTCAAAAAAAATGTAGTAAATTGTGATAAAATAGTAGAAAAGCCCTAAAGGAGCCCTAAATGAATACAAAAGAATTGATTGCTAGTGAATTAGCTGGCATCATTGATGGCCTGGACCAAGAGGCTATTTTAAATTTACTAGAAACACCTAAAAACTCAGATATGGGAGATATCGCCTTCCCTGCCTTTTCTCTAGCCAAAGTCGAGCGTAAAGCTCCTCAAATGATTGCTGCTGACATCGCTGAAAAGATTAATAGCCAAGCCTTTGAAAAGGTGGTAGCAACTGGACCATACGTCAACTTTTTCCTTGATAAGGCTGCCATTTCTGCACAAGTATTACAAGACGTTATCACTGAAAAAGAGCACTACGCTGACCAAGAGATTGGCAAGCACGAAAATGTTGTTATCGACATGTCTAGTCCTAACATCGCTAAACCGTTTTCAATCGGTCACCTTCGTTCGACCGTTATCGGAGATAGTTTGTCACATATCTTCCAAAAGATTGGTTATCAGACTGTCAAAGTCAACCACTTGGGAGACTGGGGCAAACAGTTTGGGATGTTGATTGTTGCCTACAAAAAATGGGGTAACGAGGAAGCTGTCAAAGCACATCCAATCGACGAACTCCTCAAGCTCTATGTCCGCATCAATGCTGAAGCTGAGAATGATCCAAGTTTGGATGAAGAAGCACGCGAATGGTTCCGCAAGCTTGAAAACGGGGATGAGGAAGCTCTTGCTCTTTGGCAATGGTTCCGCGATGAAAGTTTGGTAGAATTTAACCGCCTTTACGATGAGTTACAAGTTGAATTCGACAGTTATAACGGGGAAGCCTTCTACAATGACAAAATGGATGCAGTCGTAGATATCCTTGCTGAAAAAGGACTATTAGTCGAATCAGAAGGTGCTCAAGTTGTTAATCTTGAAAAATATGGAATTGAACACCCAGCTCTTATCAAGAAATCTGACGGTGCAACTCTCTACATCACACGCGACTTAGCCGCTGCCCTCTACCGCAAAAACGAATACCAATTTGCCAAATCTATCTATGTCGTTGGTCAAGAACAATCTGCTCACTTTAAGCAACTCAAGGCTGTCTTGCAAGAGATGGGTTACGATTGGAGCCAAGATATTGTCCATGTTCCGTTTGGCTTGGTTACAAAAGAAGGGAAAAAACTTTCTACTCGTAAAGGGAATGTTATCTTGCTAGAACCAACTGTTGCAGAAGCCATCAGCCGTGCTAAAGCGCAGATCGAAGCCAAAAATCCAGAACTTGAAAACAAAGACCAGGTCGCTCATGCTGTTGGGGTCGGTGCTATTAAATTCTATGACCTTAAAACTGACCGTACAAATGGATATGACTTCGACCTTGAAGCTATGGTATCCTTCGAAGGGGAGACTGGCCCTTATGTTCAATACGCTTACGCTCGTATCCAATCAATCTTGCGTAAAGCTGATTTCAAACCTGAAGCAGATGCCAACTATAGCTTGAACGATGCTGAAAGCTGGGAAATCATCAAGCTCATTCAAGACTTCCCACGTATTATTAAACGTGCAGCTGACAACTACGAGCCTTCTATCATCGCTAAATTTGCAATTAGCTTAGCGCAAGCATTTAACAAATACTATGCTCACACTCGCATCTTGGATGAGAGCCCAGAACGCGATAGCCGTCTAGCCCTTAGCTATGCAACTGCAGTCGTCCTCAAAGAAGCCCTTCGCTTGCTTGGAGTAGAAGCACCAGAGAAGATGTAAATCGTTACAAGAGACTGGAACTAAAGTTCCTAGTCTCTTGACGGCAATCGCTATCGGGCGATTTGCCTAAACGCCTTACTAATGCATCCAAATAAATAATATTGACTTATTTGGATGCATGTCGTGATATTAAATTCATAGGAACTACAGTTCCTAATTGTTAGACGCTAGCCGCTTTTATACGGACTAGCTAACTGCTTCACTAATTCACCAAACTAAATAATATCGATTTGGTTTGGTTCATGTCGTAATCTTTTAATTGCTTTATTGTAAAGCAATCTAAGTAACTAACGCCAAATCCTATTCGGACTTTGGCTAGGCGCCTCACTAGTCTTTCGATAGAAATATTATCGATTTCTACCGAAAGACGTCGTAAATGAGGTGATTTGCCTAAACGCCTTACTAATGCATTCAAATAAATAATATCGATTTATTTGAATGCATGTCGTAATCTGTAAAATCACTTGATTGCAGAACAATCTAAGTAACTAACGCTAAATCCTATAGGCGAATTGCCTAAAACTTTACTAGAATGACTTGAAAAGCGGAAACTCTTCGCTTTTCTCTTGCTATTCATTTCTTTATCACTTAGGGAGAATTTTTATGAGCCAATACGCTTATATCTTGGTTGTTCTCAGTCTTCTTTTTCTCTTTCTTGTCAATAAATATGAAAAAGAGAAACTTCAAAGACTGCTTCAGGACCAACTATTGAAAGATCCAGCTTTTCGTGCAATTATCGAAGAGAAAATCCAAACGATAGAAAACATCAATGATGTCATTGACTACATCAACAAAGGTTACCGTTTAGGAGTTCCAATTTCAAAAGAAATCGTTGACGAAATTCGCCAATCATAAAAAGACTCGAGATGAAGATTCTCGAGCCTTTTCTATTTTTTTCTGGAAACTACTATTTCCACCAGTATAACAATCCCCAGTGATCCCATGGTTCCGTAAGCTGACAAACTTTCATCAAGAAAATTCGCGGAGAGCTGCATCAGAGTGATTGCTAAGAGTAGCAAGGCACTACAAAGTAGTATATCCTTAAAACTTGGTTTGCGTTTTATATACTTTAAAAATGATCTCTGTAGTTTATTCATTTCGTTTATCCCCTTTTGGAGTAAATCCTTTATCCATAGAACAAAGCTCTTCCTTAGAAAATCCGCCTCTTACGAAACCTCAAGTTCATAGAGCTCTGCAATAATCCCAGCAACCTTCTTAATATCTCCTATCATTCCGCGCATTTCAAAGTCAGCTAGGACTGGAAAACCAAAGCGCTGGCTATATTGCTTGGCGGTCAAACAGTATTGGTTGTTAAAATTGCGGTTACCCGATCCTACGACACCAAAACACTTGCTAGCATTGTCACCATAGGCGATAAAGTCACCTACTGGAGTGGTCAAGATTTCCACATCTCCATTATCAACGCCATTGCCACCTTCGAGATAAGTAGGTAGGAAAGCCACATATGGGTTGGTCATCTCAAAGAAGTCTTCTCCTTCCTTGACCAAGTCTTTAATATGAATTTTTTCCACATCAATATTCGCATACTGCTCCAACAAATAAGCTTTCAAACGTGTTACAAAACTCTCCGTGTTTCCGCTTAGACTGATATAAACTAAGGAAATTTTTTTCATCTTTTCCTCCCTCTTTCTCGAATCCAAAAAAATAACTACCAAGATTGTATCTTGATAGTTATCCTTTGTCAACTCTTAGGCGAGTTCTTCCTCTTGAGATTCTGTTAATTCTTTTTGCTGACGCCATATTTTATAGAAGACGATTCCCAAAAAGATAACATTGATGACGATGAATATGATAGTAGTTACTTTTGACATGACTTCCATTCCTAAACGTAGGGTGTCATCTTTAATCAATTGCATAGCATCTTGTAGATTCATATTGTCATGGACTAGTCCAACAATAGCTAGCAAGGCATATCCAACATAAGTGTAGTTTGCCAACTGCAGGTTCTTACGAATTAAGAAAACAAAGGCTACTACAACTAGGATAGCAGATAGAATAATGAGTATCGTGTTAAAAATAGAGTGAGATGACTCAGACACTTGGTGGGCATAGTTAACAGCATCTTCTAATTGTTGAGCACTAAGTGTCCCAACATTTCCTTGGCTAGCACGAAGTGCGTCCTTACTAGGTACTGGAGTGAATATTCCAACTACTGCCAAGGCTGAATTAATCGCTGATAAGACTAATAAAACCCATAGATAGATTGGTTTCTTTTTCATAAAAGTAACCTCCTCATATTTTGAATTTATTATAGCATATTTTAAGATGGATAACAAAAGTTAGAGGGTGACTTCAATCTGCTTGCGGTAGGCTTTCGGAGACTTTCCACATAGTTTTCGAAAGACCTTGTAGAAATAGCCTACATTACTATAACCAACAGTATAGCAAATATCCTCAATACTATCATTTGTAGACAGCAAGAGTTGTTGGGCAGCTTTGATGCGCTGTTTATTGAGAAGCTCCGCAAAGGTTGAATTGGTTTCCTTCTTGATTAACTGACCTAAATACACAGGATTGATAAAAAGATCCTTGCTGATATCCTTGAGAGAAAGCTCTTTTTTATAGTCTCTACCAATAACTTCAAGTACACTGACGACATTCTCATTCATACGATATTGACCAAAGAAGGACGTCAAGGTTTCCTTGGTATAAGCCACTAAATCTTCAAAGTTTGTAATGGCATGAATTCTTTTGACAATATCTGTCATATCGTCTGCCTTCAGATGCTCAAAGAGGTGGAAGACATCCATCACAAACTGAGTAAAGAGTTGCTTGGTAATGGACACCCTCGGTGTATTTTCTAACACAATCTTCTCAAGCAAATTCAACTCTTCGATAATCTGCTGAAGATTTCCTTGGATAATAACTCGATAAATGGGTTCATAATAAGAAAAGAGACTTTCAGATTGATCGAGATTTACAGTTCCATAGAAGAGTGCTTTTTCAACATCACGTTTCCACTTTTCAAAGTTGATTTGATAAGGAGCCTTAAAAGGCATGACTAGCAAACCCTCAAATTCCTGATCGGCAAGGACAATCTGCCAGTCCTGGCCTAGAACATAGTATGGAATGACAAAATCCCCTTGTTTCTCTTGGGAGAGTCCAATCCACCAGTTTTCTTTTTGGGTGAGATGAGTCTTGAAGGCTTCTTCATCTAATTGCTGACTCAAGATTTCTGGCTCATGCACTTTTTCACGAAGCTGACCAAGGATTTTCTCAAGCAAATGCTCCAGCTCAACCTTATCAACTGGTTTGACAAGATAATCTACAACATTGAGGTTCATGGCTTTCTTGACATAGTCAAATTCTTGATAGCCCGAGAGAAGGATATAGTAAGCCTCTGGCAAGAGTTCCTTCATCTCCCCAATCATTTCAAGTCCTGTCTTGTCAGGCATGTTGACATCAGAAATGACGATATCTACGGGATGCTCTCGGACATAATCCAAAGCGTCGTCGGCATGATTGACCGTTGCAACGACTTCCATATCCCATTTTTCAAAAGGGATCAAACGCTTAAGTCCTTCTGTAATCATGTACTCATCATCAACTAATAGTACTTTATACATGTTTATCCTTTCTCTTCATCCTGAATGGTGATTCGATATTGAACACCTTTTTGTTCAGCTGATTCTACATTGATGTTATAGCGGTCTCCAAAGTAGAGCACAAAGCGTTCGTGGATATTAACAATCCCAATAGACTGTTGTTCCCCCTTATAATCTGCTGTGTGTTCAAAGGTTCTTTGAGCCAGTTTAGCTTGAATTTCTGCTAGTTTTTCAGCAGACATCCCACGGCCATTATCGGTTACTAAAATTTCGACATAGCCATCTTTTTTCAAAGCCTTGATACTGATAACATTATCTGTTCTTCTGTGGTCAACTCCATGGGCAAAATAATTTTCCACTAAAGGCTGGAGGGTGAACTTTGGAATACGCATTTCTTCCAATTCAGGGTCAATCTTAAATCCGTAGGCAATGGATTTTGGATAGCGAACCATACAGAGATAACTGTACTTCCGACAAAACTCAACTTCTTGTTTGAGGTTCGTTTCTCGCTCGTCAGAGATATTATTGCGCAATAGACTACTGAATTCGTAGATAATATCTGCTAGCTCATTTTGGTTCTCCATCACTGCATACATCCGCAAAAACTCTAGAGTATTATACATAAAATGCGGATTAATTTGAGCTTGTAGCGCACGCATGTTGGCATCTTTTTGATTGAGTTCCAGTTGATAAATATCGTGAATATTACTTTCCAGTCGATCCAACATATCATTTGTTGACTCAGCAATGAGTAGCAATTCCTGGTCCTTTTTATCTGTATCAATTCTCTTGGTGTGCTCTCCCTTAGTAATGGCTTGTATGGAGTCCACCAAGTCCACAACCTGACTTTGATAGTCAGAAAAGGTCCTTCTTAAGGTCATATATAAAATAATGATAAAGAGGGCGCTCAAACCTAAAATAAGTGCCGAATTCGCTAAAGTCCCACTCCAAACATAATCCCTTGGTACAGCTACTCGAACTTGATATCCATGGGCAGTTGTTCCTACCAACCAAGATTCATTCCTTCCCTTTGCTCCAATATAGAACATATCTGTTTCATAAGGTGCAATGACCGTTACTGCTACAGGAATGGTTCCCCTGGTATTGTCAATCGCCTTATAGAGGAATTCTGGTTCTACGGAAATGTAGATGACTCCAAGAGCCTGGTCTGATACTGGATCCGATACTGGAACAGCGAAACTATTAGCATCAGGTTTAAAGCTCTCAGCTGGAATCTTCTGCCCACCTCGGTTTTCTCTTTTGGAAACAAATACATCCGTTGAATCCTGTAGAACAATCGAAACACCTGTTACAAAATCATTTCGCACGTATATATCATCGATATTTTCATAAATGGAAACGGAAATATAGGGTGACGCCTTGCGTTCTAACTGCCAATAAAAATAATCTGGCGTACTGAGGCTAAAATACTTGTAAATCCCTTCAATTCGAGCTTGATTATCCACTAAACTCTGGGCTAGGCGGGTTGACTCCCGATAGTAGTATTCAACTTCATCAATAGTACGAGCGAGAACACGCTGACCAACACGATTGGCTTCCCTTTCACGCATATCCCAGTCTGCATAAGAAATTAATAGAGCAAAGCAGGAAATGATAATCATCATTACCAGACTATAGATTCGTAGGAGTGAGTGGAGACGGAATTGTTTGGTCTTATTTGGTTGCCAATTTTTCATGAATACTTTCATAAACAGGCTCCAATAAATCACTAATAAAGAAGTGCCACATTCCAATACCTACAAAGGCGATAAGGGCTGGCATATAGAAGCCAATAATGGCTAACAAGACGCTACCAAGGAGAACCTTGGCCACTGCTGACAAACTCATAAAAATTCCGATAAAGGCAAGCTTTAAGGTATTTTTATAGGACAATTCAAAGTAAACCTGTAATTTTAAAGATACCGTATAGGCCAAAAATACCAAGGCTACTAAAAAGATATTTAGAAATGTTGCTGCCAAGTGGATAATGGTCTGGTTTGGCAACTGAATCATCAGATACAAACCATAAATTAAGAGCAAGTCAATCCCTATAAAAGTGTAGAAACTGAGATTACTTTTGACAAAATTGCTCTTAAATAAATCCCAAGCTTCCTTGAAACGATAAGCACGGTAAGAATAGCCGTGTTCAGCATATAAACTCATGAGAGTTGCACTAGCGGGTGCTATACCAAAGACCACTCCTCCTGCTAGTGTCAATAACCAAAAATAAGCCGTCGCAATCATCCCCAAAAAGAAACGATAAAAGACTAGCTCAATGAAATTTCCCACGGTTTGCCTCCAAAAATTTAATCTAGTTTTATTATAACATATTTCAAGCGCTCTCAAAAATAGGAGCAGTAAAAAAATAAATACATTTATTGGTTTAATAATGATGTTTGTACTATAATAAAGATAGATAGAGATACCGATTAATGACCAAAGAACAAAGGCTTTACCAGGGCAGATGGATATGTTTGAAAATTAGATAATTACTATTCAACTTATTTACTGGATCAACAAAATAACGAAAGGAGTATGGACCATGACTATTTTTATTTTAAAAACTGCTTTGTTTTGGGTTGCGCTTGTATTGAGTCTTTTCTCTGATAAATTGTTCAAACAACAATATGTAAAAATCGGAAAAATAATTTGCGCTATAATCATGTTAGTCGTATCATTATCATATCTGTTCTAAGTTATTTTAAGAATACAGGAATTTGTTTGTCCTGTATTCTTTTTTTCGTCAAATGTACATTGATAAAATAAATAACAAGTTGATAAAATTGATATGTAATTTCAAAACAAGATAAAAACGCTCTAGACAATAGGACTAGAGCGTTTTTCTTATGTATTGATTCGTATTGAATGCTTACTTCACTTCTGTAAACACAACGTGTTTGCGAAGTTTTGGTGAGTATTTCTTCAATTGAAGACGGTCTGGAGTGTTACGTTTGTTTTTAGAAGTAAGGTACAAGCGTTCACCAGATTCTTTGTGTTCAAGTGTAATATTTACGCGCATGGTATCTCCCTTCTATTATTCAGCTGATGCAGCTTTAGCGATCTTACGTCCTTTGTAGTATCCTTTAAGTGATACACGGTGAGAACGTGAGTAATCTCCAGTAGTTTCGTCAAAGTTTACAGATGGAGCTGTTACTTTGTAGTGTGTACGACGTTTGTTTTTCTTCGCTTTTGAAGTGCGACGTGCAGGTACTGCCATTTTGATTTCTCCTTTAGGTATTTATATTCGATTCAATCTACTGATTTTCATCAACCATATTAGAATAACACATTTTTTTTGTAAAGTAAAGTTACTTGACAAAAAAAGATGAAAAAATTCTCCTGTCAGTCCTAGCAGACAGGAGAAGGTGTTAAATATCAATCTCAAATGGTTCGTCAATGGTTTCTGATACGTATTTTCCGTCTTTCTTCCGTTGTTTGACACATTCTGTGAGGAGATATTCGATTTGCCCATTGACTGAACGAAAGTCATCTTCTGCCCATGATGCGAGTGCAGCGTATAACTTTGTTGAGAGTCGAAGGGGGATCTGCTTCTTTTTAGCTTCAGCCATCTTTAGTAAAGACTTCCTGTGTTGACAATTGGTTGTGCATCATGATTGCCACAGAGTACGACAAGGAGATTTGAAACCATGGCAGCTTTTCGTTCTTCGTCAAGCTCTACCAATTCCCCTTCATTGAGTCGTTCTAGTGCCATTTCAACCATTCCTACAGCACCATCCACAATCATCTTACGGGCATCAATAATGGCAGATGCTTGTTGGCGTTGAAGCATGACAGCAGCAATTTCTGGAGCGTAAGCTAGGTAAGTAATACGTGCTTCAAGGATTTCCAAGCCAGCATCCTCAACACGACTTTGGATTTCTTCACGAATACGGTTAGCCACAATTTCGCTAGAGCCACGGAGACTACCTTCGTCTGCTTGCCCGTCACCCGTAGTATCTACATTAGGAGACACATCGTAAGGATAGATGCGGACAATATTACGGAGGGCGCTATCACATTGCAATGAAAGATATTCTTTGTAGTTGTCAACGTTGAAAACTGCCTTAGCGGTATCAACAACTCTCCAAGTTACCGCAATACCGATTTCTACAGGATTTCCTAGACAATCATTGATTTTTTGACGAGAATTATTTAAGGTCATGATTTTTAAGGAAATATGTTTTTTAAAGGCATCTAAGTTGGCTTCAATTCCTGAGTTACCAACCGCGATTGGTGTATTTTGACGATCGACATCTCCACTTTGACCAAGTTTTGTTTTAGAAGCAGGATTCACTGCCACGCTAAAAGGATTTACAAAATAGAATCCAGGCTCTTTAATCGTTCCTGTGTAATCCCCAAAAAGAGTCAAAACAATGGCTTCTTGAGGTTTCACAACTTTCAGACCACCAAATGAAATGACCGATCCAATAAATAAAAAGATACTTAGAAGAACACCCACGACAGATAATGCTTCATTCTTCAAAAAGGCGATGGAAGAAATAAAGCTTGAAATCGCAACAATTATCATTAGAAC
>ERZ773024.665-NODE-665-length-12440-cov-6.381833_pt1 | contig 12440 bp, 8 predicted proteins | sample MGYA00511667_ERZ773024 | MGnify/ENA primary metagenome ERZ773024 (study PRJEB29015, sample SAMEA2738117) | human oral metagenome | biome: human oral; feature: human-associated habitat; material: saliva | place: China | collected 2258 ... | reverse complement strand
AAATTCCTTTAATAATTAACACCTTACTTATAAATTAAATAATAGGAACAATTATCATTTGCAAATTTAAAAAATCGCCGTATAATACAACCCATCGAGACAAAACAACCGCACAACAGAATGAAAGGAGAAGAAAATGCCCGAAAGTATTTTTAAGCAAGTCTCCCTTGACATTCTGAGACTGCACCAACAAGCCATCCGCTCTTTGATCGCCACCAAGTGTTGCGACGAATGCGAAGTACATGACGCAGTATTCATCACTTTAGATGGCCGATATTATGTTTGGCTCCCTTGCATGGGCAAATCGCCCCAATCAGAAACCGGCATCCTGCTGATTGAAGATGAAGACGGCAATACACGCTTGAGCTGGGTCGCCGGTACACGCGAAGTCAAACAAAAAGACAGCCTGTATAACCGCGTTGTTTCCGCCCTGCAAAGAAAAATGCAGCGCACGAAAAACAAATTTATCCAGTCGGCAAACGCCCGATTGCTTGAGCTGACACCGCAGCAAGGCCGTCTGACGACAAACAGCAAAGATTTCTCGCTTTCACCACATGACCTGATGAAAGCACTTTATCCGGCAACACATCAAATAGGAGAATTTGCCCTGTAACAGTTTTTGGTAGTGGTTTGTGTTCCTTTTGCGCCCCTTAACATTTTAAAGGGGCGATTTTTTTGCCCCTACTTTTCAGACGGCCTAAACACCGGTTTTCCAGTACAATAAAGGCCGTCTGAATATTTCCTACTTTTCAACCATGCAACTGCTCAAATACATCCAATCGCAAGGCCTCGGCAGCCGCAAGCAATGCCAATGGCTGATAGACAATGACTGCATTGCAATCAACGGCGAAATCCATAATCGTGCCAAAGACGATATCGATCCGTCTCAAGTGCACACCCTGTCTGTTGACGGCGAAGAAATTGCCGCCGTCCCCATGCCCTATTTCTACATTCTGCTTCATAAGCCCGCAGATTACGAGACTTCACACAAACCTCAGCAATATCCAAGCATCTTCAGCCTGTTTCCCGACCACATGCGCAATATCGATATGCAGGCAGTCGGTCGCTTGGATGCAGACACAACCGGCATTATTCTGATTACCAACGACGGGCAATTTAACCACCGCGTTACCTCACCCAAACACAAAGTTCCAAAGCTCTATCGCGTTACTTTGAAACATCCTGCCGACGATACCCTTTGCACCACACTCAAAAACGGCGTCCTTCTGCATGACGATAATGAAACCGTCGCCGCAGCCGAAGCAGTATTGGCCGACCCAACCACATTGATGATGACCATTACCGAGGGTAAATACCATCAGGTCAAACGCATGGTTGCAGCCGCAGGCAACCGTGTCGAGCAGCTCCACCGTGAGAAATTCGGCAACTGGAATGTCGATGATTTGGCTGCCGGAGAATGGAAATTTATCCATATCTAAAAAAATTCCAAATTTTTTCGATATTTTTTAAACAATATGGATTTTTTATTTATTTAAAATCAAACATCTAAACCTTACTATTTTTATTTAACAGAATTTAACACTGTGAAGACTGAACTATTGTATAATTCGCCTGTCTGAGTAACACTTGCTTCGAAAGAAGTGAGTAAGTGAGTAAGACGTTTTCCCCGTAATGTGTTTGGCCATCTATACTTTCCCCTTAGTATAGATGGTTTTTTTTATCTAAAATTTGACAACCAAACGAATGCACTTTCAGACGGCCTTTCTCATCTAAAAAAGCCATCATTACTCAACCTCATCTCCCACTCATTAACTTGCTATTATCCCTTTTCTCTTTCTCGTCTCTTCCGCATCAATCTGCGCCGTTCCCATTTCAGACAAATCGTTTTATAGAAAGAAAAACTATCGGCAACTATCCAAGCTAAGGTTACAGGATATTATTAGACAGTCTTAGAGAAAGACCATCTTTGTTGCCGACATACTTGAAAGCACACTTTAGTGCTATCCAATATCCTCACAACAACCCTTTCCCATATCCCACTTTTCAGACGGCCTTCATCGTTGCGGCTCTTTCAATCATTCATATTGTTTTAGCCAAATTCTCTATTTGCAGGTTTCAATACCAAGAAAACCAGAGAAACCCACTAAAAATTCTTCATTACATGGTTTTTTTAACTAAAATCCTTTTCAGACTTTAGTCAAGATTCGTTAAATCTTTGCGGTAAAATGTTGTCTTTATTTTTTATGCATCTGAGTATTTATGTCTTCCAATCAACCCCGTCAAACCTGGTCCAACCGTTTGACTTACATCCTTACCGTTGCCGGTGCGACTGTCGGCTTTGGCGCAACATGGCGTTTCCCGTATTTGGTTGGTGAAAACGGCGGTGGCGCGTATGTGTTTCTGTTCTGTATCGCCATGCTGGTCATCGGTATTCCGATGATTTTGGTGGAAAACGTTATCGGTCGCCGTAAAGGCGTGAACGCGCTGGATGCTTTTGGCGGCACAATGAATGGCAAACCCGTTGCCAAAGTTTGGAAATTGGTCGGTTGGATGGGCCTGCTCGGCGCATTCGGCATCATGGCCTATTACATGGTACTTGGCGGCTGGGTCATCAGCTACATCGTCAATATCATCGGCGGTAATTTGGATATTTCCAGTCCGGTTTCCGGCGAAGTTACCAAAAGTTTCTTTACCGAACACATCGAAAACAGCCCTTGGGAAATTGCTTTCTACACCTTCCTCTTTGTGGTTGTGAACCAATGGATCTTGGTTAAAGGCGTGATCGGCGGTATTGAAAAAGCGGCAAAATACCTGATGCCTTTGCTGTTTTTATTCCTGATTGCGATGGTTGTGCGCAATGTTACCCTGCCGGGCGCAATGGAAGGCATTACCTTCTATCTGAAACCTGATTTCAGCAAAATTACAACCGAACTGTTCGTCTTCGTTTTAGGACAAGTATTCTTCGCCTTGAGCTTGGGTTTCGGCGTGATGATTACGTTATCCAGCTATCTGGATAAAAACGAAAATCTGGTTCAGACGGCCGTAATTACCGCGATTACCAACACTTTGATTGCCGTGTTGGCCGGCTTTATGATTTTCCCTTCCCTCTTCAGCTTTGGCGTTGCCCCTAACTCCGGCCCGACACTGGTGTTCCAAAGCCTGCCGATCGTGTTCTCCAATATGTGGGCTGGCCCTGTGTTTGCAGTGATTTTCTTCTCTCTGCTTCTGATTGCCGCGCTGACCACTTCTCTGACCATTTATGAAGTGTTGATTACGACCATTCAGGAGAAAACCAAAATCCGCCGCGCAGCCGCGATTACCATCGTACTGGCAGGTATTTTTATCTTCGGCAATATCCCTTCCATCTTGAGCTACGGCCCATGGAAAGATATTTCCGTGTTTGGTAAAAATATTTTTGACGCCTTTGACTATATTAGCGGCAACATCCTGTTTATGCTGACCGCGCTTGGCTCTGCCTTGTTTGTCGGCTTCGTGATGAAAGATGAAGCGAAGGACGAATTGCTCTACAAAGGCAACCATACCACCGTCAATATCTGGTTTGCCTATGTAAAATACCTCGTGCCCTTGGTCATTCTGCTGATTTTCATCAGCAACCTGTTCTGATAAGCAAACATACAAAAAGGCCGTCTGAAAAGTTCAGACGGCCTTTGTTTTGACTATGCTTTATTCAGCCCAGTTTTTCTTCTTACTGGTTTTACCGATACCAGGGTTGAAGCTGTTGGTCGGGTCAAGTTTCTTATAGAACTGTTTCAGCTCGGGCTTGGCTTCATACAGATGACCGACATTATGCTCGGCAGGATATTGCGCGCCACGTTGATCAAGCAGATGGAGCATTTCATGTTCCAAAGCCATACAGTCGTTGCCTTTTTTAATGATGTAGTCCTGATGGAACACATGACACATAAAATGTCCGTAATACAATTTATGGATGATTTTATTGTCAATTTCAGGCGGCAGTGTTTCAAACCAATCACGATCATCACGGCGCAAGGCGATATCGAGTGCAACCAAATCCTCTACTTCATCATCATGTACAGAACGGTAACGGATCGCGGCAGAAGCCACAGCAAAGCGATGCAGCATGGCCGCCTGCGTTTCTTCGGCATTACATTCGAAGAATGCGCCGCCATGGGTTGCAAAATATTCCTTCAAGAAAGCACGCGCTTCTTCTACGCCCTCGCCACCCATTTTTAAAATCAGGTGATGTTCATATTTATCCCGATAGTTGCGCATAGACTTCGGCAAGTGATCGGGCAAAATTTTACTGATCAGTTGCATGAATTTATCAGAGAAGTGTTTTGGTAAGAAACTTATCTTTTTGCTGAATCTATCCACACGGGCTTTCAGATCAAACAGTTTCGGAAGTTGGTGGGTACCGAACGTCTTAATGATATAAAAAGTATCTTTACCATAAACGGCAGCAATATCAAAAGCATGACGATGGATATACTCACCGGAAATAGGCAGGTTTTTAAACTCACTCAAAGCAGCACGACGAATATCGGTCAGCTCATTAATATCATTGGTGCCGATATAGAACACGGCAGTCTGTTTTTCTTGCGGGAAAGTATCCAAGCGTACGGCAAACACCATCAGCTTGCCCGCGCAACCTGATGCTTCGTAGTGACGCGCAGGGTCGGCATTAAAACGGGCGGCAGTCGGTTCATTCACTTGGCGGACATGATCGCAGTATGCATGGTCATGCCCTTTGCCGGCATCTTGCGTAATGTCTTTTCGCTGATAATGGAAACCTTGCAGATTGGTCAGAATTTCTTCAGGGGTTTCACCCAAATCAATGCCCAGATGGTTGACCAGCTCTAGCTTGCCCTCTTCGTTAATTTGCGCAAACAGCGCCATTTCCGTATAAGCAGGGCCACGCTGTACCAATGCGCCGCCTGAGTTATTACACACGCCACCCAATACAGATGCGCCGATACAGGACGAACCGATTACAGAGTGCGGCTCACGGCCTAAAGGTTTCAGCAGCAGCTCCAATTGATTCAGGGTAGAACCGGGCAGACAGACAACTTGTTCGTTATTGTTAATCGGCTGAATGATGTTCAAACGCATGGTATTTACAATCACGATATCGCGGTCGTAATCATTGCCGTCAGGAGTCGAGCCGCCGGTCAGGCCAGTATTGGCAGCCTGCGTAATCACGATAACATCAGCCTCAACACACGCCTGCAAAATTTGCCACATTTCCAACACCGTACCCGGACGGACAACCGCCAACGCCTTGCCTTCGCCAAAACGATAGCCTTGACGGTATTGTTCGGTTTTTGCCGGGTCTGTGATGATGTATTTTTCACCGACGGTTTGCGTCAGCCGGCTGATTAATTGCGTAGCATTCATTGCATACTCCTTGAGAGATAAATATATTTATTAAATTGCAATCATTGTAGTAATCCCTTTTATCAAAGTAAAGGCAAAACCCGTTTTTTAAACTCATCTTTTAAATAAACAAAAGGCCGTCTGAAATTTTCAGACGGCCTTTTGTTTCAAGCTTGAATAATCAGATTATTCGGCTGCTTTCTCTTCGCGAGCAGGGGCTTCCAGCAAAGCTTTGATAGACAGGCGCACGCGGCCACGGTCGTCTACTTCCAATGCTTTCACGTTCACAACCTGACCTACTTGCAGGTAGTCGCTGACATTGCGTACGCGCTCGTGGGCGATTTGGCTGATGTGTACCAAACCGTCTTTGCCCGGCATCACGCTGACAATCGCGCCGACGTTGTTGTCGAGGATTTTAACCACAGTACCTTCGTACACTTTGCCTACTTCCACTTCGGCAGTGATTTCTTCGATGCGTTTTTTCGCCGCATCGCCTGCTTCTTGAGTAGTCGCAGCGATAGTAATGGTACCGTCTTCAGCAATATTGATTTCAGTACCGGTTTCAGCAGTAATCGAACGGATGGTTTCACCGCCTTTACCAATCACATCACGGATTTTGTCTTGGTTGATTTTCATGGTGAACAAGCGTGGCGCGTGTGCAGACAGCTCTTGCGGACCTGCAACGGCGGCTTTCATCTGATCCAAGATGTGCAAACGTGCTTCTTTGGCTTGAGCCAAAGCGATTTGCATGATTTCTTTGGTAATACCTTGGATTTTGATGTCCATTTGCAGCGCGGTCACACCTTCGGTTGTACCGGCTACTTTAAAGTCCATATCACCCAAATGGTCTTCGTCGCCCAAGATGTCGGTCAGGACAGCGAATTTGTTGTTATCCAAAATCAGACCCATGGCGATACCGGCAACGTGTGCTTTCAAAGGCACACCGGCAGACAGCAGGCTCAAGCAGCCGCCGCAGACGGAAGCCATAGAGGAAGAGCCGTTGGATTCGGTAATTTCAGAAACCACGCGCATGGTGTAGCTGAAATCTTCAGGTTCTGGCAATACGGCCAACAATGCACGTTTAGCCAAGCGGCCGTGACCGATTTCACGACGTTTTGGCGCACCTACGCGACCCACTTCACCGGTAGAGTATGGCGGGAAGTTGTAGTGCAGCATGAAGCGGTCGGTGTATTCGCCGGACAGCGCATCAATGATTTGTTCATCACGTGAAGTACCCAAAGTTGCAATCGCCAAAGCTTGGGTTTCGCCACGGGTAAACAGTGCGGAACCGTGAGTGCGCGGCAATACGCCGGTTTGAATGTTCAACGGACGGACGGTGCGGGTGTCGCGACCGTCGATGCGAGGTTGGCCGTCCAAAATTTGGCTGCGGACAACATCGGCTTCCAAGTGTTTGAAAATGCCTTTGATTTCGTTGGCTGCCAGCGTGTCGGTTTCTTCAGTAATCAACGCTTCTTTTACCGCATTCCAAGCTTCGTCCAATTTGGCAGAACGCGCTTGTTTTTGACGGATTTTGAATGCTTCTTTAATGGTTTCACCGGCAATTTCGCGTACTTTGGCCACCAATTCTTCATTGGTTTCAGGTGCTTTCCAATCCCAAACTTCCGGATTGACTTCGTCGGCAAACTCATTGATGGCATTAATAGCCACTTGCATTTGATCGTGACCGTAAACAACCGCGCCCAGCATCACTTCTTCAGACAAGATGTCGGCTTCGGATTCCACCATCAACACGGCTTTGGAAGTACCGGCAACCACCAAGTCCAATTGTGATTTCGCCAATTCGGCCTTAGTCGGGTTCAAAACGTACACGCCGTTTACATAACCCACGCGTGCCGCACCAATCGGACCGGCAAACGGTACGCCGCTCAACACCAGCGCAGCAGACGCGCCCAGCATGGCAGGAATGTCTGAATCGATTTCAGGGTCAACAGACACGACCATCGCTACGATTTGGATGTCATGGTAGAAACCTTCGGGGAACAGAGGACGAATCGGACGGTCGATCAGACGGCTGGTCAGGATTTCTTTTTCGCTTTGTTTGCCTTCGCGTTTGAAGAAACCGCCGGGGATTTTACCTGCTGCGTAAGTACGCTCGAGGTAATCGACAGTCAGAGGGAAGAAGTCTTGGCCTTCTTTCACTTCTTTGTTGGTAGTAACGGCAACCAAAACAACGGTGTCGCCCATGGATACTTTAACGGCAGCAGCGGCTTGGCGAGCGATTTCGCCGGTTTCCAAAGTAACGGTTTGATTACCGTATTGGAAGGTCTTAACGTGTTTATTGAACATCATTGTTCCTTTCAAAATACCGCACTGCTAAAACACTAATAATGCACACTAAAATCCGAATGTGCATAGTTAGGGTTTCAGACCGTGCGGCAGGTTATAAACAAGCTTTCAGACGGCCTTTAAAGGCGCTGAAAACAACTCTCGATTATAAAGGCAACTATCCTTAAAATCCAGTATTGATACAATAAAAAGGCCGTCTGAAACATATCTCTTTCAGACGGCCTTCAAACTTAAAAATCAACCCTGAGTCAGCAAAGTCAATGCTTCCTGATATTTTTCGACTGTTTTTTGAATCACATCGGCAGGCACTTTAGGCGCAGGCGCTTTTTTGTTCCAACCGCTTTGCTCCAGCCAGTCGCGGACAAACTGTTTGTCAAAAGACGGCGGATTGATGCCGACTTTGTATTGATCGGCAGGCCAAAAACGGCTGGAGTCAGGCGTCAACACTTCGTCCATCAAAGTCAGCGTGCCTTCTTCATCTAAACCAAATTCAAATTTAGTGTCGCAAATAATGATACCGCGGGATTTGGCATATTCGGCCGCTTCCGTATAAAGCTGAATCGCCTTGGCGCGTACTTCCGCCGCCAGCTCTTTGCCGATGATGCGTTCGCATTCTTCAAAACTGATGTTTTCATCATGATCGCCGACTGCAGCTTTGGTTGACGGCGTAAAAATTACTTCAGGCAACTGCTGCGCTTCCTGCATACCTTCAGGCAGTTGAATACCGCAGACAGAACCGGTTTTTTGATAATCTTTCCAACCGCTGCCTGCCAGATAACCGCGCACAATAGCTTCTACTTTCACCGGAGTGAGTTTTTTAGCCACGACGGCGCGTTTTTCTAAAACTTTGGCTTCGTTTTCAGGCAAAACATCGTAAACCGTATGGCCGGTGAAATGGTTAGGCATGATATGGGCCAGTTTTTTAAACCAAAAATTGGAAATCTGCGTCAGAATCTCCCCTTTACCCGGAATCGGGTCATCCAAAATCACATCGAATGCAGACAGGCGGTCGGAAGCAACCATCAACATTCGTTTATCGTCAATTTCGTACAAATCGCGTACTTTGCCGGAGTAGATTTTTTTCAAGCTGATTTCAGACATTTCGGGTATCTCTTGGATAGACAGAAGAATGCGATATTTTAGCCCAATTTGGAATTTTTCGTCAGATTGTTTACAAAATAAAGGCCGTCTGAAACCTTATATTTTGGTTTCAGACGGCCTTATCCGTTGATTTCAGGGAAAAACCCTGAAAATCACCATCCTATCAGATAGCAGGAGCCTGAGTCTGATCTTGGATTTGGTTCACAGCAGACAGAGAGTAGTAGTCGCCGTGGCCGGTTACTTGGTAAGTGCTACCGTCAGCAAACTTGAAGTTTTCAACTTTGTGATCGTTACCGGTGAACCAGTCGTCGATGGTGATACTGTCGTTAGCACCGACAGAAACAGTCAGGTTAGCACCAGATTTGCTCAGCAATACGTCGGAAGCTGCAACGCCTTTACCGAACAACAGGGTGTCATTACCGCTTTCTTCACGGATAGTGTCGTGACCGTAACCTTTGTCGAAGAAGTAAGTGTCGTTACCGGTACCGCCGATCAGGATGTCGTTGCCGACACCGCCGTCGAGGTAGTCGTTACCGTCTTTACCAACCAGGCAGTCGTCGCCGGCCAAACCGTACAGATGGTTGTTGCCGCCGTTACCTTCGATGTTGTTGTTCAAAGAGTTACCGGTACCGTTCAGGTTTTGCATACCTTGCAAAATCAGGTTTTCAACGTGATCGGTCAGAGTGTAGTCGATAACGGTACGAACAGTATCGATACCGGCCTGTGCATTGCCGTACTCGATAACTTGGTCGTTGGCATTGTCAACGAAGTAAACGTCGTTACCGTCGCCACCGCGCATGATATCAGCACCGGAACCACCGTTCAGGTAGTCGTTACCGGCACCACCTTGCAGGTAGTCTTTACCTTCTTCACCGTACAGAGAGTCACCATCGGCATCACCGTAAATGGTGTCGTTACCAGCACCGGCGTAGATTACGTCTGTACCGTTGCCACCGTAGATGATGTCTTCGCAAGCAGTACCATAAATGGTATCTTTAGCATCAGTACCGCGGATAACGTTGCCGTCTTTGCAGTCTTCAGCTCGGATGACATTACCTGGGTTTTTATCTTCCTGACCGTATGAGTTGTTTTGGTTATGGTCGTCAACACAGTCTTTGCAGTCTGGTTTAGGCTCAGGTTTTGGTTCTGGTTTAGGCTCAGGTTTTGGCTCTGGCTTAGGTTCTGGTTTAGGCTCAGGTTTTGGTTCTGGCTTAGGCTCAGGTTTTGGTTGTGGTTTAGGTTCTGGTTGCGGTTCTGGTTGTGGCTCAGGTTTAGGCTCAGGTTTTGGTTGAGGTTTAGGCTGAGGTTTAGGTTGTGGTTTTGGACATGGGATCGGTTTGATCGGATTGCAGTTGTAAGGTGGGCAAACCGGAACACATTTATAGTTAGGAGTTTTTGCTGGTGGGCAGAAAGCCGCAATAGCAGAAACCAAACCAGTTACCGCATTAACTACTGACACGCCGACACTGGCAATGCTAGCGATGCTGCCGATGGAAATAGAAGATTTCGCTGCAGGAGCGCAGTAGTAAGAAGAGTAGGAAGCCTTAGGCGCAGGAGCGCAGTAAGAACTAACCAGGGGTCTAGCATAATACCCCCCGTAACAGTATGCCATAATAATTACTCCCAAAATAGTTAATAAAGATATCGAGCTGGCGGAACGAGCAAATCCGCCCTTGCTCAATTATTATTTTAGTAATATTTTTCAAAATATTTACTCAAAAATATCAAACGGTAGAATTTGCCGACAAAAGGACGGAGTTTCGCCTGTTTTTAAATTCCATTATCCTAGCAACAATAAAAACATTAACATTGATTCACACTCTCTCAAACAGCATAGATCCTTTATCTATCTTGTTGAAAGCTGAATTTTAACTCTAGTTATAGTAAACAAACATAATACCAATAAGTGGTTATTATTATGGATAGATAATATCGACAATTTGCCCAAATACAGCCGCCTCTGCATTTTGTTCTACGCTAATAATGTGAATTTGTCGTATTTACACTATAATGACACGAACACCTATTTAACAGCTATCAGAGGAGATACTCAACCATGCGTACTTTATTGACCGGAGCCAAAGGCCAGCTTGCCCGTTGTCTGCGCGACCGCCTGCCCGAAGATTGGGAACTGATTGCTACCGACTCTACTTCGCTGGACATTACCGATACCGAAGCCGTGCATCATATGATCAAAAACTTCCAACCAGATGCCATCGTTAATGCCGCGGCTTACACTGCCGTCGATAAAGCAGAAGAAAACGCTGAAGCCGCTTTTGCCGTCAACGCAACCGCTGTTCACAACCTGGCCGCAGCCGCCCGCGCCGCACACGCCCGCTTTATCCATATTTCCACTGATTATGTATTCGACGGCGAAGGCAAACGCCCTTACCGCGAAACCGACTACACCAATCCGCGCAGCACTTACGGCCAATCCAAAGTAGCGGGCGAGCTTTTGGCTTTAGCCGCGCATCCGGAAAGCATCATTATTCGCACCTCATGGCTGTTTAGCGAATACGGCAGCAATTTCGTCAAAACCATGTTGCGCCTTGCCAAAGAACGCGATTCCCTCTCCGTCGTTCACGACCAAACCGGCTGTCCGACTTATGCAGGCGATTTGGCACACGCCATTATCGAATTATTACAACAACCCACCTCCCCACGCGGTATCTTCCATTACTGTGGCAATAAATCGGCAACATGGTACGAATTTACCAAAGCCATCTTTCAGACGGCCCACCAATTAGACGACAGCTTCCGCATTCCGGAACTGAACGCGATCACTACCGATCAATATCCCCTGCCCGCTCCGCGTCCGGCATACAGCATCATGGATTGCTCACGCCTCGAAACCGAGTTTGGTATCAAACCGTCCGACTGGCAAAAAGCCCTGCGCGAAATTCTCCGCACAATCGACTGATAAGCTGATCCATCTATATCAAGGCCGTCTGAAAACATATTTTCAGACGGCCTCTTTGTTTCTTTTATATCAAATGCTTTATCTATCCAGTCTGTCATTTGAAAAGTGCTACAATAGCCGTTTATTTTATTTTTCAGACGGCCTGACAATATGTGCAACCATCATCCTAAACATTCACACGATAATGACACCATCCGCATCCGCGGCGCGCGTACACATAATTTGAAAAATGTCGATTTGGACATTCCGCGCCACAAGCTCGTGGTGGTAACAGGATTGTCAGGCAGCGGCAAATCGTCGCTGGCGTTTGATACTTTATATGCCGAAGGCCAACGCCGTTATGTTGAAAGCCTTTCCGCCTATGCCCGTCAGTTTTTGCAGATGATGGACAAACCCGACGTCGATTTGATTGAAGGCCTGTCGCCCGCAATTTCCATCGAGCAGAAATCCACCAGCCACAATCCGCGTTCAACTGTCGGCACGGTAACGGAAATCCATGATTATCTGCGCCTTTTGTACGCCCGCGTCGGCACACCGTATTGCCCCGAACACAATCTACCGCTATCCAGCCAAACCGTATCTCAAATGGTTGATGCCGTCTTAAAACTGCCGGAAGACACGCGCGTGATGATTCTGGCACCGGCAGTGCGCGAACGTAAGGGCGAGTTTGTCGATTTCTTTGCCGACCTGCAGGCTCAGGGCTTTGCGCGTGTACGCGTGGACGGCGAGGTCTATCAGCTTGACGAAGTGCCGAAGCTGGAAAAAAACATCAAGCACAATATCGACGTGGTCATCG
>ERZ773024.657-NODE-657-length-12495-cov-3.679100_pt1 | contig 12495 bp, 10 predicted proteins | sample MGYA00511667_ERZ773024 | MGnify/ENA primary metagenome ERZ773024 (study PRJEB29015, sample SAMEA2738117) | human oral metagenome | biome: human oral; feature: human-associated habitat; material: saliva | place: China | collected 2258 ... | reverse complement strand
TGCCAAACTACTACGTTTCATAATTGCCTCCTAACCACATTTGCTCTCTGTATAATTAGCTTATCTAGTATTCTTAAATATCCCCGCATTCTGCAAGACCTTTTCTTTTACCTCATTCAAAGGATCTATTGTCGTGAACAGTTCAGGTTTCCAATCTACAGGTGTTAACGTATCATTAAATGTATCAACAATTTTTCCATTAAACATATTATTAATAGTTGTAAGTTGTTTTCCTCCAAATACTTTCACAAACGATATATAGTCTTTACCTACTATGTCCGCTACATTGCTTTCAGCATAGATTTGAGAGTTTTTGCCGACGCCTAAGGAGTAAGCATACGCATATTCACCATTGGTAGTATCTGACACAAAATAATTGTTGTACATATGAACCTGTCCATATCGTACTCTAGGCACGCGTTGCACTACATTATGGAAATAGTTATGATGCAAGGTGACATGTAATCTTCCTTCATCTGCTACGTTTGAATCACTGTTGCCTATCAACATGGTTTTATTGTGATTTTCAAATGTTGAATAGGATATAGTTATATAGTCCGCTTGATTGGTTATATCCAGTGATCCATCCCTATGCTCGTATTTACGGCCAAAGTATGTTTCTACCGTTTCAGGAGCATCTTGGAACGAACAATGATCAATCCAAATGTGCGTACCACCTTTTATGGAAAGACTATCATACTGAGAATTCCAATTGCCCTCTGGACCATCCTTAGGGTCCCAAGCAGGAAAATAGTCATAAGGCGATTCAAATTGTACATTTCTTATGATGATATTATCCGCATCGAGGACCAAATCTACACCCTTTAATTTTGCATTATCCATGCCAATGATACTTGTATTAGCCGGTACATGAATGGTAATAGACTGACTTTGATTCTTTTGTGACGCCTTGCGCTTTTCTTCCTGCTCATCTTTCAAACTTTTAGGCGCTGTGCTATGTGGCTTATGAGTTTCTAAATATTGTTGAAAGTCATAACCATCGGCCATGTAATCTTTCATCGTCAGCGATTTGCCAGTATCATCGGTGTCAAAATCTATGGTGCCATAAACCAGCACAATCTTAGAGTCCGTATTTTTTCTATTCTTAAGAGCAGCTACAAATTCTTTTTTATTCGTCACTTTAAATACATTCTGCTCTGTAGCATGAGCACCACCAGTAGTACCATTGCCTACCGAAGCAAATCCATCCTGTTTCGGTAAGACTTCACGCATAAAGGTAGGGCTTTCAGCTGAACCTCGCGAAAAGGTCATCATTAATCCAGCAATTAACACAATGAGTAATCCAATGGGTATCACTATCTTTTTCATATATCGAGTTCCTTAGTTTCTGATACATCACAGTATGCTATGCCGTCATCATCTCATAACAACACTATCTCATAGCAATAATAAGAGAACCCCTTCATAGCGACAATATGGCTACGAAGGGGTACCATTCACATTACGCTGGGCGGCTCCAGTCGACTTGTACATCGATGGCTTCCCACATGCGTGTAAGAGCTAATTTAAAGTTATCCAAAGATTCTAATGGTTTTACAGTCAACCGTTCATACGTATCAAGACCTGTAGCATGCTCGATAGCATGGTCTTCATTTAAGTATGCACGTACCTTGTCGATCCATTCTTGTTCAGGTAGATCCACCGTTACGGTTTTTGTATCTGTATCGTAAGATAAAACCCCGTTGCTGTTTACGCCATAATGAATGGCCACACGAAATATACTCATATTTATACCTCTCTTGCAGATAGTTTCATGCGTATACACATTTCTATACATGTACATTGTATCATGAATGTTTCTATTCTTGAAAGAATTTTATTCTTCATTCTCTAAATCCATTTCTGCCTTTAATTCCGACCGTTTTCGCCGTTCTCCACCATCCCCGTGAGCACGACGCCAAAGGGCTCCACTCATGATGGCATCTTCGCCAAATTTAGATGCCAACGAATCTAGCACGGTTGAAAGCTTCTCATCTTTCTCGTCCGTTTCAATGGAGAATAAATCGTCCTGTACAATCCCTTCTGTTGAAAGCCCACTAACCGTCACACCCAAAAGCCGAATTGGTTTTAGCGGCATATCGAGAACGGATGTATCAAATTGAGGCAACGGTGCGGCGCCCATCATCTCGCGATTCTCCGTAATCAGTCTATCATTAGCGTTGTCGGTGAAAGTCTTAGCATCACGGCGATTCGATTGGCTAGTACTGCGAGGCTCCCGCTGTCTAGCATTGCTCCGTTCACGCATGAGCTTATTCCACAACAATACGGATATATCGTAAATGATACGTTCTTGGTCCGTAGCAGAATCGAGCCGTTTTTGACGAGATACCGTTTTAAAATCATTGTACCGCACCTTAATCGACACGGTATGACCCATCAAACCATATTTACGCAATCGTTTCGCTACGCGATTGGCAAAGTAATGAAGTTCTAAATCGATAACAGCCGGGTCCTCTACATCGCTTTCATAGGTCTCCTCATTACCAACGGATTGGATTTGACGATCCGGTTCTACAGGCCGTTCATCGATGCCTCGTGCCAGTTCCCAAATGCGCCGTGCCTGATTGCCCACATAAGGCACTAACGGTTTCTCATCCGACAAGGCCTGCACATCCTTTATCAAGGCAAAACCACCATCTTTAAGGCGACGTTCCGTACTAGGGCCTACACCCCATATGCGTTTAATGGGCAAATTGGCGAGGCTTTCACATTCCTTACCATAAGGAATGACCACAAGCCCATCAGGCTTATCTAGGTCAGATGCCAGCTTAGCAAGGAATTTATTCGGAGCCAGGCCCGCCGAAATGATGAGCCCCGTTTCCTCAAATACGCGGTCCTTAATAGCACGGCCCAATGCCTTAGGGCCTGTGAATTTATGAGTGATGCCCGTAACATCTAAGAAGGCTTCGTCCAGAGATAAGGGCTCAATGATAGGTGTAAATTCCTCCATCACCTTGTGAATGATCTGAGAAATCTCCTTGTAGCGAGCCATATTCGGATACACGTAGATGCCGTGCGGACAAAGTTTTTTGGCCCGCGAAATGGACATGGCCGAATGGACACCAAATTTTCGAGCCTCATAGGATGCAGTAGCCACTACGCCACGCGAAGAAAGACCACCCACAATAACGGGGTGGCCTTTGTATTCAGGATGATCCAGTTGTTCTACGGATGCAAAGAAAGCATCCATATCAACATGCATAATCCAGCGTCTCATGATTACGCGTCTTTTTCGTGTTCATCAAGACGGCAGTATTTGATTTGTGCGCAAATGCATTCGTCTTTAGTTTTGTACAATTGTGGAATAATCTCCAAAATGTCACCAAATGTATCTTCATTGATGGAATAACGAGTCCAAAGGCCATTACGTTGAGAATTTACAACACCTGCATCAATTAAGATTTTCATATGGTAACTCAATGTGGATTGAGACAAATTAAAGCTTGCCAAAATATCTGCTGCACACAACTCATTACAGGATAACATATCTATAATATGCAATCTTGTTTCATCACTGAGCGCTTTAAAAATCGTTGCCAAACGTTCATAAGAAACTTCAACCATAAGAAAACTCCTCAATATACATCAAAAATTATCAATCTACTTTTATACTATTATATACTATTTTTATAACTAAATCTATTTTTTTCTTTTTATTCTCATTAAAACATTTTAATTGACTAATCAAAATGTTTTATGAGGTATTTTATACGCATAAAAGCGGAGATTCTTAGGTGAGAATCTCCGCTTATTGTTTTAGCGATATGTTACCCGATGTACCAAAATGTCAATTAGAATACGTTAACAAGGTCAATCGTTTGGTTACGATTAGGACCAACAGATACGATACCCAAAGGCACGCCTGTTACTTCTGCAATACGTTCTACGTATTTACGCGCATTTTCAGGCAATTCATCATAAGAACGAATGCCGGAAATGTCTGTTTCCCAACCTGGCAATGTTTCATATACAGGTTCACATGCTTCAAGATCTTTCAAGCTAGCAGGGAAACCTTCAACGTTTTTGCCATTCAATTTGTAACCTACACAGATTTTCAATTCTTTGAAAGAATCAAGAATATCCAAACGTGTAATAGCTAAATAATCAAGGCTGCTAAGACCTGCTGCGTATTTTACAACCATAAGATCTAACCAACCAGTACGGCGAGGACGACCTGTTACAGTACCGAACTCATGACCAAGCGTACGAAGTTCTTCACCAATTTCATTAAGTTGTTCTGTAGGGAATGGGCCTGCACCAACACGTGTAGCGTAAGCTTTCACAACGCCAAAAATATTTTTCAAATAGTTAGGACCTACACCCGCGCCTGTGGAAGCACCACCAGCGATTGGATGGGAGGATGTTACGAATGGGTAAGTACCATGATCAAGATCTAGCATAGTTGCTTGCGCGCCTTCGAACAATACCTTTTTATCCTCTTTAATCGCTTTCAACACAGCATTATTTGTATCAGTTACATAAGGTTTCAAAGCCTCTGCATATTTAATGTAATCTGCTAAGATTTCATCGTAATTAACAGGTTCAGCATCGTATACCTTTGTAAGCATTTTATTTTTAAACTCAACATTATATGCTAATTTTTGTTTGAAAGTTTCCATGTCGTACAAGTCGCAAATGCGGATGCCGATACGGTTTACCTTATCAGCATAGCAAGGGCCGATACCGTTTTTAGTTGTACCGATTTTAGCATCACCTTTGGATGCTTCTTCGGCCATATCAAGAGCAATATGGTAAGGCATGATGACATGAGCACGGTCAGAAATGTGAAGGGATTTAGCAGATTTACCTTGTTTTTCAAGACCTTCAATTTCTTGTAACAACACCTTAGGATCAATAACAACGCCTGTACCAACGATATTTTGTTTATCATCGTACAAAATACCACTTGGCAATAAACGAAGCGCGAATGCCTTGTCATCTACTACAACAGTGTGACCTGCATTATTACCGCCTTGACTGCGCACTACAACGTCTGCACGTTCCGCAATCCAGTCAACGATTTTACCTTTACCCTCGTCACCCCATTGAGTGCCGATTACCATACTTGTTGCCATATCTATGTCCTCCAATTGTGAAAGTCAAATTAATCCATAGTTATTATACAACATAATAGCAAAGCACGAAAAGACTAAATAAAGATTACACGAATTCTATTTTATTTAGGTTCTTTCAACCAGAAGCTCATTAATAATCCTAACGCACCAACAGGGATCAGTGTCATCAACGCTGTTTGTACATCGTAAATATCTGCTAAATGTCCAATATATGGTGCTACGAGGCCGCCTAATGTAATGCCGAGGCCCAATGTAATGCCTGATGCAAAGCCTGCATTTTTAGCAAGGTATTTTTGGCCTAGAACGGTAATAGGTCCATATTGTGAGAATACACCAAAGGCCATTGGTATCATGGCGCCAAAGAATCCCCATGCATTTGGCACGAAGATAAACACTAATACGGATGGTAAAAATATAATATTACCTAAACGCACTGTTTTTAGAAAGCCTAGCTTATCAGATAGGGCACCACCCATATAGGTGAGGACAGCCCCCATGGCAAAGTACATAGTAAGTGTCAAACTAGATACACCAGCTTCGCCATTGATAACGGTAATGTATAAAATCGGTATAAAAATCGATAATACGGAGAACAAAATTGATCGAGAGGCAATGACGAAAAATAGCTTTGTAAAACTCACCCAATCGTTTATGCCTGTATTTGTGCCCTTAATTTGGCTTTCACATTCACGCGCACCTTCGGCCTCAGTAGTATGACCTATGAAAGCATATAGATATAGCAACACGCCGAGCGCGGCAATAGCCGTAAACACCCAGAGGAATTGGCCGCCAAAGACATAAACGCCACCAGCAATGAGCGGCCCTAAGGCAAAACCAGCACTGCCACCAACCGCAAAGCGCCCCATGGCATTGCCAATCTCGTGAGATTGTGTACGATTTACAAGAAGAGCCGCCTCAGGATGGAATAACGCTGCCCCTACACCAGCTAAAAGAGACAAAGCAAGAATCATTTCATAGTTCGTAGCCAACGCCATAGCACTAATAGACACAAGAGTCACCGTAAAGCCTACCGGAATAAACCAAGGTACGCGCCATCGATCCGCTACATACCCCAAAATGGGCTGCGCAATAGACGCTACCACGGTATTACAGAAAATAATGGAAGCCGATTGATAATAATTAAGGCCAAAGTTCGTAATAAAAAATGGTATAAGCGCGGCCAATGAACCTTGACCGAAATCGTTAATGCAATGAAAGATAGGCGGTGCGTATTTTCTTATGGTGTTTTTCATGTATCCTCCTTTTATTGGGATAAATCAACAACTATAGCTATGGATGATGAGGCTCCAAAAAACTCCACCGGCCGGGTCTGACTACGCCCTTCGGGCTCCGCAGGGCCAAAGTCGCTTTTAGCGACCCCTTACTCTTGAAGCAACGCCCTACAATTCACTCTCGTCATAGACTCCAACTCACTATTAAATGATCAAGATGACTCCAAAAGAAAGCTATTTATTCTTCCTAAAGAATTGTACCACAGCCAACAAAAGCGCTAACAACTATAGTGACTTCACTCGAATCAATGAAACAATAGCCACACTAAAGGGGCAGCCGAGTTTTGACATATACAGCATCTTGGAGGTTTCCGAATTAGATCGCATCATTGAATCTCTTCAGAATGACGAAGACTTCCTTACCTATAATAGCAAAGGAAACAATCAATACACCAATGCTCTCGCCTACTATCGGCGCTATCTTCTTGCGCTGCAACTATCACAAGCTACTCCGAGCAAAAAGGAACGATCATCGGTACCTTTATCCTTACAAATCATCTATTTTGGGGCTCCTGGCAGCGGGAAGTCACACAAGGTAGCTGAAGATCTTGCAGGGGTAGGCAGGGAGAACGTCTTTCGCACCACCTTCCACCCCGACTACGACTATGCCAGCTTTGTGGGCTGCTATAAGCCAATAGTAAGTTCACCCTCACGACAAGACTTGAGCTTTGAAGAATTAAAAAGTCGCATACAGGAAGAAGCAGCTAAGAACCCAGAGCATACCATTAGTAAGTTTACCATAAAGTACTACCGCTCCATTCAAAAGCTACGAGAAACTCCGCAAAGAGAAGAACTACGTGCCGAGATTCAGAAATGTCTGCAACGCGACAATGATGGCAAGAATCAATATGCCTATATGAATCAAGCCATTGCCTTAGGGGAATACTTAGAGAAAGAGGGATTATGGCGCGATGACTCTACCATCACCTATGCCTTCACGCCACAAGTTTTCACCAACGCCTATGTACGTGCGTGGGAGCATCCCAATGAGAAGGTATACCTCGTGATCGAAGAGATCAACCGAGGGAACTGCGCACAGATCTTTGGCGACCTCTTCCAGCTCCTTGACCGCAAGGATGATGGTACGTCCTGCTATTCTATCCGTGCCGATAAAGATCTTGCCAATTACCTGCAGCATACACTGAGTGGAGATGCCAAGCGTGGAATTGAAGAGGGTAACTTATGTCTACCCTCTAACCTCCACATCATCGCTACGATGAACACCTCTGACCAATCTCTATTCCCGATGGATAGTGCCTTCAAGCGCAGATGGGACTGGGAGTATATCCCTATTAACTACAGTAACGAGGTAAAGTCGGGGCAGTTTATGATTACCATCAATGGTAAGAACTACAAATGGGTAACCTTCCTCGAGGCTGTCAATAAGTGCATCCGCGATTTGACACATTCGGAAGATAAGCAGATGGGTAACTTCTTCATCAAGAACTCCATTGAGAAGGAGGCGTTCAAAAGCAAGGTAATGGCCTACCTATGGCACGAGGTCTGTAAGGATGAATACGGCACACTAGGCAACTTCTTCCGCTCATATGAAGAAGAAGAAGAAGAAAAGAAAGACGTGAAAGAGTTCTCCTTCAATGAGCTATACGAAAAGGATGACTATCTACTCTTGCAGGGCTTTATGGCCTACCTCGGAGTTCCAGTTATTGGAGAGGAGAGCGCTGGAGAGGAGAACGAGTAATTGATAAGGCATAGCCAAGATGAAAGTCCTCATAGAAGACTATCATTACAGTCCCACTGAGCTCCCTGAGCTGAAGGGCATTGACCCAACGGAACTCTCGGGAGGGCAGATCAAGCTCCCCTATGTAGGCTACTACCATGACGGAGAGACGGATGAGACGATCTTCATCTTGCCCAAGGTCTTCCTCATAGGAGGGAAGGCGTTCGGACGATACGAGCCTGAACTCCTACTCTGTATGACCGAGGAGAGCGAGCAACTTACGGAGACTGACCATGCCTTTCTCTTCGAGCTATCTGCTTGGATCTATCAGGCCATAGCACTCTTTTGCGAACGTCACCCCGAGAATGAGATCACCTCTCACCGCGAGCTGGCTGGTGTCATTGGGCAGCGGAGAGATGGTGAGACGACTTTGCTTGATCTCATCCTTGCCCTAATCTGCTTTGGCAAAGAGCATCAGTCGCTCTTCACCTACATCGCCACGATCGCACACAGCGGGCGCCACAAGATCCATTGGACGAAGACGATACGCACGACATCCCCAGTCCTACAAGACGGCAAGCCCTACTATCTCAAGTGCAAGACCAAGGAGAAGGCTATCAACTATGACGAGGAGCTGATCTGCCTCTTCTACTCTACCCTTGATTATCTGAAGCAGAGCTACCACTTCGTAGCGAAGCGTAACCTCAACTATGAGACCGAGCGTCCCCACCGCATAAAGAACCTCATTGAAAGCGGCAAAGGCACTCGCCGCCTCCGCCAAATAAGAGGGAAGTACTTTACTGACGAGCTGGTCCAGCTCTGGCACCTACTCTATGCCTTCTACGAGCGAGCCGAAGAGGCCACCCAAGGGAAAGCCCACGATGAGCGCCTCTTAGCACGCGACTTCAACATCGTCTTCGAGGACATGATCGACAGTCTGATCGGAGAAAAGTCACTCCCCTCGGGACTGAAGGAGCAGAAGGATGGCAAGATCATCGACCATATCTATCAGGACAAGTCCCTGATAGGAGATGGGGATATCTACTTCATCGGGGATAGTAAGTATTACAAGGAGGGCAACACTGTAGGGCAGCACTCCAGATACAAGCAGTTCACCTACGCTAAAAATGTGATCCAATATCACATCGACCTCTTCCACAAGAAGGCGCAGACCTTGCGCTATCGAGACGAGCTCACCGAGGGCTACAACCCGACTCCCAACTTCTTCATCCGAGGGATTATTGATGAGAAGGACTTATCCTACAGCGACCACAAGCTGACGCGCTACCAAGAAGACGAGAAGAAGTGCAGTAACAAGCACTTCGAGAATCGCCTCTTTGACCGCGACACGCTCCTTGTCCTCACCTATGAGATCAACTTCCTCTACGTCCTCTCGGCCTATGTGCTAAGCCATGGCTATGGCTCCAGCACTGATAGCTTTCTGCGGGAGCGATTCAGAGAAGACGTCATCCAGGCCTTTGAGGAGCTGTATCGCTTCTATGAACTATGGCCCGAAGCATCTGTAGAAGAAAAGGAAGCATTTGTAGAGAAGCACTTCAAGCGACTCCTTGGCAAGATCTATCAGACAGAGGACGAAACACTGATCTTAGCCCTCAAGAAAAAGGGTGATACGGTTATGGATGAGAACATCCTCGACCTCATCCCTGAGGACCAACGCAAGGACTATCCCCTGGGCTAAGAGTCAGGTGCGGGGCAGGTATGCGGGGCATGACGTATCTTTGCGACAATAAATGACTCAGCCAATGGCAGACAACTGCACCACCCGCCCCTACCAGCTGGGGCTCGCCCTCAGTGGCGGCAGCATCAAGGGCTTTGCCCACCTCGGCGTCTTAAAGTACCTCGATGAGGTAGGCCTACGCCCCGAGATCATCGCTGGCACCAGTGCTGGCTCCATCATGGGCGCCTTCTATGCATCGGGCTATGCGCCTGAGGAGATCCACGAGCTCCTCTCGCAGACGGGCTTCATGCAGATGACCAGCTTCACCACCAAGGGAGGCGGGATCTTCAGCACGACGAAATTCCTCCATTTGCTTAAGAAGAACCTCCGTCACCGCAAACTGGAGGATCTACCGACCCCCATGCGTATCGTAGCCACCGACCTAAACCAAGGAGAACCCCACGTCTTTACTGAGGGCCCCTTGGCGAAGATTATCTTGGCTTCATCAAGCATCCCCATCCTCTTCTGCCCTGTAGAAATCGACGGTCACACCTACGTCGACGGCGGGCTCTTCCGCAACTTCCCCGTCACGGCCATCCGCGAGGACTGCGAGGAGGTCATCGGTATGAACCTCGGCCCTATGCAGAGCGCAGAAATCCCCATGAATATAAAGGACATCGCTAACCGTGCATGGGAACTAATCTTCCGCCAGAATACCACCCCTGACTGTGCAGCCTGTGATTATCTTCTTGAGACGAGCGAGGTAATGAAGTTCGGGATGTTTGAGGTCAGCGCTTCCGAGCAGCTGATGAAGATAGGCTACGAGCTGGCGAAAGCTGAGCTTGCTCCGCTGGTCAAAAAGAAGAAGGGCGCGAAAAAGCCTTAGCCCCACCACCTACCCATACCTATGCAGCAGAAGATCGTCATCTACTCCACCCTCACTCGACTCTGGGGGAATAAGAATACGACCCGCCAGCCCCATGGCACACTCTCCGCGAACGGCTCGGGGAAGCTCCGTGACTTCACTCCCGAAGCCCTCGCCTATATCTGCAGTCTCGGGGCAACCCACGTCTGGTATATCGGCCTGCTGGAGCACGCTACGAAGACCGACTACAGCGCCCAAGGCATCCGTCCCGACCACCCCGACACAGTGAAGGGGCAGGCTGGCTCACCCTATGCCGTCAAGGACTACTACGACGTCGACCCCGACCTCGCCGAAGATCCACACGCGCGACAGGCAGAGCTGGATGCCCTCATCAAGCGTACCCACCAGGCAGGGCTGCAGGTCTTGATGGACTTTATCCCCAACCACGTCGCCCGCACCTATCACTCCGATGCGTGCCCTGAGGGCGTCGCAGACCTCGGTGCTACGGACGATGTACAGCTGGCGTTCTCCCCACGCAACAACTTCTACTACCTCCCCGACACCTCACTTATCCTACCCTTATCCACAGAGTCATCCCCATACACCGAGTGCCCAGCACGCGCTACGGGCAACGACTGCTTCAGCCCCTACCCCAGCATCACGGACTGGTACGAGACGGTGAAGCTCAACTACGGGGTGGACTACTGCGGGGGAAGTGGCCTGCATGCCGACCCCATCCCCGATACGTGGGTGAAGATGCGTGACATCCTCTGCTACTGGGCTGCACGTGGTGTCGATGGCTTCCGCTGCGATATGACCGAGCTTGTCCCGCCCGCTTTCTGGGCTTGGGCGATCCCCTCGGTGCGTGAGCAGTACCCCAAGACACTCTTCCTCGCAGAGATCTACCAGCCTCACCGCTACGGCGAGTATCTGCATGCAGGCTTCGACTACCTGTATGATAAGGTCGGCGTCTATGACTTCCTCATCGCTCTCGGCAAGGGCGCACGCGATGCGGCGGACTTCACCGGTATACGCGATGCTGTCGGGAGCGAGCAGCCCGCGATGTGCTACTTCACGGAGAACCACGATGAGCAGCGCCTCGCCTCGGACTTCGTCTTCGCCTCACCCCGTCAGGGCTTCCTCGCTACGGCTGTCGCAGCCCTGAGTGGTGGCAATCCCCTACTCCTCCACTTCTGTCAGGAGCTGGGTGAGCAGGGCATGGACAGCGAGGGCTTCAGCGGGCGTGATGGCCGCACGACGATCTTCGACTACTGGAGCCTCGACAAGCTCCAGCGCCTGCAGGCTGGTGGCTACACCTCCGCCCAGCTGACGGACGAAGAGGCCAGCCTACTCAGCGACTACCAGCGTCTCGCCTCCTGCTACACCGACCCCATCATCAGCCGAGGGAGCTACTACGGCCTGCGTGTCGAGGGAGCTGGCAGAGAGCGTGTCCTCGCCTTCGCCCGCGCTTCGGAGGAAGGGCTCTACCTCGTGCTGGCGAACTTCTCCAGTGAGCAGGCTGACATTGCCCTCCCTCTACCCGCCGAATTCTTCGCCGCTACAGGTATCGCTGAAGGTACGGCCTTCCGTGCAGCGGACCAGCTCACGGACACAGTGGACTTCCTCTGCCTCACCACGCTGGCTCCCCTTCACCTTAGCCTTGCCCCCCACGGTCTGCAGATCCTCCGCCTCACAGCGGTGTAAAGCAAAGCGCCCCGCACATATCAGTATAAAAAGACCCGCCGGCTACCCTCCTTCGTGGAGCGTAGCCGGCGGGCTTATTATGGAGAGTAGCTTCCCTTAGTGCAGGGTAGCCGAGCGGACGATCTCGCAGACCGTGGGGTGTGGGAAGACGATGCGAGACAGCTCCGAGAGCTTCATGCGCT
>ERZ773024.655-NODE-655-length-12508-cov-9.177708_pt1 | contig 12508 bp, 7 predicted proteins | sample MGYA00511667_ERZ773024 | MGnify/ENA primary metagenome ERZ773024 (study PRJEB29015, sample SAMEA2738117) | human oral metagenome | biome: human oral; feature: human-associated habitat; material: saliva | place: China | collected 2258 ... | reverse complement strand
CAGATAGTGAGTTGACCAGTGTCGCAGTAGCCTACTATTGGTTGATTTCGATTTTTCCCCTGCTTTTGGTGGTGGTTAATATCCTCCCTTATTTTCAGATTCCAGTTTCTAATTTTTTAAAGGTTGTCAATGAATTTTTGCCCGATACCATGTATGATGTGGTTGCAAAGATTATTACAGAAGTGCTGACCCAACCGTCAACGGGCTTATTGAGTTTTGCGGTTTTGTCAGCCCTCTGGACCTTTTCAAAATCCATGAATTTCCTACAGAAAGCCTTTAATAAAGCTTACGGAGTGGCAAAAAATCGTGGACTGATTTCCCATCAGCTCATGAGTTTGTTTGTCAGTTTTGGCTTGCAGATTCTCTTTGCCTTAGCTCTTTTTCTGAGTGTCTTTGGTCGCATGCTTCTCAACCTTATCAAAAGCTACTGGAAATCGGATAGTCCTCTCTTTGATTATCTGCAAGACTTAACAGGCCCCTTGGTCTATGCCTTGATTTTTGCTATCTTGGTCATGCTTTATTATTTCCTGCCCAATGTTAAGGTCCGACGGATTCGACATGTATTGCCAGGTAGTGCCTTTGTCTTGTTGACCTTAGTCTTACTGCTCAATATCTTTTCAGTCTATGTTAACAATTATGTCAATCACCTAGTGGACGTGCGTTTTTTCAGTTCCGTCGTCGTGGTGGTCATGATGTTTTGGTTTATTCTCATCGCTAAGATTTTAATTGTCGGCGCGGTGATCAATGCCAGTGTCCAGAGTTTGAAAGATCTGAGCTTGAGAATAAATTAACTCAATTTTTATCCATAACAAAACGCATACTATCAAGTTTTTATAATGCCTGATAATATGCGTTTTTTTGATTATGAAATTTAATAGATAAACATGGCATCACCGAAACTGAAGAAGCGGTAGTGTTCTTGGATGGCATGATGGTAGGCATCTAAGACTAATTCACGGCCGGCAAAGGCAGAAACCAACATGACCAGAGTTGATTTTGGCAGGTGGAAGTTGGTTGAGAAGGCATCCACAACCTTCCATTCATAGCCAGGTTTGATAAAGATATTGGTCCAGCCAGAATCTGCTTGGATTTGCCCATCAAACTTGGAACCAATAGTCTCCAAGGTGCGGATAGAAGTGGTTCCGACAGCAATAACACGACCACCATTTTTCTTAACAGAGCGAAGAGTGGCAGCAGCCTCCTCAGAAAGCTGGTAGAATTCTGAGTGCATTTCGTGTTCGTCCAGATTGTCCACAGAAACTGGTCTAAAGGTTCCGAGCCCGACATGAAGAGTCAGATAGACTAGATGAACTCCTTTAGCTTGGATTTCTGCCAGCAGTTCTTTGGTGAAGTGAAGACCAGCAGTTGGTGCCGCAGCAGATCCACTTTCCTTAGCGTAAACGGTTTGATAGCGTTCACGGTCATCCAATTTTTCGTGGATATAAGGTGGAAGTGGCATTTCTCCCAGACTTTCCAAGACCTCCAGGAAAATTCCTTGGTATTCAAAGCGGACAATGCGGCCCCCGTGGGTCAATTCTTCCGTAACGACAGCGCTGAGGCGACCATCACCAAAGCTGACACGAGTGCCAACCTTGAGGCGTTTGGCAGGTTTAGCCAGAACTTCCCACTCATCTCCACTAGTATTTTTGAGCAGGAGAAGTTCCACATGGCCTCCTGTTTCCTCTTTTTGACCATAGAGGCGGGCAGGGAGAACACGGGTATCGTTCATAACAAGTGCATCACCTGGTTCCAGCATATCAATAATAGAGTGGAAGTGTTTATCCTGCATTTCTCCAGTTTCACGGTTGACAATGAGGAGTTTAGAGGAATCCCGTTTTTCAAGGGGCGTTTGGGCAATTAATTCCTCAGGTAAGTGGAAATCAAAATCAGCTGTATTCATATATCTGTTCATTCTTTCTAAGTTCTAATCTTATCCATTATAACATGTTTCAAGTTTGGACGCTCTTTTTTTGAAAATTAAATCGTTTTCACTTGACAAAAATTGGTCTATACCATATAATAAATATAGATTAAAACGGAGGATGAAAAGATGAAAGTTATTAAAGTTGAAAACCAAATCGAAGGTGGAAAAGTTGCTTTTGAGATTTTGAAGGAAAAATTGGCCAACGGCGCTCAAACCCTAGGACTTGCGACAGGAAGTAGCCCACTTGAATTTTACAAGGAAATTGTTGAGAGTGACCTTGATTTTTCAAATCTAACCAGTGTCAACCTTGATGAGTATGTAGGCCTTGATGGCGACAATCCTCAGTCTTACCGTCACTTCATGCAAGAAAACCTGTTCAACAAAAAACCATTTAAAGAAAGTTTTTTGCCACGTGGTGTTAAGGATAATGCTGAAGAAGAAGTAGAACGCTACAATCAAATTTTGGCTGACCATCCAGTTGACCTCCAAATCTTGGGAATCGGTCGCAATGGACATATCGGCTTTAATGAGCCTGGTACTCCATTTGACAGTCAAACACATCTAGTAGAACTTGACAAGTCTACTATCGAAGCAAACGCACGTTTCTTTGACAAGATTGAAGATGTCCCAACCCAAGCCATTTCAATGGGGATTAAAAACATTTTGGATGCTAAGTCTATTCTTCTCTTTGCTTATGGTGCATCAAAAGCAGAAGCCATTGCCGGAACAGTGTCTGGCCCAGTGACTGAGAACCTACCAGCAAGTAGCCTCCAAAATCACCCTGATGTGATCATCATTGCAGATGCTGAAGCGCTCAGCTTGTTAGAAAAATAAAAAAGCAGCACCCTTCAGTTTTTCTATTGAATGCTTTCAAGACTTGTATAACTTGTATAAATGGAAGAAAAAATCAAAATTAACCCGCATTTTTTCTTGACAATTATTCCTTTTACGTGTAAAATAGAATAGATCTTGAACTTGAAGGGAGTGAAAAAAATGTCTAAAACAGTAGTACGTAAGAATGAATCTCTTGACGACGCACTTCGTCGTTTCAAACGTGCGGTTACTAAAGCTGGTACTCTTCAAGAAACACGCAAACGTGAATTCTATGAAAAACCTTCTGTAAAACGTAAACGTAAATCAGAAGCAGCTCGTAAACGTAAAAAATTCTAATTAGAAATGAAAGGCTAGAGAAATCTAGTCCTTTTTCTTTTAAATAAATACTTCAAAGTCTGCAAAAATCTGAAATATCCTCCTACAATTTGATATAATAGAGAGAAGAACTCATTTTAAGGAGGAAATGATGTCGGTTTTAGTAAAAGAAGTGATTGAAAAGCTTAGACTAGACATTGTCTATGGCGAACCAGAATTACTTGAAAAGGAAATTAATACTGCGGACATTACGCGACCTGGTCTTGAAATGACAGGTTATTTTGACTACTACACGCCAGAGCGAATCCAACTCTTGGGAATGAAGGAGTGGTCCTATCTCGTTTCGATGTCCTCTCACAACCGTTACCAAGTCTTGAAAAAAATGTTTCTACCTGAGACACCTGCGGTTATTGTTGCTCGTGGTTTGGTAGTTCCAGAGGAAATGTTAAAGGCAGCCAGAGAATGTAAGATTGCCATTTTAACCAGTCGAACAGCTACTAGTCGTTTGTCTGGAGAGTTATCTAGTTATCTGGATTCTCGTTTGGCAGAACGGACCAGTGTGCACGGTGTCTTGATGGATATCTATGGAATGGGTGTCTTGATTCAGGGAGATAGTGGTATCGGTAAGAGTGAGACAGGTTTAGAGCTTGTCAAACGTGGTCACCGCTTGGTAGCCGATGACCGTGTCGATATCTTTGCCAAGGATGAGATTACTCTTTGGGGTGAACCAGCTGAAATCTTGAAACATTTGATTGAAATTCGTGGTGTTGGGATTATCGATGTTATGAGTCTCTACGGTGCGAGTGCGGTCAAGGATTCTTCACAAGTCCAGCTAGCTGTTTACCTGGAAAATTACGATACGCATAAGACTTTTGATCGTCTTGGAAACAATGCCGAGGAAATAGAAATTTCTGGCGTAGGCATTCCTCGTATCCGCATTCCAGTTAAAACTGGTCGTAATATCTCTGTCGTGATTGAGGCAGCTGCCATGAATTATCGTGCCAAGGAAATGGGCTTTGATGCGACGCGTTTATTCGAAGAACGTTTGACAAATCTCATTGCTCAGAACGAGGTGCCTAATGCTTGATCCAATTGCTATTCATCTAGGCCCTATAGCCATTCGTTGGTATGCCTTGTGTATTGTGACAGGCTTGATTCTTGCGGTTTATTTGACCATGAAAGAAGCGCCTAGAAAGAAGATCATACCAGACGATATTTTAGATTTCATCTTGATAGCCTTTCCCTTGGCTATTTTAGGAGCTCGTCTCTACTATGTTATTTTCCGTTTTGATTACTATAGTCAGAATTTAGGAGAGATTTTTGCCATTTGGAATGGTGGTTTGGCCATTTACGGTGGTTTGATAACTGGGGCTCTTGTCCTCTATATCTTTGCTGATCGTAAACTCATCAATACTTGGGATTTTCTAGATATTGCGGCACCTAGCGTCATGATTGCCCAAAGTCTAGGCCGCTGGGGTAATTTCTTTAACCAAGAAGCTTATGGTGCAGCAGTGGATAATCTGGATTATCTACCTGGCTTTATTCGTGACCAGATGTATATTGAGGGGAGCTACCGTCAACCGACCTTCCTTTATGAATCTCTATGGAATCTACTTGGCTTTGCCTTGATTCTGATTTTTAGACGAAAATGGAAGAGCCTCAGACGAGGTCATATTACTGCTTTCTACTTGATTTGGTATGGTTTCGGTCGCATGGTCATCGAAGGTATGCGGACAGATAGCCTCATGTTCTTTGGACTTCGAGTATCTCAATGGCTTTCAGTTGTTCTTATCGGATTGGGTATTTTTATCATTCTTTATCAAAATCGTAAGAAGGCCCCTTACTATGTTACAGAGGAGGAAAATTAAATGTTAGAAGTTGCATATATTCTTGTAGCCCTTGCTTTGATTGTCTTTTTAGTGTATTTAATCATTACTGTACAAAAGCTTGGACGTGTTATCGATGAAACAGAGAAGACGATTAAAACCTTAACTTCAGATGTAGATGTGACCTTGCATCATACCAATGAATTGCTGGCTAAGGTCAATGTCTTGGCAGATGATATCAATGTCAAGGTGGCAACGATTGATCCACTCTTTAGTGCTGTTGCAGATTTATCTCTATCTGTTTCAGATCTCAATGACCATGCGCGTGTATTGAGTAAGAAAGCTTCATCAGCTGGTTCAAAAACATTTAAGACTGGTGCAAGTTTATCAGCTCTTCGTCTTGCAAGTAAATTTTTCAAAAAATAAAAAAGGAGAATCCTTATGGGTAAACTATCCTCAATCCTTTTAGGAACCGTTTCAGGTGCAGCTCTTGCCTTGTTTTTAACAAGCGACAAGGGCAAACAAGTTTGCAGTCAGGCTCAAGATTTTCTAGATGATTTGAGAGAAGATCCTGAGTATGCCAAGGAGCAGGTCTGTGAAAAACTGACAGAAGTTAAGGAGCAGGCTACAGATTTTGTTCTTAAAACCAAAGAACAGGTTGAGTCAGGTGAAATCACTGTGGACAGTGTACTTGCTCAAGCCAAATCATGTGCTCGTCAAGCGACAGAAGCATCAAAAGATCGATTCAATAATCTCAAGGAGCAATGGCAAGAAAAAGCCGAAACTCTTGATGAATCAGAAGAGATTGTTATTGATATCAAAGAAGAAAAAATCTAGATTTGACGAGACTGGGCAAAAACTCAATTCTAGGAAAAAATGAAGTAAATCTTCTCACAATAAAACACATAGTATCAAGTTTTTTCAATACTTGATACTATGTGTTTTTTGATTTTAAAGGCTTTTTGACAAACCTTTTTTAAAACATATGAGTGTTATGAATTTTTATGGTATAATGGCAGTGTTAGAAGTGAAATATTTACATTTTTTTATATTTTACTGATATTTTAGTAATATTAAGCAATCCATTTTCTATGATTAGAAATCAATGCGATAGTTTAGGACAAAGTAGAGGAAAAGCTCTAAAATTTTAGTCAAGAAACGGTTTAGTATTTTGTCAATGTAAAATATTAGAAGCCTCTATTTTGTAAAAAATAGTTAGAAAGAAAGTTGGTAAAATGAAAGATATTTTTAATAAACGTCAACGTTTTTCGATTCGAAAGTTTTCTGTTGGAGTGGCTTCGGTATTAATAGGAATTACCCTGTTTACACCATCTCAGGGAGTACTGGCTTCTACGGAAAATAATTTGGCAACAGAGATAGGGGCTAATTCTGAAAGGGAGAATGCGACCTCTACTGTGGAGAAAAAACAAGAGGCTCAAAATTCACCAGAGAATCAAGGTGCTATCTCCAGTCCATCTCCAAAAAATACTCCAATAGGATCTACAAGGACTACAGAACTCGAGACATCTGGGGATAAAGAAAATAATAGCTTGACCACAAGGGCTTCCGTGGCGGGTGAAGACAGATCAAGTGCTCCAGCGGTGAGAGCGACATCGAATCCTTCCGATATAAAAAAATATGAATTGACTGAGGAAGATGCTAAAAAAATCAAAGCAGGAGTAATCGGTTCAGAAGGCAATAAGCTTGACAGTTTGTTATTAAACGGCCCTGAGTTAAGTCCAGAAGCTTATACAGATAATGACTACTTGAAGGATAAAGAAGAACTTTATATTTATGAAAAAGACGGGAAAAAGTATGTAGGCTACAATAGTCATCCTATGTTAGAAGATACTGATGGTGATGGTATTATTGACAGTAACGAAAAGCCAGATGAAAAATTAAAATGGAATGTAAGTGAGCGCGATATGATTATGTTCATGGAATTGTCCTACCGTGATGATAATTATATTGATAGAGTGCTGGATCATAAGAAACCTTTAACAGAGTCAGAGTTATATAAAAAGAATGGTGACCGTAAACCACGTTATGAATATATGATGATGAATAAGGAATTAGGACCTTATTGGGAGAGGAAGAAAAGTTATCATACCTCCAGTGGACTAGATGCTGTGTTGTATGAGACGAAGAGTGATTTCTTATATTTACCAAATGGAACTGCACAAGTATTAGCCTTTCGTGGAACAAGTGATGTGAAAGATATTAAAGCAGATATCACTCTGGGAACTGGAAGAAATCCTCAACAGGGGATAGATGCAGAAAATATCATGCGCGAACTAGCTAAAGATAAGAGCATTACCAATCTTTATTTAACAGGACATTCTTTAGGAGGATATTTAGTACAACGGGCAATGGTTGAAGCCTATGAGTTGGCATATTCTGACAGCAGAGTCATGTCTCCTAAAGAACAGTTGGCTTATAGAAACTTTTATAATAATGTATTAAAAAAAGGAACAACATTTAATGCCCCAAAAGTAGTGACGAGTTTGGTTTCTGGTCGTGAATTTTGGCAAAAAGGTTTAGATAGCAAAAAAATAGCTAAGTCAGGGAAAATGACTCATTATATTGTTGATAATGATTCGACGATAAGAAAAGGTGTCAGCAATGATAGTGATGTTGTTATCAATGTTGGACCAACAAGCGGAGGTCATAGTTCACGTTCTTATTTTGAAGCCGATATGATTAATAGACGATCAGAGTTTATATCTGGGAAACGAATTTCTTTAGATAGGACAGGTTATCAAGATAAAAAAATTGCAACAGCTAAATCTGTAGAAAAAGTTGGAGAAACTGTTGTATATAGTAAACGTGGAGATGACATCATTAAGTCAACAACTGTTAGTATCAAAGATCCTGATACAGGGCAGATTACTAAAAATACACTTAATGAAGTGTTCAAGAAAGATGGTGCCAAATCAACAGTTGTGGTTACGTCACTTGAGCCAATTGTTCGTTATGAGAAAGACGCTACAAGACCCAAAGGTGAAGCTAATGTAACAACAGCTGGTACTTCAGGCGCTAGAACAGTAACTACAACCTATACTGTGAATCCGACAGATGGTAGCCTCGTTCCGCATGAAGAACCAGCAGTGGTAGTCTCATCAAAACCGACAGTGGTCAAAGTGCCAGCTAAAGATGAGGTTGCATATCTCAAAGAAGGCGATGATGTGGTTAAGAAGACAACCACTTACGCGGTCAATGCAAGTACAGGTAACCTTGCTCCAACAGAGAAAAAAGAAATCTTCAAACAAAATGGTGCCAAGGCTAAGTCTGTTGTTACACCATTACAGCCAAGTGTTCGTTATGAGAGAGACGCTACAAGAGCTAAAGGCGGAAAAAATGTAACAACAGCTGGTACTTCAGGCACTAGAACAGTCACTACAACTTATACTGTTAACCCTGCAGACGGTAGCCTCATTCCGCATGAGGGCAAACCCGTCATCAAACAGTCAACTCCTACGGTGGTCAAAGTGCCAGCTAAGGATGAGGTTGAATACCTTAAAGAAGGCGATAATGTGGTTAAGAAGACAACCACTTATGCGGTCAATGCCAGTACAGGTGCTCTTACTCCAACAGTAAGGAAAGACGTTGCCAATCCAAAAGGTGCCAAATCTAAAGTTGTGGTTACACCACTTAAGCCAAGTGTTCGTTATGAAAAAGACGCCACAAGAGCTAAAGGTGAAGAAAAAATCACAGTAGCTGGTACTCCAGGCACTAGAACAGTCACTACCACTTATACTGTTAATCCGACAGATGGTAGCCTCATTCCGCATGAAGGAAAACCAGTTATCAAATCGTCAACTTCTACAGTGGTCAAGGTCCCAGCCAAAGATGAGGTTGCATATCTTAAAGAAGGCGACGACATTGTTAAGAAGACAACCAGCTACCAAGTCAATGCGAGTACAGGTGTCCTTACTTCAATAGAGAAAAAGGAAGTGTTCAAGCAAGATGGTGCTAAATCAACAGTTGTGGTTACACCACTTGAGCCAAGTATCCGTTATGAAAAAGACGCCACAAGAGCCAAAGGTGAAGAAAAAATCACAGTAGCTGGTACTCCAGGGACAAGTATAGTAACTACCACCTACACGGTTAATCCTACAGATGGTAGCCTTATTCCACATGAAGGAAAACCAGTTATCAAACAGTCAACTCCTACGGTGGTCAAAGTTCCAGCCAAAGATGAGGTTGAGTACCTCAAAGACGGCGATGACGTTGTTAAGAAGACTACAACTTACGAAGTCAATGCAAGTACAGGTGCCCTGACTCCAATAGAGACAACAGAAATCTTCAAGAGAAACGGCGCTAAATCTACAGTTGTTGTTACGCCGATCAAGCCAAGTGTTCGTTATGAAAAAGACTCCACAAGAGCTAAAGGTGAAGCTAATGTAACAACAGATGGTACACCAGGAACAAGTACAGTAACCACAACCTATACTGTTAACCCTGCAGATGGTAGCCTCGTTCCGCATGAAGGACAACCAGTTATCAAACCTTCAACTCCTACAGTGGTCAAAGTGCCAGCTAAGGATGAGGTTGAATACCTCAAAGAAGGCGATGATATTGTTAAGAATACTACAACTTACGCAGTCAATCCAAACACAGGTGTCCTTACCCCAACAGAGAAAAAGGAAGTGTTCAAGAAAGATGGAGCCAAGGCTAAGGTTGTCGTTATGCCAATAGAGCCAAGTATTCGTTACGAGAAAGACGCCACAAGAGCCAAAGGTGAAGTAAAAATCACATCAGCTGGTACGTTAGGAACAAGTACAGTAACCACCACCTACACGGTTAATGCTACAGATGGTAGCCTCATTCCACATGAAGAACCGGCAGTAGTAGTTCCATCAAAACCGACAGTTGTCAAAGTTCCAGCTAAGGATGAGGTTGAATACCTCAAAGAAGTCGATGATGTTGCTAAGAAGACTACAACTTACGAAGTGAATGAAAGTACAGGAGACCTTATTCCAACCGTTAGGCAAGACATTGTCAGTCCAAATGGCGTCAAATCCAAAGTCGTAACCAAAATAATTCCGGTAACAACACGGTATGAAGCAGATAAAACCAAAGATGTAGGAAATACTACGGTTACTAATAATGGATCTGAAGGTAAGATAGTAACAACAACATCAACACTTGTTAATGAAACTAACGGTACAGTAACGGATGGGACACCGGTTGTTAGTAGAACAGAAATGGTACCAAAAGTCGTTAAAGTTGGTGCCAAAGACAAAGTCTTAGAAACTCCTATTGAACCAGAAGTGGAATACATTAAAGATGTTGAAAAAGACTTCGGTACACCAGATCAGCGTACTGAGGGTGAAAAAGGTAAAGCAGTTACTACAACCACTTACGATGTAGATCCAAAGGACGGTCATATCACAGAATACCTTGGTAATCCAGTCGTCACCCCGGCAGGTAAGACAATCGTTAAAGTAGGAGCAAAAACTAAGGTTGAACGCTCTAAAGATCCTGAAGGTCGTGAAGTTATCAACACTACAACTTATGAAGTTGATCCAAAAACGGGTAAGGTAACTCCTATAACAGTTCGAACTGATGGGAAATCGAAAGAAGCAAAAGTAGAGTTAGAACAAGATCCTAAGACAGGTGATGATACAGCAACACCGAAGACACAAGATGGCTCAATATACGCACCAGGAACTAAGGTAGAAGTCCCAGACGAAGATGGTAAAGGTAAAGTACCAAATAGTGATCTACCAGATGTAGAAAAACCAGGTACAGGTACGATTACTGAGCCAGGTAAACCATCTTTGGAAGTTCCTAATGTAACAATGTTTGAAAATGGTGTATTACCGGATTCAATTGAATTACCAGAGATAATGATTGAGGTTCGTTGGATTGGTGAAGATGGAAATGTATTGAAACCATCCCTTAAGACAGGCAATGAAAAGGATGCGGAACATGGATCAATTTCAGGATATGAATTTGTACGAACTGTGATTGATGAAAATGAACCAGTAATGACTCACATTTTCAGAAAAGCAAGTGGAAGTACAAATCCAAATACAATTCCAGTAAACCCAGTCACATCTGACACTAATGGAAATACTGGTCCCGATACATCTGCGCTAACAACTCCAATTCCAGATTCAGTTACTCCGAATGCAAAACATGAAAATACTACAGATACTATTGATAGCGGAGCTAAGTCAAATGAATTTCAAAATGTACTACCAAATACAGGAACGGAATCAAATGCGACTCTTGCCTCTCTAGGACTTCTTGGACTATTGAGTGGATTTGGACTTGTAGCTCGCAAGAAAAAAGAAGACTAAAAATTTAGTCAAATAAACATTCATTCTTTTGTATTGTAAAGATAAACTAGATTGATTCTGGGAATCGTGTTAGTCATAAAATACAAAGAATGATTAGATAAAGAAAGCGAATAATGCTAGGATTTTGTTAAACGGAATTCTAAGTATTGTTCGCTTTTGTGGTATAATAAGTACTATGCAGAAAAAACCAACGTCAGCCTATGTGCACATCCCATTTTGTACCCAGATTTGTTATTATTGTGACTTTTCAAAAGTTTTTATCAAGAATCAGCCGGTAGATAGTTATTTGGAACATCTGTTAGAAGAGTTTCAATCTTATGATATTCAAAAGTTGCGAACCCTCTACATCGGTGGTGGCACACCGACAGCTTTGTCAGCTTCGCAACTGGAGGTGTTATTGAAGGGATTGACTAAAAATTTGGACCTGTCTGTTTTAGAAGAGTTGACTATTGAGGCTAATCCAGGCGACTTGGATGCGGATAAGATTGCTGTTTTGAAAAACTCGGCTGTCAACCGTGTTTCGCTAGGTGTGCAGACCTTTGATGACAAGATGCTGAAAAAGATTGGGCGCAGTCATTTGGAGAAGGATATTTATGAAAATATCGACCGTCTGAAACTGGCTGGTTTTGACAATATCTCCATCGATTTGATTTATGCACTGCCTGGTCAGACCATGGAGCAGGTCAAGGAAAATGTGGCTAAGGCTATTGGGCTGGATATTCCTCATATGAGTTTGTATAGCTTGATTTTGGAAAATCATACGGTCTTTATGAACCGTATGCGACGAGGGAAGTTGCCTCTGCCTAAGGAGGAAGTGGAAGCTGAGATGTTTGAATATATCATCGCAGAGCTGGAGCGAGCTGGTTTTGAGCATTATGAGATTTCCAATTTCTCCAAGCCTGGTTTTGAAAGTCGCCACAATCTCATGTACTGGGACAATGCTGAATACTATGGCATCGGTGCTGGGGCATCTGGCTATGTCAATGGTGTTCGCTATAAAAACCACGGCCCGATTCGTCATTATCTCAGTGCGGTTGAGGAAGGCAATGCGCGCATCACAGAAGAGCACCTGAGTCAAAAGGAGCAAATGGAAGAAGAAATGTTCCTGGGGCTTCGCAAGAAATCAGGAGTCTCCATGGCGCGATTTGAGGAAAAATTTGGGCGGTCTTTTGATGGACTTTATGGAGAAATTGTCAAGGACTTGGTTCAACAAGGTCTCATGCAAATAGAGGGTGACCGCGTGCGCATGACAAAGAGAGGTCTCTTTTTAGGAGACACTGTAGCAGAACGATTTATTTTGG
>ERZ773024.652-NODE-652-length-12589-cov-2.545556_pt1 | contig 12589 bp, 7 predicted proteins | sample MGYA00511667_ERZ773024 | MGnify/ENA primary metagenome ERZ773024 (study PRJEB29015, sample SAMEA2738117) | human oral metagenome | biome: human oral; feature: human-associated habitat; material: saliva | place: China | collected 2258 ... | reverse complement strand
AGTGCTGGGATAAGCCTCTCAAACCGGGAGGGTTCCGAAATATCGTCGGAATCTGCGCGAGCCACCAGCTCGTGGGTGCACGCTGCCAGCCCCTCGTTGAGAGCGGCAGCAAGGCCAGCGTTCTGCGGCAGCGGCACCGTACGAATAGGTGCACACCGGCCCGCCTGCCCTTCAGCAACCCACCGTTTAATCACGGTATTAAGTTCTGGGGTGAGCGGCCCATCCAGCACCAGCACCAGCTCAGTTGGACGAAGCGACTGTTCACGCGCATTCGAAGCCAACGCAGCGTCCAGGTACTCGGGGATTTCCTCAGCGTATACGCTCATGAGCACCGAAAAATCGGGGGTTTTATCCGTATCCGGCGCAATGACAGGTGCCTGTGACGAACCGTAACGCCCCGGGAAGTGCAGGGGATACACCCCCGCCATGACCTCGGCATTAGGTCGGGGCGGGCGTACTGCGTCCCTTATGCCATTCACAAAGTACCCGAAATAGGTTCTTTTCTCATCGGTACGCACCACGGTGGAAACCCACAGGCGGGCACTGGATACGCCGTAGAGGAGCTTTTCCAGGGGGCTGAGAGTGCGGCACCGGGTAAAAACCCACAGCTTATTGCGCACATCATTGTAAAACCGCGGCCCTGGTTTAGCGTCGGTGGTGCCGAAGGTTTTCGTGTGGTGCACCGCCACTGAGGATGGTACCGCGATAGCGTCACGGTGGTGTGCCAGACGTGTAGAAAACTCAAAATCGTCATTCCAGATGAAAAACTCCGTCAGCGGTAGCCCGCCGTTCTGACGCATCACCTGTGCATCCATCAGGATTGACACGAACGAGGCGCTGCGGATAGGCCGGGCACCCACCGACTGGGCACGGGCGTGACGCTCAGCGCCTGCCGCAAACATAGTGCGCATCGTATTCATGGGGTGATCCCGCCCGTCGTCCCACACAACTTTGGACGCGACAAGGGCGGGGCGTAAAGCCCGTACCGGCGAGTACCCCTCCCAGGCTTTTACCGCCTCATAGAGGGTGTTTTCGGTGGGTTCAGTATCATCGTCCATGACCCACACCAGATCCGGGTCATACTGCGCAAGTGCCCGGTCAATTCCTGCCGCGAACCCGCCAGCTCCGCCCATATTGCGGGGCAGGGTTATGACATCCAGCGGGAGCGGGTAGTGAAGGTCAGCAAGGTACTGCGCGGTGCCGTCAGTGGAGGCGTTATCGACAACAACCACCGCAGCTGGCTGGGCCTCTCCCCCGGCGATACCGGCTAATGTCAACGGCAGCAGGTCTTTACGGTTATAGGTCACCACTACCGCCACCGTGCGATACAGCGTATCGGAGTGTTGAGCATTATTGGGCGCCACAATAGTACGTGCATCCTCTGCGTTCACGAACAGCTCCCTCCCACATTGCTCAAAGAAAATACCGTGATTCACCGAAAGAATACTAGAATTCAGACTCTCTATTTTACCCCCAGAAAAGGCACTCACGGTAAATATGTCGCACCCCATATTTAGCCGCCTGAATATACAGGCGCGTTTCGTTTCCAAAACCCGTGCACATGTGCGAAAGTTGGAGTGAGCCCCGTAAAGGTTCGGGGATAAGAAAGGTGAATGACGTGTCCGACCCCCAGTGGAAAGTAATCGGCGCCAGCGGCTTCGTCGGCTCCTCCATCGTAGCCCGACTCAACGCCGAGGGTATCAGCGCAGACCCCATCGAAGCGCCGCGTTTGGCGACCCGAGCAACCGACCCCGAAATCATCATTGACGAGGCACGCCGTCTCGAAGGTATTATCGACTCTCTCGCCGACGCATTCGCGGGGGCGCACGTGATCGTCAACGCCGCTGGGCTGGCAGCCCCCAATATGCAGGACCTGCCAGCGCTTGTGGGCGCGAACGCCCTCTTACCGGCCGTCATTGCTATCGCCGCCCAGCGCACTGGGGTGCGCCGCATGATTCACCTCAGCTCCGCCGCCGTGCAGGGTGCTAAACCCGTGCTGGATGCGACCGAATACACCGAACCATTCAGTGCTTATTCGTTCTCGAAAGCGCTCGGTGAAGAGTGTCTGCTTGACCTATACGACTTAATAGAAGAAACGGCGGCACAGGGGCGGGCACCCGGTTCAGCAAATTCCCCCTCCCCCGCCGCGCCTTCCCACGCTCCCGCCTATGTAGCCCCCGATCACGCGGTTGAGCTGTGTATCCTACGCGCCACCAGCGTACAGGGGCGTGGGCGCCGCACCACCGAGCTGTTCGCAAAGATGGCTTCCTCCCCGTTCGCCTCGGTGGCGGGGGCAGGAAACCGCAAATCGCCCGTCTCCAGCTCATACGCCCTAGCTGAATTTACCGTCAAACTGGGCCGTTTCCCGGGTCAGCTGCCGCCTATTGTCTTACAGCCCTGGGAGGGAGCTACGGTTAACTCAATCATGACCGATGCGGGCCGCCGCGCCCCCAAACACCTACCGGAGTGGTTGTGCCGTGGCGCTATTAAAGCTGGCTACACCGTCTCGGAGCTGCTGAACGATAAGTTTCAGGGGTCGGTGCGTAAAGTGGAGCTCATGTGGTTCGGTCAGGAGCTTGACGACTCATGGGCGCGTGCCAATAACCTGGTGCCCGAGCCGCGCGTGCGCGAGGTGCTGCGCAACGCCCACACGGCACTGGGTAAGAAAAAAGACAAACGATTCCGCTAACACGAACACGCAGCTTATTTAAGCACACAGTGCGCAGTTTCTGCGAGGTCCGGGATAAACCGGCCATACGCCTCAGAAACTGCGCACTCGTACTTGTGGGGCTTAATAGGGAAAGAAAGCTCGCCCCGCTAATCTATGGAAGCGCTCTCCGTCTTCTCCGTCTGCTCACCGAAAACGAGAGCGCGGGCCTGCTGAGCGGAGAACGGCTGCGCCTGCGCCTCATCCCGCTTAACAGGTTTCGGGGTGTTATTGCGGTACTGTCGGGTACGCTGCTGATCGATACCCGCTGAGGCAGACACCTCCCCCAGCGCCCCTACCGCGCCCATGAGCGCCGAGGCGATAGACCCCTCAGCTGGTGCGCCAGCACGGCGAGCGGACTCCGAACCCTGCGAATGTTCTTTATCCCACTGCTCGTATGCTTCGTCTAAATCTTCCTGCCCGGCGGCGGCATGAGTCTCACCCTCAGCGGCACGTTCCTTCGCTTTTAGCTCGTTACGCTCATCCAGCTCGGCGCGGGTCACGATTGAGGGAACCACCTCACGCAGCGCTTCCACGGAGATAGCGCCCTCACGCACCACCACAAACGGGGTGCAGGTGCAGTCCAGGATTGTTGAAGGCAGAGCCTGTGCCGGTGCATCATCACTTCCGGTACCTTCCGCCGTTTCGGAGGGGGTATCCTTGGTGGTTTCAGCGGTGGAGGCACTCTCAGCCCCCGAATCTGCGGTCTCTGTGTCTTCTGAGCCTGGCGCATCGGTATCCGGTGCTTGAGATTTACTGTCCGAGGCGGCCGTGGACTCTTTTGTGCTGCCAGCAGGTGCTGGCCGGTCACCAGCATCCACGATCAGGCTCACGTTCTCACCCAGCTGATCGGCTGCCTGCTGCGCGTTCACCGCCGCCTGCTGCCCCGTTTTATTCGCCGAAGAAACAGCCAGCGGGCCGTGCTCCGTCAGAAGCTTCAACGCGAACTCATCATTGGGTACACGCACGGCCACCGTGCCCTGGGTATCCCCCAAATCCCAGTTAAGTGACGGGTAAGAGTACAAGATAACGGTGAGTGCACCCGGCCAGAATTTACGACCCAGCTCGTACACCTCATCAGGAATCTCATCCGCCACACCGGACAGCGACGCCTGATCAAAAATCATGACCGGCGGCGGCATGGTGCGTGAACGGCCCTTATCGGAGAGCAGCTTCGCCACGCCCTCATGCGAAAAGGCGTCGCAGGCGATGCCGTAAACGGTGTCGGTGGGAATAACGATAGTCTCGTGCGAGTTCAAGGCTTCACGGGCGGCCGTAATGGCCTCCGAAACCTCAGTCTCACTCGATACGGGGTACAGCTTAGCTTTCACGTGCCCTATTCTCTCATGTTTTTAGGTTGCGTTGGTTCAGCCCAAGGCCACAAAATGCTGCGGGCCTTCTTACCGCCTACACGGTTGGCTGTAACCGCACGTATGGCGGGGCCTGCCGGTTAAATCATGCACACACCGCACTCTCACAAACCCCAGCTCGTTGAACACCTCGGCCACCGCCTCCTGCTGGGTTTCATCATGTTCCATAATAAAAAACCCACCCGGTTTCACAAGGTATGCGGCCCTGGCAGCAACCGCAGCCGGTATCTGCATCCCATCCGCTGACCCCCCATAGAGCGCCATATCCGGGTCGTGCTGGGCGGCCTCGGGTTCTGCGGGTACCCGCCCCTGCGGGATATACGGCGGGGTCGACACGACTGCATCGAAGTACCCGCCCAATCCCTCAAGGGCGCTGAGCGCATCGCCGTGTACGAAGTTCACGCCGTATGTTTCGCAGTTAATGCGGGCCCAGGGCTCGGCATGTTCCGAAAGCTCCACCGCCGTCACCAGGGCATCATTCGGCAAGGCATTTTTTATTGCAGCTGCAATCGCGCCCGAACCGGCACACAAATCAACAACCCGCAGGCGCCGCTGGGGGTACGCTCGAAGTGCGTTAAGTGCCTCTTCCACCAGCAGCTCCGTCTCGGGCCGGGGCACGACCACTCCCGGACCAACCCGCACCTGGATACGGTGAAACGCCGCCACACCCGTAATATGCTGCAGGGGTATGCGGCGGGCACGGCGGGCGATAAGCGACTCATACCGTTGCATATCCTGCGCGGTGAGAGCGTCCCCCAGAAGCGCCCGCTGCTGCACCGCGCCGCGCGTGTACCCCTCACGGGCGGTACCACGCCGGTTACCTTCGGCATCGGTACCCAGCAGATGCGCCGCTAAAAGCTCAGCATCAGCCACCGGGCTCGGCACCCCGGCCTGCCGCAGCGTGGCAGCGCCTTGGCGCAGCGCCTGCGCAAGGCTCACCCCTTCACATTGCGTCGGGGTAAGGGATGTTCCTGTCGTATCGGTCATGTCCATGTTCCGCGTCATCGCATCCACCTGCCGGCGTTGCCGTGGCACCGGTTATTTCTGCTCTTGACCCACCTGGGATAGGCGGTGCGCCTCATCCATCTCAATAGCAGACTGCACCACCGGTTCAAGGTCTCCGCCCAACACCGCATCCAAGTTATACGCTTTGTAACCGGTACGGTGATCAGCGATACGGTTCTCGGGGAAGTTATAGGTGCGGATACGTTCCGACCGGTCCATGGTGCGCACCTGAGAGGCACGATGCGCAGCGTTCTCCGCCTCAATCTGCTCCTGCTGATGCGCCAGCAGCCTCGCACGCAGCACACGCATCGCGGCTTCACGGTTCTGCAGCTGCGACTTTTCGTTCTGCATCGCCACCACAATACCCGTTGGAAGGTGGGTGATGCGCACAGCAGAGTCAGTCGTGTTCACGGACTGACCGCCGGGACCAGAGGAACGGTAGACGTCAATCTTTAAGTCGTTCTGGCTAATCTCAATCTCTTCGGGCTCATCCACCTCAGGGAAAACCAGCACACCCGCCGCGGAGGTGTGAATACGTCCCTGCGATTCGGTTGCCGGAACGCGCTGCACACGGTGCACACCGCCCTCATATTTCAGGTGCGCCCACACGCCTTCGGCGGGCTCATTAGAGGTGCCTTTAATCGCGATCTGCGCATCCTTATAGCCGCCTACATCGGTGCTGGTGGAGGAAATAATCTCGGTTTTCCAGCCTTTGTGCTCGGCGTACCGCATGTACATGCGCAGCAGGTCGCCCGCAAACAGCGCCGCCTCGTCGCCGCCCGCGCCAGCTTTTACCTCAAGAATCACGTTACGGCCATCATCCGGGTCACGCGGGATGAGCAGGCGGCGCAGTTTCTCCCCCGCCGCTTCAAGTTCAGCCTCTAAAACGGGTACTTCGGCGGCAAACTCGGGGTCTTCGGCCGCCATCTCACGGGCCGCCTCAAGGTCATCGCTGAAACCCTTGTATTTGTTATAAGCACTCACGATACCGGTCAGCTCGGCGTATCGACGGCCCACACGGCGCGCCTTACCCTGGTTTGCCTGCACCGCAGGATCCGCCAGCTGCGCCTGCAAATCAGCGTGCTCATCCAGTAGCACCTGGATAGATTCAAACATTGTCTATTACTCTCTTACAATTCATGAACGCACCCACCCGGTGCGCATCCTCAAAGCCAATTATGCCGTGCGAACCGCAGAACGCACCACGCTACCGGCGCTAAACGCCGAATATCGCCCGCCCCTGCTGCGCTATTAAACGCACGGGGCGGGCGATAGAAGCACCGCGACTAGTTGGGGCTCATCCTAAGGCCGTTCTTCTGCACGGTCATTAAGAACTCGGCGTTCGTTTCGGTCTTTCGCAGCTGGTTCGTCAGCACGCTCAGCGCCTGCTCCGGCTCCATACCAGCCAGCACGCGGCGCAGACCCCACATGATCTTCACCTCTTCACCGCTGAGCAGGTTCTCCTCACGGCGGGTACCGGAGGCGGTCACATCGACTGCGGGGAAGATACGCTTATCCGCCAGCTGGCGCGACAGGCGCAGCTCCATATTGCCGGTGCCCTTGAACTCCTCAAAGATCACCTCGTCCATCTTCGAACCGGTCTCCACCAGAGCCGTCGCCAGAATAGTCAGCGAACCGCCCTCTTCAATGTTGCGGGCCGCACCGAAGAACTTCTTCGGAGGATACAGCGCGGCAGAATCCACACCGCCGGAGAGGATACGGCCGGATGCGGGCGCCGCCAGGTTGTAGGCACGCCCCAAACGGGTCATCGAATCCAGCAGCACCACCACGTCGTAGCCGAGCTCAACCATACGCTTCGCGCGCTCAATAGCGAGCTCCGCGACCGTGGTGTGGTCTTCAGCGGGACGGTCGAAGGTTGAGGCGATCACCTCACCCTTAACCGTGCGCTGCATGTCGGTAACTTCTTCAGGACGCTCATCAACCAGAACAACCATGAGGTGCACCTCGGGGTTATTCAATTCAATTGCCTTGGCAATCTGCTGAATAACCATGGTCTTGCCAGCCTTCGGAGGCGAAACGATCAAACCACGCTGTCCCTTACCAATGGGGGCAACCAAGTCGATGACGCGAGGAGTGAAGGCCTTTGCTGAGGTCTCCATTCGCAATTGCTGGTCGGGGTAAATCGGGGTGAGCTTGGAAAACTCGCGGCGAGCCTGCGCGTCCTCAATGCTCATGCCATTGACCGAGTCAACGCGAACCAGCGCGTTGTACTTCTGGCGCTGGCGCTCGCCTTCGCGGGGTGCGCGAACCGCGCCCGCGACAGCATCACCCGGACGCAGTCCCCAGCGACGAACATTGCCGAGGGTGACATAAACATCGTTGGGTCCGGGCAAGTAGCCGGAGGTACGAACGAATGCGTGGTTTTCTTGAACGTCCAAGATGCCCGCAATCGGTGCAAGATTCTCTTCGGAGACCGGCGCAGACTCGCGACGCTCGCCACGCTCAACGCGTTCATTGCGCTCACCGCGTTCACGACGTCCCTCACGTCCGCGTCCACGGCGGCGTCCTTCGCGATCGCGACGGGAACGATCGCGGGCCTCGGGATCATCACTATCGGGAAGGGCAATCTCAATGTGCTGCGCCGGCGCGGGAGCACTTTCCTCTTCTTCGTGACGGGTCGGGGTCGGCAGATCCAGGGTAACGGTCTGCGGTTCTGCAGCTTCGCTGGAGACAACGCGACGACGACGGCTCTTTCGCGGAAGGCCAGCGTCGTTCGAGGAACGCTCTTCCACGGTTGACTGCGAAACAGGAGCGGGAAGGTCAATACTGATCTGCGGGGCCTCGCTGGCTTCCTCACGCGCAACGCGACGACGACGCGAACGCGGGGCCTCTTCTTGCTTGGGCGCGCTACCTTGCGCAGCACTGAGCGCCTCAATCAGCTGGGGCTTACGCATTGCAGAAACGCCTTTAAGGCCCAGTTCGGTGGCCATGGCTTTGAGTTCCACCAACTTCATGCGCGACAATTCGCGCTCTTGGGTGGTCACATCGTTGCTCAACTGATAATCCTCACATGCATGGTCTCACAACAGACCAGGTGAACTTCTCAATCAACATGAGATGAATAGAAAGGACATGTCCCAACAGGAACACGGAAGAATTTCCACATTTGGAGATCGAAGGATTTCCTTCAGTGCGATAGTAGCAAGCAAAACACGTTTTCTCACTACTTTCACGCAAGCAGTTTTGCTCTGCGCGCTAAATCACACAAATACGCATCCACCGTTAATCTTTGAAAGATTGCCTCGGGTGATTTGAAGACCCGACGTGGCAAGTTTCAAAGGACGCACTGCCCACCCTGCTGCCTGAGCATCGGCTTGAACCTTGGGATCAATGCTTTCAAGACTGAGCACTGTCGGTCCCGCACCAGAGATGACCGCTGCTTTACCAGCACCACGAAGCCAGGTCACCAAGGCGTGGGAAGGTTGCATTGATTGACGTCGGTAGTCTTGGTGCAGGCGATCTTCGGTCGCAGCCATCAGCAGTTCATGAACATTCGTCCCAGCACCAATCACATGGTTTTGCCCACTGAGGACTGCAGCCAAGATTCCAGCACGCGAAAGATTAAATTTTGCATCATCGAAGGGGACCTGCTGTGGAAGCACAGCGCGCGCTTTCGAAGTCGCCAGCTCAAAATCAGGGATAAAGGCAACGGGCTCAATCGGCGCCTCCCCCGAAAGGTGCAGCATGCCCGGAAGCTCACCATCCATCCATGAGATCGTCACTCCGCCAGAGATGGCTGGGGCGACGTTATCCGGATGACCTTCCATCTCGGTCGCAATCGAAAGGATATCTTCCGCAGTAAGTGCCTCGGGATCTCCAATAAGCGCACGAGCAAGCCCAAGACCAGCGACGATTGCCGAGGCAGAGGAACCGAGGCCTCGAGAATGAGGAATCCGGTTCATACAGCGCATCTGGATGCCAACCTGCGCAACGCCTGCTGCATCCAAGCCCATACGCAGCGCCTGAACAACAAGATGATTTTCGCCTTCGTCGAGGACGCCTGCCCCTTCACCCTCAATAGTCACGTGGGTTGCCCCGGCGGTTGCGTGGACACTCACCTCATCCCACAGGTCCAAGGCAAGACCGAAGGAATCAAAACCGGGTCCGAGATTGGCCGAGGTAGCGGGAACGCGAACAGCGACGAAATCTTGAGTGATGCGCATGGAGGGTCACTTTCCAGAATTTAGATATCCAGGAGCGGGAAGATTGCGGGTGGGACATGAGCGTTGAGTTCATTCACCAGAGCCTCGACGAGGCCATGGGCGCGGTCTCGCGCGATTGCCTGGGTTGTCAGGGTCGCAACGCTTTCTCCTTCAGTATCCCCCGCTTCGATATCGATCCCCTGTAGCGACACTTCGAGTGAGGAACACACCCGGCTTACAGACTCACTAACACCTGAAGTCGTTGGGATACTCAAACGGATAATGAATGGCGAAACAACACTCCAGTTATCTGAGAGCTTCACAGGCAACTCGTCTTCTTCACGCATCGCCCCCAGCCCATTGAGACGGTCACGTGCTGCGGCAACAATGTCTCCCAAAACAGCCGAGGCCGTTGGGAAGCCACCCGCCCCGAGGCCCAGGAAAGACAATGTTCCCGCAGCTTGGGCATTAACGAAAACACCATTCGCGGGCCCATGAAGAGAGGCGAAGGCATGATCAAGAGGAACAAAAGTCGGCTCAACCCCTAGACGAAGGACAGGCTCGCCTGCCTCCTCGTCATATTGAGCGCGGGCAACAAGCTTAATGACGTAGCCCAGACGTTCAGCTAGTGCAATGTCATCGGTCGACAGCGCGGTAATCCCCTGACGCGGCACGCTCTCAACACTGACCCAACGTCCAAAGGAGAGAGAGGACATAATCGCGCATTTTGCTGAGGCATCATAGCCCTCAACATCGGCGCTGGGATCAGCCTCCGCGAAACCCAATTCCTTGGCCTGAGCCAAAGCTTCGCCATAGTCCGCGCCCTGAGTGGTCATTTGATCAAGAATAAAGTTGGTCGTCCCGTTGACGACTCCAGCAATCTGGCGAACCCGATCTCCGCGTAGGGATGAGGTCAAAGCCCCAATCACGGGAATTGCACCAGCAACGGCGTCTTCGAAGTAGAGGCGGGTATTCGCCTCGCGGGCAGCAGCAAAAAGCTCGGGCCCACGAGAAGCAATAAGAGCCTTATTACCAGTAATGACTGCACTGCCATTCTTCAGGGCAGCCATGACATACTCATAAGCCGGATCGACCCCGCCGATCAATTCAACGACGAGGTCTTTCCCCGCAATGACTTCATAGGGATCAGTCGTTAGCAATGAAGAATCAATGGGGAAGGCGCGCTTGGCGTCTAGGCGTCGAACGAGCACAGATTGAACCTCGAGCCGCGTACCCAAACGACGTTCATACTCATCCGACCACTGTTGAAGAAGGTGAATCACATGAGCGCCAACAGTGCCTGCACCCAAAACTCCAATACGGATCGTGGATGGTGTCGTATTCACATTTCCTCCTCTTGGGGGCCAAATCGGCACGTATATAAAATCAGCTGAGATTGCTCATGGACCAGTGACGAGTCTACTGTGCACACCCCCTGAAGGCACAGGCTCATCAAGTGATGAACGACTTGCAGCGCGCTCAAAGACTAAAAAGGACTTTTGTCCTACACTATGAGTGATCGGAGCGACAAAAGTCCCAGATTGTTAGACATGGCATATACACAGAACAGGCATAAAGATGCTGTCCATGCACCAAGTGCGAGAGACTATTAGCAGATGCCCGATACGGCACCAAAGATGAGGCCGATGCCTTATCAACCGGAGGTTTTCAGTCCGAAAGCCACGGCAACCGAGAAGAGGGAACATGACTGATCAGCAGACCGCCGACGTCACGACCGACGCCTGGGACGGTTTCGTCAAGGGCCATTGGTCCGAAGCAATCGACGTGCGCGACTTCATCCAGCGCAACTACACCCCTTACGAAGGAGATGCCTCCTTCCTGGCCGGGCCGACCGAAAAGACCCTGCGCGTCTGGGAGACGCTCGAAAAGGACTACCTGTCCAAGGAGCGCAAGGTCCGCATCCTCGATGTTGACACCCACACCCCCGCCGATATCGACGCTTTCAAGCCCGGTTACATCAGCGATGATGACGACGTCATCGTCGGCCTGCAGACCGATGCGCCTCTGAAGCGTGCAATGATGCCAAACGGCGGCTGGCGCATGGTTGAGACCGCTATTAAGGAAGCTGGCAAAGAGGTCGACCCCGAAGTCAAGAAGATCTTCACCCAGTACCGCAAGACCCACAACGACGCGGTCTTCGATATCTACACGCCTCGTATCCGCGCAGCGCGTTCCTCCCACATCATCACCGGTCTTCCCGATGCATACGGCCGTGGCCGCATCATTGGTGACTACCGTCGTGTTGCACTGTACGGTGTTGACCACCTGATCGAGGAGAAGCAGAAGGATAAGGATCGCTACGCAGATCAGCCCTTCTCAGAGCACTGGGCACGCTACCGCGAGGAGCACTCGGAGCAGATCAAGGCTCTGAAGAAGCTCAAGAAGATGGCAGCCGACTACGGCTTCGACATCTCCGGCCCCGCTCGCAACGCACACGAAGCAGTGCAGTGGACCTACTTCGGCTACCTGGCCTCCGTGAAGTCCCAGGACGGCGCCGCAATGTCGATCGGCCGTCTCTCCGCATTCTTCGACTGCTACTTCGAGCGCGATCTTAATCGTGGAACCCTCACCGAGCTCGAGGCCCAGGAGATCATCGACTCTCTGGTCATCAAGCTCCGCATTACCCGCTTCCTGCGCACGATCGATTACGATCAGATCTTCTCCGGCGATCCCTACTGGGCAACCTGGTCGGATGCAGGCTTCGGCGAAGACGGACGTACCTTGGTTACCAAGACCGCCTTCCGTCTGCTGCAGACCCTGCGTAACCTCGGCCCCGCACCCGAGCCGAACATCACCATTTTCTGGGATGAGAAGCTCCCCAAGGGCTACAAGGAATTCTGCGCACTGATCTCGATCGAGACCTCCTCCATTCAGTACGAATCCGATGAGCAGATTCGTGAGCACTGGGGCGATGACGCAGCCATCGCTTGCTGTGTCTCCCCCATGCGCGTTGGCAAGCAGATGCAGTTCTTCGGCGCCCGCGTGAACTCTGCAAAGGCTCTCCTCTACGCCATCAACGGTGGCCGCGATGAGATGAGCGGAAAGCAGGTCATGGAAGGCTACGAACCCATTAAGGGTGACGGCCCGCTCGACTTCGACGAGGTCTGGGCAAAGTACGAAGAGATGCTGGACTGGGTTGTTGGCACCTACGTCGAGGCCCTGAACATCATCCACTACTGCCACGATCGCTACGCCTACGAGTCCATCGAGATGGCGCTGCACGACTCCGAGATCGTGCGCACCATGGGCTGCGGCATCGCCGGTCTGTCCATCGTCGCCGACTCCCTGGCCGCGATCAAGTACGCGAAGGTCTACCCGATCCG
>ERZ773024.650-NODE-650-length-12601-cov-6.777220_pt1 | contig 12601 bp, 13 predicted proteins | sample MGYA00511667_ERZ773024 | MGnify/ENA primary metagenome ERZ773024 (study PRJEB29015, sample SAMEA2738117) | human oral metagenome | biome: human oral; feature: human-associated habitat; material: saliva | place: China | collected 2258 ... | reverse complement strand
TATCTTTTTAATTTATAAAAATTTTATAAGATTTCAGCAATTTGTTTGGCCGCACGTTTCGCATCCAACAAAATCAAGCCCAATTTACCGCTTTCTTTTGCCATCAATGCCAACACTGCATTTTCACCTGCTTGACTCAACAGAATATAGCCATTTTTACCTTTAACCATTACCTGATCCAACTCACCGCAAGCCAACTCATGTACGGAACGATTGCCCAATGCCAAAAGCGTTGCCGACATCGCACCTACACGGTCTGCATTCAGGTGGGAAGGCAGCATGGTTGCGATCGGCAGGCCGTCTGTCGAAATAACTGCAGAAGCAGTGATATCCGCAGAGGTATTGTTCAAATCGCTTAATACAGAGATTAATAGTTGTTGCATAGTCGCTCCATTCTAAAATAAATATCGGTCAGGCAAAAATCAACGACTGCCGTATCGGTGGTACAGCACTTTAACCAAAGTAACAAAAGCCTCTTTATTTAAGTCAGGCATTCCGCCAATTACCAAAATCAGCTTGGTCATGCCAATATACAGAGGGAAAAAAGTCAATTCACTTTGGCCTGAAGGATCACAAATACCCCATGCGCTATTATTGATATGCAGGTTATTGCGAATCAAAAGACGGTGATTGTCTTCCATTTTGGCCACTTCGCTCGCCAAAAGACCCAACTCTTCCGCAGCCTCGTGATGGAAATTGGCATTGGCAAAATACAAACCGTTTTCATCAGCCAATAAAGCTTTGCCAGAATTAGACAACTGTTCCAACAATGTAGGCAATTGCTCGTCAGTCAAATGGATATCGTCTGTACTGATTTCCTCATCACCATACAAAAATTCCAAGCGTTGGAGGCGGTACAGCAGGTTCAAAGCGGTATTGATGTCGCTGGTATCCGCCCATGCCAAGATTTTTTCGCTGCTGATGGTTTCAGACGGCTCTGCACGCAACAGACCATACAATAAAGTTCTGCTGGCACTGGGCGTATCACTTGAAACAGCATAATACGCACCCGCCGGTGTAATCTTAGGATATAAATTTGCTTGTAAAGAGAGTGTCGCTTCCATCTTATACCTCTAATCCGGGGTCAATTGAGAACAACATGGCAGTAACCAATTGTTTTACATCGTCTTCTCGACGCGCATCAATCTCAAAAACCGGTACATTAAAATTATTCTGTGCTAAATATTTTTGATAAACATCCACGCTTGGTAAGGATCGGATATCCATCTTTGTTACCCCTACAACCAGAGGCGCTTTTTTCAGCAACTCCCGGAATGCATCCAAGAAGAATTGCAAGTCTTTCAATGGATTGCTTCTTGTATTATCCAAAAGAAGCACCAAGCCCATACTGCCTTGGCTCAGAATTTCCCACATGAAATTAAAACGCTCCTGACCAGGCGTACCATACAGATGAACCTTGGTTTCCTCATCCAAATGAATGACACCGTAGTCCATTGCCACAGTCGTGTACCCCTTGCGGACAAGTGTCATATCGGATGCGGATGCATCGGTTTGAACCGGTGGTTCATCAGATAAAGCTGAAATTGCAGTGGTTTTACCTACGCCAACAGGACCGGTAAAGATAATTTTATTTTCTTTCATGACGTGTCCTTTACGATTTACCCAGCAACTTACGCATCAGGCGTTGCAACAGGCCGCGAGGTTGTTCTTTCGACGGACCGGCAACTTTTTGAGCCTCTTTGCTCATTGCTGTTTCAGGTACGTCTTTGCTATTCACATCAATCTGTTCGTTCAACGAAGGCGTATTGTTCGCATCAGTTGCAAACTCTGTATCTGTCGCCAAAAAGCCAGTCATATATGTTGCCGATAAATAGTTCAAAATATCAGGCATTTCTAAAGGCATGACTTTATAGAGGATGTTCAGATTAACAGACGTTTTTGTCAGAAATGCCGACAGACGCATAGATTCCGGAACATGTGCCAAACGGGTTAAGTTTGGCCACCGCTTGAGTGTAAAGACAGTTTGCGGCGTCATCGGATAAATCAGACGGCCTGATGCAGTCCAAATAGCCATTTGCCACAAGCATGACATAATGGTGACTTTGGCTTTTTCTTTCCATTGAGGATTATCAGGAACAGCCTTACACACGACAGCCAAGTTATCGTTTTTACACAATTTCTCCAACTCATTAGCACTGACTGTCAACAGTACTCGCTGGATACTAGGAAACACGATTAATATCGGCTTGCCTTCATGCAAGACGGCAATATCTTGGTGTCCTTGACTGGCAAATTTCAGCGCGCCCAACAAGCCTTTATTTGGATTAAATCGGCGAATGGTTGCTTTTCTTGTACCATCTGAATTTGATTGTCTTTTATTCTCTTCAGCCGCTTGTTGCTCAGACGGCTCAAAAACATTGCCGCCTTGAGCCAGGCTGCGCAAAACAGGAAACAAGGTATCGAATTTGACCGGCTTAGCCAAATAAGGAGTCGTTACTGTCGGCAACTCAGAAGAAAACATAGCCACAGGTACTTCCGGATAAGTTTTCTTCGACTCTTTCCAAGCCTCTACACCTGCCGGAGTATCGGTATCAACCAATATCAAGTCCGGTTTTTCATCAGAATCAGGGGAAACGATGACGTAATTCGTCGTATTGTGCATTTTAAATGCCATACGGAATACCGCCTGCTGTTGCTCACCCATCTCCTGTAGCATAACCCGTATGGTTTTAATTTTTGGTAAATGATTATTCATCACTCGTACTTTCTACGATTATCTTATTTTTTTGAATATTGGTTCATTCGTTGCAAGAGACGGCTCATTGCCAAAACAACCTCTTCAGGCAAGCTGACAACACGCTCACGCAACAAGCGCAAAAATTGCTCCAAACGTCCCCAATCTTCAACGCGTTCGTACAAATCAAACAAGATAATGTACAACTGCGACTCTTGAGGATACTGCAAAACAGCCTGTTCCAAAGTACCGATGGCCAAATCCAACTGACCGTAGGCCAACAAAGATTCCACTTCTTTCAGGGCTTCATCTGCAGGTGAAGAGCTGGCACTGATGACTGAAGAGTCTTTCTGAACCAACTCTCGATATTTGGCTTTCATCTGCAAAGAACTTGGCTGAATATAACCGCGTTTCAAGCCAATCTCTTTAATTTGCTGTTCAGACGGCCCTTTTTCCAAATCATCAAAAATTTCGTGATAACCAAGGCTATAACCCCAACCAAGCATACGTTCTTTTACTTGACGACCATATTGACCCAAAGAGTGGTAAAGCTTCCACAGATGCTTGGCAAACTGCCCTACTTCTTCGTTCTGATAATCCAGACGCAAGGCATCGATAATGAGACCAGCAGGCTTCGCAGAAGTTTGGATTGCTTTGTTGTATTGATGCAAAGCAGTCTCGTAGCTGATCTTGTCTTTCAGGATTTTTGCACTACGCTCCGGTTTGGCAAAACCAATAACCGCACCCATCTCTTCAGGGCTGATTTCACCAAAATCTTTCTTGCCTAATACGATAGGCGCACGTTTGCCCATACCTGGGACGACCATGCGTTCAACCGAATCGCTCTCAAAGGCAATATGCTCGTCGGAAGCAACTTCCAAACCATTTTGGTCGCCAATTTGACGGTCCACTTCCTGCATATTCCAACCGAGATAACGCTCGGCAAAAACACGCAGGCGCAGGTTAGTAGAATCCAAAGCCAGACCGGCTTTCAGGTATTCGGCTACACTGTCTTCAGAAAGGGAAGCACTATGACGCTCAAGCGTATCCGCCAGCATGTCGATATTGCCGACACGCAGATTCAAACCGATTAATTCATGAACCAGCTTTTCCGGCGCACCGTCTTCCAAAGTATTGAGATAACCGGCCAAAGACTCTGCAGCCTTACTCTCATAGCCAAACTGTTTATAAACCTGATATTCGGTCAACGGATCGACTTCTTGTGCGGAAACAGAAGCTGTTGCATCGTTTGAGCCGCTTCCGCCCCATTCCCAGTCTTGATTATCCGCATTGGAAACTGTCTGGTTGACTTTCTCAATCCAGTCGTTTCCATCCTCAGAGGAGGCTGTATGAGCAGCAGATGTACGGCCGCCTTTTGATGCATGTGCGCTTTGTTTGTCTGAATTGTTACTTTGTTTATGACGAACAAAAACCAACACCAGCAAAAAAAGCACCAGCAAAAAAATAGTTAAAAATTGATAGTTCAAGAACACCTCCCGGTCTTGTGCTGCAAACTGCATTTATTAACATCTGTTGCTTTACACGCAACTTCAACGTTATTCATTCCCCAAACGAATGATGATAACATGAATGCACTCATTTTTACATTAAAAACCCTACTTACATAAAGGACTTGATACCAATTTACAACTCAAACACACCAATGGATTCAACATGCGAGGTTTGTGCAAACATATTCATGATTCCCGCCGCCTTAAACTTATAGCCCTTATCAACCAAGACACCGGCATCTCGTGCAAATGTTGATGGATTACATGAAACATACACTATCTTCCGAGGCAAAAACGGTTTGTGTAGCGATTTGACAACAGCATAAGCCCCATTTCTTGGCGGATCGAGCAACATCTTGTCAAATTGCCCCCACGACTCAACAGTCTTTTCATCGGTATCGAACAAATCTGCAACAGAAAACGTCATATTCCCGGCACAACGATTCAGGCGTGCATTTTCCCTTGCCCTATCAACCAAATAATCGGCGCCTTCGATACCAACAACCGATGCACCACTTTTTGCCAGCGACAAACTGAAATTGCCCAAACCGCAAAACAAATCGGCAATCCGCTCTCCTTTTTGAGGGTTTAAAAGTCTGACAGCCCTTGCCACCATCACTTCGTTCAGCTGCGCATTAATCTGCGTAAAATCACCGGGTCTGTAAGGCATTTCCACATCAAATTGAGCAAAAGTATAGTTCAGGGCAGGTGCATTCTCAGGGTAAAACGGCAAGGACTCGGCATGATCCTGCAACCATATTTGCCATGCCTTTTCAGCACCCGACAATATCTTATCAAACCAATTACGCAATTCGCTTAATATTTGTCCAAACGGTTGATTTACGAAACGAATGTTGAGCACCGTCACATTTTTCCCGCAATAAAACTCAACAAATTTCACTTTTACACCGTCATCATGCAGCTTTTGCAGCAAATTGCGGACATCAGGCAATCTATCGGACACATGTTTAGGCAAAATCTGGCAATGGCGGATATTGACGACATCATGGCTTTTTTTGGCCTGAAAACCGAGTTTCAGACGGCCTTGCTTATCCACCGAAACACTTAAACGCGCTCTATCGCGATAATACCAGGAGTAACCATATAAAGGGGGTAAAATTAGCTCCGGCTTGACCTTACCTATCCGCTCCAACTGCTCTTCCAAAATACGTTGCTTTAACGCAACTTGCGCTCCAAAAGAAACATGTTGAAGCGAACAGCCGCCACATGTATCAAAATAGCAACACGCGGGCTCGACACGTTCGGAAGAAGCCTTCAAAACCTTTTCAACTTGAGCCTCGGCAAACTGCTTTTTCTCTTTATGTATGGTAAACGTTACACGCTCCCCAGGCAGCGCACCGCCAATAAATACGGTCTTCCCATCAACTCTGGCAACACCCCTGCCCTCATAATCCAAAGAAAAAACTTCCGTCTCTTGATACTGTTCTTTCACACCCACACCGTTTCCGTCACTCAGCCGCTGCCCGACCGTTTGACTGTCTTCCAATACCGAAAGCGCATATTTTCTCACAAAAACACAGAGTTTCAGGTATCATGCGCCAAAAACTTTCATTTCAAACCCTACAAAAAAGACGACATGAAAAAAATACTGTTCGGCCTGACCGCCGCCCTTTTAACCTCAGCCGCTGCTGCAAACACACTTATTCCAGACGTCTCCCCCGCCTCTTCCGGACAACACGTCGTTATCAATATTACGCAACAGCGTTTGTTCCTCTATGACAACGGTAAACTGAGCAAAATTTATCCTGTTGCCGTAGGCAAAGCCATGACCCAAACCAATCTGGGCGAACATAAAATAGGCGCAAAAGCCTACAACCCGGTTTGGCATATCCCTAAATCCATCCAAAAAGAACGCAATGACGGAGTAAAAAGCGTACCTGCCGGCCCAAATAATCCGCTGGGCCCCGTATTTGTCCGTCTTGGCGACCCTAAATTGAGCCTTGGCATTCACGGCACCAATGCCCCTGCCAGCGTACCCGGCGTCCGCAGCCATGGTTGCGTACGCATGAAATCGCCTGATGCATTGGAATTCGCCAAAACCATCGCAACAGGTTCTCCTGCCTCCGTTATCTACCAGATGGCAAGCCTGAACGAAGATGCCAACCAAAACTTGTGGCTGGCTGCCTATCGTGACCCTTATGACAAGAAAAACCTTGATACGGCTGCCTTGAAAAAAAGCATTGCCGCTTGGGCAAAAGCGCATGGTAAAACCATTCCCGCAGCTCGTGTGGATGCAATCCTGAAAGGACGCACCGGCGCAGCAAACTGTCTGACCTGCGCCAAAGGCGTGAAACTCAAATCGCCTTTGAAGTCTTTGGCATGGACCAGCGGCTCGGATGCTTACAGCAAACCTAAAGTCATGCCGAAACCGGCTCCTGCTAAAGATGTGGTATTGCCTCAAGGCACTGAAATCGAAGTTGATGCTACCGACGATACAAACAAAGCAGCATCCGAACCGAAACAAAGCGTTCGTCCGACTCCGGTGAAACCGGCAAAACCTGCTGCCAAACCGGCAACCACTCCGGCCGATGCTCCTGCTTCTGCGCCTAAAGCCGCTTCCGAACCGGCTACTGCCCCAGCCTCTTCTCCTGTGAAAGATGCTCCGGCAAGCAGCGAACCGGCAGATTTGCTGTTCTAAGCAGAACAAAATACATAACCAAAGGCCGTCTGAAATGAATTTTTCAGACGGCCTTTTCGTATAACTGGATATTGGAAATAGATGTACCTCTTAATTCAGACGGCCTTTTTACTTTCCAAATATTCTGATAAACCGCGCTCGCGCAAAATACAGCTTGGGCATTCGTGACAACCACCGACCACGCCGTTATAACAGGTATGCGTATGCTCGCGAATATAGTCCAATGCACCCATTTCATCTGCCAGCGCCCATGTTTGCGCCTTGGTTAAATACATCAAGGGCGTGTGAATTTGAAAAGCGTAATCCATAGCCAGATTCAGCGTGACATTCATCGACTTAACAAACACATCGCGGCAGTCGGGATAACCGGAAAAATCGGTTTCGCACACGCCGGCAATGATATGGCGTATTCCCTGCCCTTTGGCGTAAATAGCGGCGTAAAGCAAAAACAAAGCATTGCGTCCATCTACAAATGTATTGGGCAGGCCGTCTGAAGCTGTTTCAATGGATGCCGTATCATCCATCAAGGCATTGTGTGTAATCTGTTGCATCAAGCTCAAATCGAGTACTGTCTGCTTCACGCCTAAATCTTGGGTAATCCAACGCGCTCGCTCCAATTCGATGGCGTGGCGTTGCCCATATCGAAAAGTGATGGCCTGCACATTTTCACAGCCATATGTTTGAATTGCCTGAACCAGACAGGTTGTTGAATCCTGCCCGCCCGAAAAAATAACGAGCGCCTGCTGTTTTTCCATAGTAAATTCCTAGTTTTGTTAACGCGGGAGGTTTGCGAACCGCGTGATTCGAAGATTGACGGATTATAACGGATTTCGTCTATAATCACGGCACTTCATTTTCTTTTATATAGCATAATTATGAGCATCTACGCCCTGAAACCAAAATTTCAAAACCTGTTGCGTCCCATTGTTAAGCGACTGTATCAAAAAGGTATTACTGCCAATCAGGTCACTCTGTTTGCTTGCGCCGTTTCCATTTTGATCGGTTTGCTTTTAGCATTGTTTGCAGGTGTATCCACATTATTCTGGCTTTTGCCGATCTGGTTGTTTGTCCGCATGGCACTGAATGCAATGGACGGTATGTTGGCACGTGAGTTCGGCCAGCAATCAGCTTTAGGTGGTTATTTGAATGAAATCACCGATATTGTCGCCGATGCTGCTTTGTATCTGCCTTTTGCCTTCATCGCGCCCTTCGGCGGCGTACAAATTGCCCTGTTTATTTGGCTGGCGGCAATGACCGAGTTTTGCGGCGTTTTGGGACAAGTCCACGGCAACGGACGTCGTTATGACGGGCCATTCGGCAAAAGCGACCGCGCATTCTTTATCGGCGCATTGGCCGTATGGTATGCAATCGCCGGCAGTTTCCATTCGACTTTCTATATCCTTATGTGGCTGGCCTGCGCGGCATTGGTTTATACCTGCTACAAACGTGTCATCAATGGCTTGAAGGCCGTCTGAAACTTGTCCACTTTTTTGGGTTAATCATCATTGATTAGAGTATTTAAACCCATCTCCTCGTTTTAATGAAAACAAGAAGGCCGTCTGAAACCATAAACTATCGGTTTCAGACGGCCTTTTATCCATCAGCCAAGATAACTTACTGTTTACCCAGTTGACTGTAATCTACCAACATATATTTGGCAGTAATTTTCTGCGAAGCATTGCCTTCGTCACCCATCAGAATCATCTGTGGCTTGCCGTTAACGGTAATCGAATCGACGGCTTCAACGTTGGTGATGTGTTGCAGATTAGGCAGAGAGACTTTTTGCGGTTCATCGGTCGGATTACCGCTCCAAGTCCACAGTTGTGAGAATTTTTGTCCATTCTCATCCTTCACTTCATTGGCGATCACGTAGGTTTTCAGCACAGGATCATAATTGAGGGAACGGATACCGCCACCATCAATATCAATTACGGCCACTTCATCAAACTCAGGCTTGGCATTTCGCTCAAACACATCTTTCGGATTGCTGATAAATGCAACTAAAGCCATGTTGTTGAACTCAGGATCACGGAATCCCAAAACGAGACGTTTTTTCACCGGATCAAACGCCATGCCCTCAATATTGATTTCTTCAAAAGAAACCTCTGCCTTGGTTCGCTCGCGAATCAAATCATGCAGCTTGTGATCAGTTTCCAAAACTTGCGTCAGATTGTCGTAGCTGGTCAGCCCCAACACATTACCGTCTTGGATTTTAAAGCGCATCAGATGTTCGCGGTCGGGCGAACGGTTGCCTTTGCGGGTGCGCGAGTGCGAAGTGAGCGCGTAGATAAAGCCTTCATCGTCGCGCGCCAATGCTTCCAAGTCGCTCAGGCGGCGTTTGAAGCCGGTAATCACGCGCGTATCCAACGCTTCGTCTTCTATAAACCTGCCTGTTTTATCGATGCTGATAATGCTGAACGCGTGGTTCGGTTCGTCTTCGGCAATCAGCAGTTTGCCGTCGGGAAGCTGTTGCACGGCAGATGGCTCGTACACGCCGTTGAACATATTAATACCCAAAGAGCGCAGCTCTGCCGCATTGTTGGCAGGTTGGGTCAGCAGCGAAGGCAGCGTCTTCACGCCGATAAACGCCGCCAGCGAAGCCAAAAGCCCCCAGCGGAACACGGCGTAAGACAAATTGATGTATTTGAACTGCTTGTCTGCCAGCAGTCCCAGCCAATAAAGATGGTCGCTCATTTTGTGGTACACCTGTTTGCGGTCGCCCATAATCTCTTGCATCATTTCCCAATATTGGTCTTTTTGCACCTTCACACGGTCTTCGTAAATCAGGATATTGGGCTGGCCGCCGCCGAAAAAGCGCGTTTCGGCACGGCTGACGCGGGTTTTCCAATCTTTCAGCGTCGCGCGGCGGCAGACAAAATCCTTCAGCCAAGCACGCGCCGCCTGCATTTTGCCGATACGTTCGGGCGAAGCGGACAGCAGCGCGAACACGATGGACGCGGCGGCGGTAATCATAAACGTACTCGCCGGAATCAGAAATTCGGGTGACGATGAAAAAATAAATGCGCCCGAAATCATCAGCGCAGACACGATAAAACCGTTGAGCGAAATCATAATGTTCGCCTTGGTCGCCGCCAGCGCGAGCAGCTCCATTTCCGAACGCACGGCGTTGCGGAACATGGTTTCCACGCCTTTGTTCGTACCCAAAAGATCGGAAGGCGGCGCATCGGCGGCTTGTTTTTTCTTCTTCGCCTTGTCTTTTTTGTCTTTCTTTTTCTTTTTGGGCTTTTCAGACGACGTCCCAATGCCTTCAAGGATGATGTTATCCGTCACGGCCTCTTCGGCATTGCTGTCTTGTTGATGGTCTGCCGTTTCAGATTCCGCAGCTTCTTCAACTTTTAAAGTTTCTTCAGCTTTCACGGCTTCTTCAATGTTTACAGCTTCTTCAGTTTTAGCTTTATCAAACGCTTCTTCTGAGTCTTCCCAAACTTCGGAAACAGGCTGCGGCGCATCGGGATCGGGCCGCGCGAAAGGTTTCTCCCAGTCAGAAACCGTATTTTGCGGCTCTTGCCCTTTTTTATTTTTATCGTGGAAATCCATGTTTATCCTCCGTTTGAGTGAATCAATTTAAATGGAAAGGGAAAAGCGTTTTTTAGTTCCTCTGATTCGGGGAATTTACACAACGTCATACATTATCGATAAAAACATTACATTTCTTGGAATAATCATGTTTGTAATGATTAAGTCGGAAATCCAAGTTCTTCTTCAACAAAAACTGCCGCCAAACGGGCAGTTTGCGGCAGCTGTAACGCATCGTTTATCAGTAGTCGATACGCTCTTTGATGATTCTCAAGTCGGGGTAAGACAATTTGATGTCGTATTCGCGTCCGCCTTTGTAGGCTTCTACGTCCAATACAGGTCTGCCACGATAGTCGTCGGCGTCGATGTCGTGAACGCGATAGCCGCGTTGCTCAAGCATTCTAATGGCTTTGGCACGGTTTTGTTCAAAATTTCTGTCGCTGTAAATTTGGTGTTCGATGTAATCGTTGGCACCTGCGACAGCAGCGGATAAAGCGACGATGGCGGTCAATAATAATTTTTTCATGTTCGACTTCCTTTCGAAATGTGTCGTTGGGGTTTTGATGGGTGTATTTAAACACGGCAAAATTAGCAGTCATTTAGCACTTCGTTAAACGTAGTAAAGGTCGTCTGAAACAATTCAGACGACCTTTTAATATTTACGCTCTCCATTGCAGGCTGATTTAAGTTTCTGCGGGCGGAAGGGGCGGGTGTTCGTCGGTTTCGTCCGATTTGGGTTTGATAAAGCGGCTGCACCAAATACCTGCTTCGTAAAGCAAGATAAGCGGGACGGCAAGCAGGGTTTGGGAAATCACGTCCGGCGGGGTAATGATGGCGGCAACGACGAATGCGCCGACAATGACGTAGGGTCGTGCGTTTTTGAGTTGTTCGGTGGTCACGACGCCGATTTTGGCGAGCAGGACGACGACGACGGGGACTTCGAAAGTCGTGCCGAATGCGACGAACATGCCCAAAATAAAGGACAGGTATTTGTCGATGTCGGTCGCCATGTTGACGCCGACGGGGGTAATGCCTGCGAGGAATTTAAAGATAACGGGGAAAACGAGGTAGTAGGCAAACGCCATGCCGACAAAAAACAGGCTGACGCTGGAGAGGACGAGCGGGGTGATCAGGCGTTTTTCGTTTTGGTAGAGGGCGGGCGCGACGAATGCCCAGATTTGGTAGAGCGTGTGCGGCAGGGAAACGAGGAATGCCGCCATCAGCGTTACTTTCACCGGCACGAAAAACGGTGCGATGACGTCGGTGGCAATCATGCTGGTGTCTTTGGGAAGATTCACCATCAATGGTTCGGCAACGAAGGTATAAAGCTGCTGGGCAAACGGCATCATGCCGAGAAAGCAGACGACGATGCCGATGACGATCCACATCAGGCGGCGGCGCAGCTCGATAAGGTGTTCGATAAGAGGTTGGACGGGTTGTTCGTTTTGAGGTTCGGACACCGGTTTACTCACTTTTTACGGACGCGAAGTTTGGGTTTGGCATGAAATTTCGGGCGCAGGTCGCGCTTGCGGTTCATCGCTTGTTTTTTGAGGGAAGTGATATGCAGCACGGGCGCGTCTGCGGAAGTGTCGATATAGCTGACTTCTACGACATTGGACGCCGGAGCGGCGCTGCCGGTCAGGTATTCGCGCCATGCGCGGTCTTGCTCGGATTCTGCAGGCGTGTCGGTTTCGACGGCATCCGTCGGATTGCCTGCTTGCGCCATAGCGTTTTCAGACGACGTGGAAACGGACAGGTCGTCTGAAACTTCCGTGCTTAACGAAGGAAGCGGGTTGCCGTGTTCATCCAAACCGAAATCGGCAGGCGTGCGTTGCGCCGGCAGGCGTTCCCAAGGTTTGAGTCCGTCGGAAATGTCGTGCAGGTTGTCCTGCATATCCGTACCGGTTTCTTTGAGGCTGTCGCGCACTTGTGCGGCGGCGGCTTCAAATTCCTGTTTGGCTTTGCGCAGCTCTTCCAATTCGACTTGGGTGTTGAATTCCTGCTTGACGCTGCTGACGAGGCGTTGCAGCTTGCCGATGAGCCGTCCGGCGGCGCGGGCGGCTTCGGGCAAACGCTCGGGGCCAAGTACAATCAGGGCGACGATGCCGACTAACAGCAGCTCGCCCAAACCGAAATCAAACATAGATTATGCTTTGTCTTCGTCTTTTTTGTGTTCGATGACTTCGTCTTTTTTGGCAT
>ERZ773024.643-NODE-643-length-12701-cov-4.033449_pt1 | contig 12701 bp, 8 predicted proteins | sample MGYA00511667_ERZ773024 | MGnify/ENA primary metagenome ERZ773024 (study PRJEB29015, sample SAMEA2738117) | human oral metagenome | biome: human oral; feature: human-associated habitat; material: saliva | place: China | collected 2258 ... | reverse complement strand
AATGAAGACATCATTATCCCATCTACAAAAAACTGTACGGTGAGTGAAGCGAGCGAGTAGATGAAGCAAGTGAAGAAGTTGAGCGGATAAAACGTGAAAAGACCCCCCAAAAAAACAGAGGAGAAGAAGCCCCGTAAAGCCTGGTGCTGGGCAAAAGAACTCGCAGAAGGCAGGGAAGAAAAACCGGGGTGGCATCGGCGGGCTGAAAAGCCGAACTAATCCGAACATTCCAGCCCACCGGTTACCCCTCACCACAACTGGGCGCTACTTGAGGTGGCTACCGCCGTGCTCCATGCGATACAGCATCAACTTCAAATCACCAGAGGAAACGAAAGACCTATCAAAGTCCTCATAGACGTATTCCCCATCAACGCGGTAACCCCACATGTGGTGATCAACAGCCCACTGAGCCTCGCGCCAGAAAGCGCTACCCTGACGAACCTTATGCTGCCAGCCGCTAGCGCTCCGGGGCGCATCATTATTGCCCGGCAGGCTACTGTTCTTCGGCAGCGAGGCAGAGGTCGGCGCCTTCGGAGTGACCTGACCCATCGCCTTCTGGTACCTGTACAGGAACGCCACCGTCGACGGGGTCGAAAGCTTCGCCTCCGGGTGGAACTTGCCGTCCGCCCAGCCGAAGGTAATGCCCTTCTGACGAGCCCAAATGTACGCGGCGTAGTCCGGGTCATTCGGTGCCACATCCGCGTAAGGGCTGGTTGCAGGCAGTTCAACCTTCGGGGAACCCGCCAGGCGGTACAGCGACACCGTCACATCGTGGCGCGTCATACCGCTACTCCAGGACATCGGCGAAGGATTAGGCAAAATATCACGATCAGCAAACCAGCTCTCAGCCGCCTGCAGCTCATCCTCACGCGTCAGCTTCAGAGGAATATCCTCGACATCAAGCTGCTCCACCGACTCCGCAGCACCATCCTTACCGGGGGTGACCTTCTCCAAGACCAGACGATAAGCGCCCGAATAGCTCAGCTGCTGAGCAATCGTCAGGTCCATCTCCACCCTGCCATTCTGGATGCGATCGGCGGGAATCGCCTGCTGGAGTACCGTCTGACCGGTCAAACGTCCCTGCTCATCAACATGATGCACCGAGAGACGGTACGATCCTTCACCCGGCGCAGAGAGCCCGGTAGCGCGTGCCGTAAATGAGTTCGTCTTCGCGTACGGGCTCAGGCCCACCGACCCAAGGTGCAGTGCGGGCCCCGTGGACTCGTGCTCGGGAGAATGCACCGGAAGGAACTCAGCAACATCATTCAGCATAGAACCCGGAGAATCTTCCATGCCGGGGTAAGGCAGCCCGTCCCCATACATGCCAATAAAATAGAGCTTGCCCGGCTTCAACGTACCCGCAGGAATCTTCAGCTCCGCACTGAAATAGTTATTGCGGAACCACCTGGTGCTAACCCCGTAGTACGTGTAGTCCACCCGCTGAGTGAACACAGGCTCACCCACCATCTTTCCCGTCGCAGGGTCAGCCTCATAGATAGCGATGACCGGAGAATCATTAGAAACCAGTTCCCTAGCCCGCACGAGGACATGGCGTCCCTCAACCCGCAGCGTCGTATCCTTCCACGGGTCATTGATAGCGGATTGACTGAAGGTGTAGGTCCCACGGGTCGGCTGCGCATCCTGAACCACATCAATATGGGCGCGGGCATACAAACGGTTCGACCTACTCGAAGGTTCCGGCTCAAAATCATCCAACGGGTAGTACGTCATCACCACATCGAAGAGCTCACCGTCGGCAGCCTCAATGTACTGCGGGGGAACCTCAAACGTGTAGGTGAGGCTACCGTCCGGGTTCTCCCGCACCTGGGGCTTCAAGTCCTTGAGAAACCCGCCGTACTCGTCGAGAGGCGCATAACTATTGTGTTCCGCATACGCGTACAACGATCCGCGCTGCACCAGAACCAGCTCGTAGAAAGTGTACTTCTTACGGAATTCAGCGCTCAACGGAGAAGTCGTCACCGACACCGTGCCACCCTGAGAAATATTGAGGGTTCCCGAATCGACCTTCAACTGAACATTTGCCGGGTTCACCCAATCAAAAGCATCATCGGCAAGAGGCGCCATCGGAAGCTGGGTGCTCACCGTGAACTTATGGTGACCGTACGAATACTCATAGTCCGAGAACACCACACGCACTTCAGCCACTGAACCGCGAGAAGTCGGCCTATAGCTGGAATAACCGTCAACCTTATACTCAACCTCCACGGTCAGAGTACCGTCAGCATTGCGGGTTACCAACTCGTCACGCTTATAGTATTGGTCCGCTACATCATTCTTCGCAAAAGGTGCCTTCTCACCAGAGGTAGCGTTATAAATCGCCACAGACTCAAGGTAGTACCCCAGGTCCACCTCGGGTGAGATATTAGAAATAGTCACCTTATAGACGCGGTCCTGACCGGGATTAAAATCCTGCGCAGCAACAGATACCTTCGGCAGGGTATTCCTGAACGAATTATCCTGATACGCCATGCGCGCAGGATTATTGCCCACAGGAACGAAGGGGAACTTACGCGACAGCTTCTTCCACCCGTTCCCCCCGTGGGTTTCTACACCGGAAACATCCAGGGAATACCCCTTACCGGACTTCAGGACTCCCGCAGGGATAGTAACCTTCTTCTGGAAATAGCCGTTAGGAATCAGACCCTTGAAAATGCGCTGATTCTCTTCCGTATCCGGTGCCTTCAGCTCACCAAGCGAAGCCACATTAGAGTTCGTGACCTTTCCCTGCTCATCATGCTCGGACAGGGTGAAGTCCACGGAGCTGACATCCTGAAAACCGGTACCCGTCAGCGTCACCTCAATCGGCTGACCGGAAGCAATCTGCTCCTCAGAAATAGCCGAAACATCATAGGTGATGGAGGGGAGCTGCGCCTTCGGGAGGTTGAACTCCACCGGCAGCGCCGTACGGACGCGATCCTCAGTGTTCCACGCATAGGGGTGCTCCTCATCTACGGGTCGGTAGGTGAGAATAACCTCGTACTCCAGGTTTGCCGGCAGGCTATTCGCCGGAACCGTCAAATCAGCGCTGAAACTGCCGTCAGCAGCCGGTTTCGGGGCGTCAAAGACAAAGCCGGGGTAATCGACCTTCTGGTAGGGGTTAGCGTAGGTCGAAGAGCCCTTCGGGGCAATCGTGAGGCTACGCAACTCATGATGCGCCAAGAACTCCGGGCTTAGCCCGGTACCCTCCACGTGCACGGTACCGCCGTGAAGAATGTCGAGGGAACCGCTGGACACGCGCAGGGTCGGCAGGGAAGCATCCTGCTTATCACCCTGCGCAGGTTTGTTCTGCACGGGTGCGTTCTGCACGGGCGCTGCTTGAAGTGCTGCCTGCTGCGTATCTGCCTGCTGGGAGGGGGAGGCGGGCGCCGGCTGGGCCGCCACCGGCGTCAAAGCCAGCAGCGGAGACAAACCCAAAACCAGGGAAGCACCCGCAACCTTTCGGCGCGTGCCACGAGCAGGCTTAAAGAACGAGGACATCATCATCCAATCTGAATTTTCTGCATGAAAGAGGGCGAATGAGAAAAGAAGTTGAGAGGATAAATGAGTGACAGTCCACCGCACCGAACCCGCACGAATTCACATCGTGGAGGACCCGTAGCGGCGGCATGCTGAAGTGCAATTTCAGCCTACCAACCCGCGTCTTAGACATTCAATGAAAACACGAGAAAACATGCCGATGAGAGTTATAAGACAAAAAATTCAAAAATTACGCCCCGGCTTTATACAAACCCCAAACCCCAAAAAGACCACACAATAGAGAGACAAAAATGGAAGCATCACCAGCACTAAAAACCGCACCCAGCAGCGCCTGCACCAGAAAACGGGCACACGAAAAAAAGGGGCCTCAGTGGCTTACCGACAGTGTTTATGGGATCCGGTCAGGGTTTCTCGCCGCCCCTTCTATAGGCCATAGGCCACTATCTTCAGCTGCTGTTCTCAGAGATCAACCCAAGCTAAAACATGTAGGTTAACCGCCCGGTTCACGGCACCTGCCAAATCTTAAGCATCGATATAAGGGCTACTGGGGATGTCAATCATGTCCAGCATTGACAGGACACGAGCCAGCTCCTCGCGGGTAGCAATCTTGGTCGGACGGAAATCCTTGCTCTTATTGTGAAAGCTCGTATCAATATTCACCGACGAGTGCAGCCACACCGACTCGGTGTAGAACGGGGCACCCGGCTTCATGTCCTGCGGGGTAGTGGGACGGAACCACGAAGGACGACGGCCGGGGGTAAGCATAAAGTAACGGTAGAAGAACGCTGCCATCGTAGCGCGGCTAGCCACCGCCTCCGGGTGCATCTTACCGTCAGACCAACCCGAGGTCAGACCATTCTGGTATGCCCAAATGTATGCCGAGTAACGCTCATCCTTCGGGGACACATCCGGGAACGGGGAACGCGCCGGAAGCTTAACCTTCGGCGAGCGGGCGCCTCGGTAGATTGCATCCATCAGATCGCTGCGGGTCACCGCACGCTTAGGGTAGAAGCAACGTTCCTTATCGAGCAGCAAAACCTTTGCCTTACATGACCTGTAGATATCGGGAGCGTACTCGCCATCCATATCAATATCCACAATGAAAGGTGCCCACGCAAACTCAGTGTTAATCGTCGGGCGAACCTCAATAGTACGCAGGATGGTGTACTGCTCACGGCGCGGACGAAGAGACAAGCGAATCCCGTAGTCCGCCTTCGGGCCACCAGTGACCTCGCGAGAAATGACGTGGTGCCTCACGTAGGGGTCATTCTCGATGCGCTTCTTCGGCTCAAGAGCGAAGAAGTAGAACTGCGTGAAGCCCTTCTCCTTGGTGTAGTAGCCAGCCTCAATGTATGGGGTGTACAGGCCAGTATCAAGCACAGCCTGCAGGCCTGTAATCTCGTAGCTGAGGTTGAATCCGCTAATATCAAACGACGCCTCGGTAATCTTGAACGTCAGCGGGGTGGTCTTAACGTCCAAGGTGGCAGCCTGGGCGCTCTGCTCGCCGGCATGGTGCGCACCCAAAGCGCCAGCGACTGTTAGTGCTGCCGCACCCTTAAAAAGGGCGCGACGAGAGGAAAAAGTAGACATATCATTGTCCCATCGATGTGTTTCTGAGTGGTTACTTCTACGCTAGCAAACCAATAACCATTGGTTAAGCCTCTAGTCGTTTGCTATGCGTACGCGGCGTGACGTGTTTCCATGTGTGCTGAGTTGAGAATGTGAATGCTAGTGAGTGATGTACCCGCCACCAATGGCGAGATGTTTAATACTATAAGCACTTCTGTGCACAAAAAGAAGGCGGATAGATAGACACTACCCGCCTTCTGCCCCGCAAAAACCTACCCGCTTAATGTGGGGAAATGTGGTTTTACAGGGGGAAATACAGACTTAAGCCCCTAGAAAAATAGTTAAAAAATTTTCAATATGATGCAAAAAATAGGCGAAAACAAATAGTTGGGCGACCTACTGCTCATGTACCAGCAACGTCAAAACGCCTGCCTTACGCGCCGTCGGTAGGGTGCACTCCACCGACCAGTCCTCGCTGACCGCCTCCAAAAATTCGGCAATACCAGCCGTAGAACCATCAATAGGACGAGCCGCCAAACCCGACTGAATCAGGTAACGCGCAAACAAGCCACGGTAATGCTTCGCCATATGCGAGACGACCTTACGCGACCCATCAGCCGCCACACGCTCCACACGAACCGCCAGAGTCTGCGACGGGGGAGTCACCCACGACTTCGCGTACGCTGCAGAGCGGCAATCCAGAATCAGCTGGTCCCTCGCGGTCGACTCCAGGGCGGTACCCAACGCACCCTTCCAGAAGGATGCAAGCGCACCCACCGAACCCAGCTTCACGCCCATGGACAGGCGGTAGGCGGGAATTGCGTCCTCGGGGCGCAGAATACCCCACAGCGCCGAAGAAATCAGCAACGACCAGTGCGCGGCATCGCGTTCGGCGGGGGAGAAGCTCGCATAATCCAGCGCCTCAAAGAGCACACCCGTGTAGGTGCAGATCGCGGGCTGTGCCGGTTCGGTCAGCAGGCGCGTATTGCGTTCCACCTCTGCTGCGAGGGAAGCACCCACCTTGAGCTCCGTGAGAGCATCGGGGCCCGAGCTAACCGTTGCCAGCTCCTCCAGGACGCTCTCACGCTCGGCGGTCAGTTCGGGGAACGAGAGGTCAGCAAAGCATACGGGTGCGTTGCCTGCGGGGGCGGGAGTTTTACCTTCGGACGGGGGAAGAAGAATCAGCATCTCTCCAGTGTACCCGCGAGACGCAGTGTAGCTACGAGGCGCTGTGTAGTTGCGAGGTTCCTGCATATGCCCGCGAGGCTGCTAGTGTGCCTCCTCGTACCCCCGTGTACCCGCGAAACGAACCCGGAAAATAGCCACCTCCAAGGGTGTGCGTATAATGGGTTGGGTGAAACGGGCCGTCTGGGCAATCGCGAGGCACACGTGCTTCGAGGAAAGTCCGGGCTCCACAGCACAGGATGGTGGATAACATCCACTCGGGGTAACCCGCAGGCCAGTGCCACAGAAAGTAAACCGCCGCGGTTCGCCGCGGTAAGGGTGAAAGGGTGGTGTAAGAGACCACCAGCGGGCGCGGTGACGTGCCCGGCTAGGTAAACCCCATCCGGAGCAAGGTCAAATAGGATACGCCATGGTAGGGTAGTGCGCCCGATCCCCGTCAGCTTCCTTCACGGAGGTGGGGTGCGTATTCGGGTAGGCTGCTTGAGACGTGCGGCAACGTACGTTCTAGATAGATGATTGCCTCAAAACGCCCCTTCGGGTGGCGTTTTAGACAGAACCCGGCTCATAGGATGACCCGTTTCACGCTATCGTTAGCCGGTGGAAAATATCACCGGCTGATGGAAAACGAAGACCGCGAATGCGCTTTTAGAGTGCATTCGCGGTCTTCGTTTTAAACTTCTCGAAAGGTCTCTGACCTTCAGAAGAGCTCGTGATTAGTGGCCGAACGGATCCGGATCCACGCCGGGCGTCCATGAGTTACCGTCGACGGTCCAGCCTTCCTTCTTCACGACCTTCTTCATCTTGCCAGTCCACTTCTTGTTCAGACGGTTCACGTACAGCTTGCCATCCAGGTGGTCGGTTTCGTGCTGCATGCAACGTGCAAACCAGCCGGTCGCCTCAAACTGGACGGGGTTGCCGTGCTCGTCAAGACCGTTCACGGTCACCCATTCGGCACGCTTGAGGGGGAAGCCGTAACCGGGGAAGGACAGGCAGCCCTCTTCCTCTTCGTACGGGTCCGGGTCAGCGGTAGAGATCTTGCCCAGGGTCAGTACCGGGTTGATGATGCAGCCGCGCGGGGGAACGCCGTCCTCATTCTCCATCTTGTAGGTGAAGATGCGCAGGCCCACACCAATCTGAGGTGCCGCCAGGCCCACACCGTTGGATGCGTCCATGGTTTCGTACATGTCAGCCACGAGCTCCTTGAGCTCATCATTAAACTCGGTGACGGGTGCCGCGGGGCGGTGCAGAACGGGGTTGCCGTGAATAACGATGGGGCGAATAGCCACGGAATTATCCTTTGCTTGTGTTGAACGGGAACTGTTGAGTGGGAACTTACCGGGTACACCGTGTGCGGGTGAACCGGATTGAGGGTAAGCGAAAGGGCCGTTACGGATAACCATAACGACCCTTTCCATCGGGGTGATCGACGGGGGTTGAACCCGCGACCTCCTGGACCACAACCAGGCGCTCTGCCAACTGAGCTACGACCACCATGTGCTTCGCTTGGTTTCCCTTGCGATGTGCAACGGATACTACTGTACATGAGTTCACGAACCCTGCCAAGCTGAGATTGGGTGATGCTCGTTACAGTTTGAGATAGGGGTTGGGGGGCGCCGGACGCACGCTCCGGGACACCCTCGCGGGCTTGCCGGACGTGCATCCTCGGTGCACAGCTACACCGTGCTCAGGTACTGTTGCATAGCGCTCGGCTACTGCTCGGCAGGTTCGGCGGCCTTCGCCTCCAGCTCGACGCGCTCCGCCTCAACCTCGCGGGCAATCTTAGCGGCGGCCACGGCATCCGGACCCTGCTCCACAAAAATTGCGCGACGGTAGTACTTCAGCTCGTCAATCGAATCCTTAATGTCGCCCAGCGCGCGGTGGTGACCGGTCTTCACCGGGGCGCTGTGACGGGCGGCGGGGTACCAGCGCGAAGCCAGCTCCTTAATCGTGGACACATCAATCACGCGGTAGTGCAGGTGATCCATCACCTGCGGCATGTAACGCTCCAGGAAGCGCTTGTCCATGCCCACCGAGTTACCACCCAGCTGCGCCTTGCCCGCCACGGGAACATACTTCTTCACGTAGCGGAGCACCTGTTCCTGGGCGTAATCCATCGACACGCCGTTCTCGAGGTCGTCCAGCAGACCCGAGGACTCGTGCATCGAACGCACAAAGTCGTTCATGTTCTCCACCGCACCCGCGGGGGACTCGTCGCCGGGCTTAATGACGAACTCCACGCCCGAACCCAAAATGTTGAGGTCGGCATCGGTGACCAGAACGCCCACCTCAATCAGGGCGTCATTGGCCACGTCGAGGCCGGTCATCTCGCAGTCAATCCATACAATACGTTCACTAGAAATACTCACACTCCAACTCTACCCTCATTCGCGCCCGCCCGCCCCTCCGCGCGTCGGAACATAGTCGGAACGTATAAGAACGCTCAGGTGTGTGCAGAGGCGGTGTCCACACCGCGCGCTCGCACCCGAATCCGCCGGGCTCCGGCGAAGCGCTCGGGTATGATAAAAGCCAAAGAGACGACGCATACAGAAAGGGAGTAATGCGCTCACTGAAAGAGCCCGCACACCGGCTCGCCGCCACCAGAGCACACGACGCACCCCTCTCACCCCGGCTGCTGGATTACGTCAATAACCACCGTCTGCGAACGCTCGTCATTGGCACCATCGGCTCAATCATGGTCACCCTGGGGTCCTACACCGTCGGCTGGCTCTCGGATAGCTCCAACTTTTGGCGCTACGACCTGATTCGCGCCATCAGGTTTGACGCCGTATGGGTCATCGCCGGCATTATCCTGCTGGCCCTCGGCGCCATGATTATGTGCCGTGAGTGGCTGCGCATCTACCAGAAGATGGGCGATTGGAACGAACCCAACGCCATGCGGTGGATGATTGCCGTCATTATCAGCTGGTCCCTTCCGCAGCTCTTCGCCTTCACCATCTACAGCCGCGATATGTTCTCCTACTACGGGCAGGGCATGGTCATGGCGCACGGCCTCAACCCGTACAAGCACGGAGTCTCCGAAATCTCGAACTTCATGCAGAACGGTGCGGACCCCATGTGGGCGGAATCCCCGCCCCCGTACGGACCGGTCTCCCTCAAGCTCGAAGAGTGGATTGTGCGCCTGGCTGGGGAGAATATCGACCTCTCCCTCTTCTACTTCCGCCTACTCTCCGTGCTCGCGGTCATCGGCATCCTTTTCTACGTGGCAAAACTTGCCAAGGCACACGGCTTCAACCAGGTCCGCGCCCTCTGGCAGATCGGCCCGAACCCGCTGTTCATCGCATCGTTCATCGCCAGCGGCCACAACGACTCGCTCATGACCATGTTCATGCTCGGCGGCCTCTACTACGCCAAGCGCTACCGCGACACCTGGTGGGGCGGCCCGCTCGGCGTGACCTTCGTAGCCCTCGGCGTTGCCGTCAAGCCGCTCGCCCTCGTGGTGCTGCCCTTCGTGGGTCTGCTCTGGGCGGGTAAAAACGCCTCCTGGCCGCGCAAGTTCATCTTCTGGGCGCTCTCCGGTGTGCTGCTGCTTGCCGAAATGGCGCTCATGGGCTGGGTGACCGGACTGGAATTCGGTTGGATTAAGGCACTGTCCACCACCGGCGGCCAGTACATCTGGTACACCCCCTTCGGCCTGGTCATCGGTGCCGCCTCCCTGTTCATTCAGGGAGACGCCTTCGAGGTCATCCGCAAGCTCATCGAGACCGTCGGCAAGGGCATCGGCATGCTCGGCGCAGTAGCCATGGCATTCGTTGGACGCGACCGCAACATCGTGCGCCACGCCGGCCTCGCGATCCTGTTCATGCTCCTGTGCAGCCCCATGATTCAGCCCTGGTACCTGCTCTGGGCAATCCCGATGCTCGCCGCAACCGGCCTGCGCTCGCACTTCCAGCTCATGTGGTACTTCATCACCACGCTGTTCTTCATGGCGTATGGTGTGAGCGACCAGCTGAACGTCTCGCCCTACCTGCGCGATTTCAACCAGGACATGGGCCGACTCATCGCAACCGTCATCTGCCTGGGCTACATCATCTACCTGGTCGCCCTCGACCCGGCAACCCGCCGCCTGGTGTACGTGAGCCTGCACCCCACGCAGATTCGTCGCACCACCATCCGCCTGTGGTGGCAGCTGTTCCCCGGCGCATCAAGCCGCCGTGCACGCCGCCGCGAGGTGAAGAAGGCAGAACGGGAAGCCGCCAAGGTAGGCTCATAGCGCGAACTCCTAGTTCGCCAGCCTGGCTTAGCTCAGTGGAACAGCCCCCGCGTGAGAGGCGCGGTGCATGCGAAGTATAAATTCTCATGTACCCTAGAGGAAGGCCTCAGTAGCTCAGAGGATAGAGCAGGAGCCTTCTAATCTCTTGGTCGGGGGTTCGATTCCCTCCTGGGGCGCCACATGCAAAAACCGCCCCGCACCCTAAACTCAGGGTGCGGGGCGGTTTTCTTTATGCTTTTTGCATGTGTGCCGCGAGGTGCTGGGAGGCTATTTCTTGGCTGGGACTACTTCTTAGTCGGGTTGGTGTCCTTGCAAGAGTTGAGGACGCGCTCCATAACCTTCTTCTCGTCCGAGGTTACCCACAGCTTGTACTTCGCCTTCACGTGCACCTGGCGTGCCACGTAGGTGCAGCGGTAGGCGGTGTTGCTCGGCAGCCAGTCGGCGGCGTCCGCATCGGACTTCTGCTGGTTTGCCGGGCCGTCTGCAGCGAGCAGGTTCTCCGGGTCGTTCGCCAGCTGGCGGCGCTGCTCTGCGGTCAGGTCCTGCGCACCGGTCTGCCATGCGTTCGACAGAGCCACCACGTGGTCAATCTGCACTGCCGAAGAGGTCTTCTTGCCGCGCTTGAACTCGATGGTCTTGCCAGTGTACGGGTCGTTCAGAGTGCCGCTGATGACGGTGCACGCGTGGGTCCTGACCTTGAAACGAACATTGGTCAGGTCGCGGCGCAGAATGTCGTCACGAGTATTGCACTTGTTGCCGTCAACGTCATCCCAGGCGGGACCGAACTGGTCACGAGAGTAGCCAGCCTTCGACGCGCGTTCCTTCACCTGCAGGGACGCCAGCTCGCTCTTCGCGGTTGCCAGATCCGGTGCGAGCGCAGTCGCGGGATCAACCGCCTTGTACGGGTTCTTGACCTCGGCGAGGGTTTCGGTCTGAACGTTGGTCTCTTCATCATCGGTGGTAGAAGAGGTGCTCTTATCGGTGCCGAGCAGCCCGTCCACGCCGTTCTTACTCACGTAGACCAGACCAATAATCAGCACGATCACGGCGAACAGGGCGAGCAGACCGTAAATGAGGCGCTTCTTCTGCGGGTCCATTGAATCGGGCAGCTTGGGCAGGTTTCGCTGTAGCTGCTGAAGTTCCTGCAGGGATGGCAGGTTGTTGTTCGCGGGCTTTTTGCTCACGGGTTCTCCAAGGCGGGTAGACGGGACGCGGCTGAGTGCACCGCATCATCAAGGATAGAGGGCACGGGGCTGAAATAGTGAACTTGAAGGCAAAAATAGCCGCCCCGACGCTGAGATACCTATCACGATGCCGGATGGGGCGTAGTTGTCATATTTCTGCAGGGAATGCGTTGCCCGCAGGCGATTTTTGAAAAAACAGGGCGAAAAGTTCAAAAACTCTATCCACAGGCGGTGCCCAAAACCGCAAAACGCGAAGTTATCCACAGAAACGGTAACCGCCGGATGCAGGGTCGGCTCAGCGCTGGCAAGGTGAAGGAACCCACCCACTAGTTTCTAAGGAGAAACCATGAGCGACACCATCCTGATCCGCGGATTCACCGCCTCCGACCCGGCACTGAGCACCCTGCCCAACGGGGTGCCCGTCGTGAACTTTCGCCTCGCCAGCACCCCGCGCTGGCAGGACGCCACCGGCACCTGGAAGGAAGGCGCCACCAACTGGTACACCGTGAAAGCCTACCGCCGCCTCGCGCAGAACATCGCCACCTCCATTGAGAAGGGGCAGCCGCTGGTCGTGAGTGGCCGCCAGCGCATTAGCCGCTGGAACCGCGAAGACGGCACGCAGGGCACTACCGTAGAGGTGGATGCCCTCGGTATCGGTCACGACCTGAACTACGGTACGAGCACCTTCGCCCGCACCGTGGAGAAGCGCACAGTCAACGAGGGATCCATGCAGGGTGCACCTCAGCAGGGTGTACCTCAGCAGGGTATGCCGGGTGCGCCGTTGCAGGAGGCGCCTCAGCCGGGCATGTCTCAGTACGCGCAGCAGTATGCCCCTGCGCCCGCACCCCAGCAGAACACGGAGGCGCCGGGCATGACCGCTCCGGGTGCTTCGGCACAGAACGGTGCATCCCAGGGCGGGGGAGTGCAGAGTGACGAACCCCCCTTCTAAAAGTGCTCCCCGGATGCTTGCATAAACGCGGGTGCATTGGGATAATGGAGCATTGTGTTGACATCGGGCACGCCCCTGCCGCAGG
>ERZ773024.640-NODE-640-length-12724-cov-2.911911_pt1 | contig 12724 bp, 8 predicted proteins | sample MGYA00511667_ERZ773024 | MGnify/ENA primary metagenome ERZ773024 (study PRJEB29015, sample SAMEA2738117) | human oral metagenome | biome: human oral; feature: human-associated habitat; material: saliva | place: China | collected 2258 ... | reverse complement strand
ATGATATGCACTCGAATTTCCACTCCATAAAAACACAAACGCGCTTTATGAAAGAGCGTAGAGCCACTCTTGAGGCGGAGGGGCAGAAGGTGTTTGGCATTGATTTAGGAGACCTGATTGACCGTGTTCATCCACTGGTTGAAGCAGAAGATGGAAAGATTGCGTCCAGAGTGTTGAACGAGCAGCAAATCGATTTTGCTACTCTCGGAAATAACGAAGGGACGGCGTATACACCGCTTGAATTAGAGGCAGCATATGAAGGTCGCCAATTCAAAGTTATTATTTCGAATGTCAAATGGGCATCCACTGGAGAAGTGCCTCCTTTTGCAAAAGAAGTTCACTTCGAAACAGTGGACGACTGCAGTATCGCCTTCATTGGTCTAACCGCATCATATCCAGAAAGCTATGGACCAAATGGCTATTTGATTGAAGAGCCGATGGATGCGTTAAAGCGTCTTGTTCCAACCTTAGCTAGAAAAGGATATCAGATTATCTTGCTGTCTCATCTAGGCATTGAAATGGACCATCTGATTGCCGAAACCTATCCAGAAATCCAGGTGATTCTTGGAGCACATACCCATCATTTCTTTGAAGAAGGAAAATGGGTCAACCAAACACTGTTAACAGGTGGATTTAAGTATGGTGCGTATATTGGTGAGCTTCATTTGAAAATCGAAGGTAGTCGCTTGATTCCTCTTTCTGACAAAATGATTGCAGTAGAGGATTTAAAAGGAGATTCGACTATTGATGAAGGAGAAGCACTTCGCCAACAAGGGATTACGCTCTTGAAAAAAGAAGTGGTACTTCCACACATTCCGGCAATCTCTTTGGAAGAGCTAGCCAAATTATCTTTAGAAGCGATGACGAGACAAACAGGAGTCCCAGTGGCATTTACTTATACAGGACTTTTCGTAGTACCGTTTAAAGAGGGACCGCTCACAAAGTTTGACTTACATGAATGCATGCCACATCCAATTCATTTGAACAAGAGTCGCTTTAGAGTGTCTGATTTCAAACAACTATTACGAATCTTTGAAGCGCAGCAGCCTGAATTACTAGAAAAAGCTATTCGTGGATATGGTTTTCGTGGTAAACTGTTTGGAGAGATCCTTTATACAGGATTTCAGCTCGTTAGTGGAGAAATCGTTATGGATGGAAGAGTGTTGGCAGATGATGAGTTCATTACGTTTGTTTGCCCTGACCATATGCGATTCGTTCCATTTTTCCCGATGATTGAAGAAAAAGGGGACAACGAAATTATTTATCCAGATTTATTAAGAACAATTATTGAAAAAGAATTATTATTCAAAGAAAGGAAGAATCATGACTGAACAGAAAGCAGAAACACTTTCACAGGAACTAAGTCAAGTCTTAGAAGAGATTGTGACAACGCCTGAAGAAGAAGTGAAGCGTGCGGTGATGGTTGGAGATACAACCGTGATGATTGACGATGTGCATTATGAAATCATCGAAGACTACCGCGACGGATTTAATATTGAAGCGTTAAACGAGCGCTATAATGACATCTTTGAGCGCTATGATTACATCGTTGGCGATTGGGGCCATGAGAAATTACGTTTGAAAGGTTTCTTCAAACATTCGCATAAATTGGCGACTCCAGACCGCGATATCGATTATTTACAAGAATACTTATTGGAATATTGCAATTTTGGGTGCCAATATTTCGTATTAGAAAGAGATCCAGAGGCACAACATAAGCCAGTTGTGGAAGAAGAAAAAACACAACAACGTCCAAGACGCGAGCGCAATAATAATCAACGTAAACGTCAAAACAATCAACGTAGAGAGCATGTCTTTAGTCCGGCGGATTTAGATAGTCCAGTACGTTCAAATAATAAGCGTAAGTTTAAAGACAAGACTCAAAATCGTCCAAAGAAACGTAATAATGAAACAAATCAAAAGACGAAAAAAGATCAATCGTTTAACTTGAAAGAATTTATTCCGAAAGAAACGATGAAAGAAAAAGAATATGAAGGCAATAACTTCAAGCCAAAACAGAAGAAGTCTTCTCAACATTTCTCAATGAAAGAAGTGGAGAAACCAGCAAGCAGTAAGGTGAAGAAGAGCCCAGTGAAATCCACTCAGAAGAAAGGATTCCATATTCGAGAAAACCAACAAAGAGGTAACTAAATGTATAAAGCATATTTTATTGATTTAGATGGAACAATGTATCGTGGAAAAGACCGTATTCCAACGGCAGAAGCCTTTATTAAAAGACTGCAAGAAGCAGAAATTCCATTCCTATTTGTAACCAATAACGCTACAAAAACACCTGCACAAGTAGCTGAAAACTTACGTGTGAACTATGGCACTGAAGTTTCATCAGATGAAGTGTATACAAGCGGTGTAGCCGCAGTGGATTACTTGAAGTCTCACTTCAACGTAAATCGTATCATGGTGATTGGCGAAGAAGCGATTAAAGGACAAGTGGAAGCAGCAGGATATACGCTTGTTTCTGAAAATCCAGAAGTCGTATTACAATCCCTTGACCGTAATGTCACTTATAAAGACTTAGAAACAGCAACACTTGCGATTCGTAATGGTGCAACGTATATCGTAACGAATATCGATTCAAACTTGCCAAGCGAAAAAGGCCCAATCCCAGGGTCAGGTGCCATCACTGGTTTCTTAAAAGTGGCAACACAAGTAGAACCCATTATTATCGGGAAACCAAGTAGTGTGATTATGGAGTCTGCATTAGACTACTTAAATGCCAAATTCCCAGACCGTCATTTTACAAAAGAAGACATCGCAATGGTCGGAGATAACTATCAAACCGATATTCAAGCCGGGATTCAATACGGCATGGACACGCTAATGGTATTAACTGGATTTTCAACACGTGAAGATTTAGAAAAAGTGGCAGAACAACCAACGCACTTGGTAGAGGATTTGAGTGAATGGACTATTTAACTAGAACTTACCGAGTACCAAAATGGATCACTTCCATCGCGCTATTCTTATTCTTCTTAAGTCTAGGAATTACCTTTGTGATTTTCTTTGAGCCGATGTATCATTGGTCGATTGGTTGGTTTGGAGTCGAAAAGCAGACTGGTTACAGTGCTGATGTTCTTAAGATGAACTATCACGAACTCATCAGCTATTTAACGAATCCACTGATTGATTCGCTGAAGATGACTGATTTTCCAAGTTCAGAACAGGGATTATTCCACTTCTTCGAGGTGAAACGTCTCTTCTTCGTGAACTTTGCGGTATTACTAGCTTCAGGGCTTATCAGTTTCTTTGGAGTGAGGTATTTACGACAAAGAAGACAAACGTGGCAATTACGTAGACCCATTCGCTGGCTCGTTTTAATTCCAGTTGTCGTTTGTTTTGCGATTGCAGCATTCTTCGATACGCTCTTTGTAAAGTTCCATCAAGTGTTCTTTAACAATGATGCGTGGATGTTTGATCCGAAAAATGACCCGATCATTTTAGCATTGCCTGAAGAATTCTTTATGCTATGTTTTGCCGTAGTATTCACCTTTTTGTTGGTGGGGCTTTTAGGCACAAACTTTGCGATTAAGCGATTAAAAGAAATTTAAAACAGTAAGAAACGAGAAGCTTCTTTCGAAAAGAAAGAGTTCTCGTTTTTTTGTACCCAAAAAATTCGCATATGAGCGGAATTTCACACAAAAAAATGGTATGATATAAGCGATGAACATTTTAAAGGATTGAGGAGTGGAATAATGAAATTATCAATTGTCATCCCGTTCTATAACGAGGAAAATATGATTCAAAAAATGTATGATGCCTTAGTAGCAGAAGTGAATAAAATTACTAAAGCAGAATTTGAAATTATTTTTATTAATGATGGTAGTAAAGACCGTACTTTTGAAAAAATGCTTGCAATCGCAGAGGGTGATTCTCGCGTGAAATATATTAGTTTCAGCAGAAACTTTGGGAAAGAAGCTGGAACGATTGCTGGATTGGAATACGCAACAGGAGAAGCTGTAATCTTGATGGATGGCGACTTACAACATCCACCTGCATTGCTTCCACAAATGATTGAAGCGTATGAAGAAGGATATGACGTTGTGAGTGCTCGTCGTACACGTACAGGTGAAAAACCACACCGTACATTTTTAGCAAAACATTTCTATCGTCTTGCCAATAAAATGATGGATATCGAATTAATGGATGGAGTATCTGAATTCCGTCTGTTTAGCCGTAAAGCGGTTCGCGCTATCCTTTCATTACAAGAATACAACCGATTCTCTAAAGGGATTTTCTCTTGGATTGGCTTTAAAGAAAAAGTCATCGAATATGAAAACCAAGTTCGTACAGTGGGTGAAACAAAATACTCATTGAAGTTCTCATTAAACTATGCGATTCAAGGGATTTTATCGTTCAACGATAAGCCGCTTCGTATGTGTATTAACTTCGGTTTATTCTGTTTATTAATCTCGTTGGCCTACGTTCTTTGGACATTTGTTCAATACTTCGTAGCTCCAGATTCACTCGTGAGTGGATACTTCACAACGATTTTCTCTGTCGTTCTCTTTGGTGGAATACAATTGATTTCTATCGGGGTATTAGGGGAGTATATCGGTAAGATTTACTACGAAGTGAAGAAACGTCCACATTACTTAGTTGATGAAACGAACATGACGGTGAAAGGAGAGCAACATGACGACTAAGAAAAAAGTCTATTTAGCGAGTTTCCTAGCGCCAATGATTCTCATCTTTATCGCTTGGGCGATTGATGGGTTCTTTCCTTTCGGCGCAAAGTCACTGATGGCTGTTGACTTTAACGCACAGTACATCGGGCTATATGCTTATTTCAAACATCTATTCCTTAATTGGGATTGGAGTAGCTTCTTCTATTCGTTCTCGAAATCAATTGGGGGCGGAATGCTTGGGATTTGGGGCTTTAACTTATTAAGTCCATTTAACTTCCTATTCCTCTTCTTCTCTGAAGAAAACTTCCAATGGATTGTGCCTGTCGTGATTGCATTGCGTTATGGAGCGATGGGTGTAACGATGACGCATTTCCTTGTGAAGCGTTATGACGGCTTGAAGAAAAAAGCCTACTTACTTCCAATCGTAGCGACGATTTATGCCTTAAACGGATTTAACGTCAGCTACCAAATGAACCCGATTTTCTACGATGGCATGATTATGTTGCCACTTGTGTTAATTGGGGTGGAACAAGTTCTCGATAATGAGTCTCCACGAGGCTATATCGGAATGCTTGCTTTAGCATTATTTGTACATTTCTACATGGGTTATATGACATGTATCTTCGTAGTCATCTACGCTTTATTCTATGTCATCCGTTCAAAAGAATTTACAAATGTGAAAGTGGTTTTTGAACGCATGTTGAAACTGGCATGTGCTTCGATTATCGCAGTAGGGATGGTTGCGGCAATTCTATTGCCAATCATCATCAGTTTAGTTTCTACTAAGGGTGGTTTGCAAAACTCATTGAAATTTGAGTGGACATTGCAAATCAATCCGCTAGAGATTTTAGCAAAATTATTCCTAGGGTCATTTGATAATGATTCATGGCCAGCAGGACCAAACTTACCAAACATTTATGTAGCAAGTGTCGGGATTTTAGGAACGATTTACTACTTTATCTCTAAGAAGATTACAAAATGGGGTAAGATCGCAGCAGGGTTTGTACTTGTTGTTTTCCTCATTTCATGTGCGCATGAATTTACAAGTAAATTATGGCATATGGGTCAAAACCCAGCCGGATTCTTCTACCGCTTCTCATGGATTATTGCTTTCTTCTTAGTGTACCTAGCGTACTTAAGCTTACGCGAAGTAGAAAGATTCACGGCCAAAGAAGCAAGTATCTTATTTGTGGGAATGGCGATTATTTTTGGGATTGTTCAATTCCAAGAGCATTCATTCTTAACGATTTGGCAACGAATTGCGACTCTTGGTATTTTCATGATTATGCTTCTTGTCTTGTTCTGGACAAAAGCAAAGAAACCGTGGGCAGTGATTGCAGTGCTGACGGCAGTCGAATTAACAGCGAATGCGGCCATTGTTCAGTCTCGTGTAGGTTATACAGATGCGTATAAATACCATGATGCGGTTCTTCAATTGAAAGATGCGATTAATCCAATTCGTCCTGACGATACAGATTTCTACCGTATCAATAAGACATTTAACTTAAGTAAAAACGATCCGTTTATGGTCGATTACCCAGGATTATCTGTCTTCAGTTCGAACTTGGAAAATAGTACACGTGATTTATTTGACCGTTTAGGAAATAACGGAATTAACGCGACAACGTACTATCAAGGAACACCGTTGCAAGATGCGCTGTTCTCAGTGAAATACTTAGTAGCGCCAAAACCGGTGTATACAAAAGAATATCCTGATACTTCGAAAATGTATGTATTCGGAAATATGGTAACGCGTAAAGATATTACGTCAAAAGAACCAGTATATGAAGCTGTAAGAACGAAGACATATGAAACAGGTTTGATTTTACCAATCGCATATGGGGTAAATGATGCGACAGTGAATGTAAAACTGGAAAATCATCAACCAATTCAAAATCATAACAAGATTGTTCAAGCGATGGGAGCTACAAGTGAAAATTACTTAACGCTTCTAGCTGCCAACGAAGTGAAGTTGGATAATATGGAAGTTCCGGATTCTTCTAAACCAGAGACGTATAAACGTGTGGATTCATCGAAACCAGGAACAATTACGTTTCATTTAGTGCCACAGTCTTCTGAAGATTACTGGGTATCGATTCCACAAAAACTTTCTCATACGAATAAAAACAAAGTGAGAATTTTACTCAATGGAAATACGTATGACTTCCAAGATAAATTCCAACAAACACAGCTGATTCAAATTGCACATGATTCACTTGGAAAAGCCGTTGATTTAACGATTGAAATTGATACAGATGATGAATATAACTTATCTGGATTACGCTTAGCACGTTCAAATAGTGCCTTAGTCAACCGTATGATTGAAGAACGTCAACTTCAAGGAATGAAAGTTACTCATTGGAACGACAGTCATATTCAAGGAACTGTGAATATTACAGACGACAGCACATGGATGATGACAAGCATTCCATATGAAAAAGGCTGGACGGTTAAAGTTGATGGAAAAATCGTCGGTACGGCTAAAGTTTGGGACAGTCTTCTTGCTTTCCAAATTACGCCTGGTGAACATACGATTGAGATGACTTATATGCCAGAAGGATTTATGGCAGGTCTCGTGATTTCAATTTTATCAATTTGTATTTATGTTTTTGCCATTTATAAAAAATGGATTTAATTGAATAGGAGTAGGCTATAATGACAATTTCAAAAATGAAATTAAAATATAGTTCGCTATTCTTCGTTCCATTTGTGGTGATGTTGGGGGTCTTCCTATCTTTAGGATTGACCCCTTTTTCGCAAAATTCGATTCATAGTGGAGACTTTCTTTCTCAATATTTTCCGCTTTATATCGGATTGCATAAACTATTTTGGAGTGGAGATTTTAGTGGTCTATTTTGGTCCTTCGAGAAATCACTTGGAGGAGCCATGCCAAGTGTCTGGGGCTTTAATAGTTTAAGTCCATTCACGTTTTTATATGTAATATTCCCGATTTCAAGTTTTCAAGTCCTTAGCTATGTGATTCCACTTTTACGTGCTGGGGTGATGGGAGTTGTCTTTGGATATTTCTTAGAAAAGAAATTCCAAGGCGTATCGAAACATTACTGGTTATCGTTAGGATTAGCTTCGTCATATGCCCTTAGCGGATTTGTCGTATCACAACAGTACAATCCTAATTTCTTAGATAATCTGGTCTATATTCCGTTTATTCTCTTGGGAATTGAAGAGGTGGCAAGTGGGAAGCGTTCGGTGAAATTACCGTTGTTTCTTGCCATTAGTTTAATAACGGATTTTTATACAGGATATATGATGTGTCTCTTTGTGGCGCTCTATACATTTTATGTGGTCTTCTCGAAAGACATCTCTTTGAAAGAGGCGTTGCTAAAACTAGGGAAAGTTGCATTATTTGCGCTCATAGGCGTAGGTCTTGCAGCGTTTTGGCTATTGCCCGTCTTTAGCGCCTTGCTAGAAAGTAAAGCAAGTGCGGGAAGTACCTTTGCATGGTCATGGAATCCCTTGAATGATCTAGTTGCCATGCCACAAAAATTTATTTTAGGATCCTTTGGTGAAAAAGAGTGGGGAGATTCTAAGGCGTTACCGCAACTCTTTATCGGCGGATTAGGACTCTTTGGATGTTGTACATTCTTTGCTAAAAGAGAGATTACTCTTCGAAAGAAATTAGCAGCGACGGTTGTATTGCTTGTCTTATTGCTCTCGTTTTCGATTCAAGGATTCGACCAAATTTGGCATATGGGACAACGCCCGGTTGGTTTCTATTTTAGAAATTCGTGGGTTGCGAATACCTTTATGTTAGTGTTAGCATCAGAAAGCTTAATGAAATGGAAAGATGAGTTCCGCTTATATGAGTTTTTAGTAGCTATCTTTGGATTTGGTTCCGTTCTAGTGTTGTCGACTCTAAGAAGTCTTCAATTTGTAGAGATGCCACAGAAAATACTCGCATTTATTATTTGGACAATCATCTTATTAGCATTCTTCTTTAGAAGAGCGGATAGAGTTCGTAGGCTACAATTGACAGCTGGAGTGGTGATTGTCGAGTTAATGGTGAGTTCCGTTGTTGGATTTAGACGAGCGCCTTATTTCATTGGGAATGCAGGATTGAAGGAACAAATGGAATTTGCGATGGCGTTTGACGAAGAAGGGTTCAGCAGTAAAAATACATTTACCCGAATGGAAATGCATAAAGGGCTATCACATGCGAACTTTCCGATTGCTTTTGGCTACAATGGAGCTTCGCATTTCACATCGAGTCTTGAACATGCATTGATTGAAGAGATGAGTCATCTAGGACTCCCAACGTCTCAATCGGTTGTGAACTATACAAACCGTAATGTGATTTTAGATTCGCTCTTTGGCGTATCGCGCTTTATGATGGAAGGCGATGGAAAACGCGTCTTTGCAGATGTGCGCGGAATGTATACCAAAGAAGGAGCAATGAAGCACTTTGCGATTTATCGGAATCCATATGCGTTTTCTCTTGGTTATTTAACGAATGAACATACGGCAACGAATATTGCCTTTGAAAAAAATCAACCAGTTGCCAATCTAAATCAGCTCTTGCAAGTGATTGGTCTATCTGGAACAAACGCATTGAGTGAAGTAAGTGTGGGAGAACCTGAAACGACGAATTTAACGAAGGGACAGGAGAAATATACGCTTACCAATGAAAGTGAATCCGCTAAAATCGAATGGAAATTCAATCTACAGCCAAACAAACTTTATTTTATCGAAATTCCAGAACGCCAAGCAGGTTCCGTCATCAAATCAAAAGTGATGCTAAACGGCATCGGTTATCCATATGAGAATCGATTCCATGAGAATCAATTATGGCTGATTGGGAATGGAAACTTAGACCAAACGATTACCTTTGCAATTGAGGACGCGAAAGCAAAAGAATGGGATTTACGTGGGTTTAAGTTCTATACGATTGATATTCCAACACTTGCGAATGCATTGACGCAGTATAAGAAAGCCAACGATATTACAATTGAGTCGTATACAAATGCGATGGTGAAAGCACATGTCACTGTGACAAATAGTGAGCACTCCTTTGCAACCTTTACGATTCCATACCATTCTGGTTGGAGCGTGACAGTGGATGGCAAGAAGCAAGAAGTGAAAAAAGCACTTGGATTCTTTATGGGCGTTTCACTAACAGAAGGAGAACATGAAATTGTGTGGAATTATACGCCACCAGGATTACATCTTGGAATGCTTATTTCTATTTCGTCGCTTCTCTTACTGATTTTTCTTTGGAAAAAGCATAAAAAATAAATTGATAGTCATTAAAATAGTCTCTGAAATCGTGATGATTTTAGAGATTATTTTTTTTCGTGTTTTTACAGGCCGTACTTTTGTAATTGAGAGCGTTTCGTGGGTATAATGACCTATTGATTATAGAAAGGAAGTGATGAAGTGATGGATGCGACAAGTATGGCTAAAGCCGTTCGCTTAAAAAAATTGAGTCCTGTAGAACTAGTGACAGAAACGATTCAACGCGCACAGTCACTGAATCCTTCTCTAAATGCCATTGTTTACGAGCAATATGAAGAAGCGCTCGAAAAGGCGAAACACTTTAAACTGACAAATCAACCTTTTGCGGGAGTTCCTATTTTTCTAAAAGACTTAGGACAGGAACAAAAAGGGAGCGTCTGTACATACGGCTCACGTTTGTTCAAGGATGTAAAAAGTACTCAGACGGATAACTTTGTCAAACGTTTAGAAGAACTCGGCTTTATCATCATGGGACGTACAAATACGCCAGAATTTGGATTCAAGACCGTTAGTGACGCCGAACTACATGGCCCCGTTCGAAATGCGGTGAATCCTGAGCGGAATGCAGGAGGCTCTAGTGGTGGTGCTGCAGCCGTTGTTGCAAGTGGAATTGCACCCATTTCAGCTGCTAGCGATGGTGGAGGGTCGATTCGAATTCCGGCCAGTCATAATGGCTTGATTGGGCTGAAACCTTCTAGAGGACGTATTATTGTCGGTCCTGGCTCCTATCGTGGATGGAATGGTGCAACCGTTCATTTTGCGTTGACAAAAACAGTTCAAGACACAAGAAATTTATTATTCCACCTGCAAGAGTGCCAGATGGAAAGTCCGTTCCCACTGCAGAAACTAAGTGTTGAACAGCTCTATTCAGCAGAAAAGTTAAAGCCGTTAAGAGTGGCCGTGTTATTACAATCGCCTGTTGGAGAAACGGTCTCTAAGGATACGGTGGATGCCGTGATGAAGGTGGCACATTTCTTTGAAAACGAAGGGCACTCTGTAACGCTTCTCCAAAAGGATCCAGTGGATGGGCTTGCTTTACAAAAAGGATTTTATATCATCAGTGCGGTTGAGACGGCGTTGATGTTTCAAAATATTGAGCGTCAGCTACAACGCCCGGTGACACGAGACGATATGGAACTAATGACATGGGCGATTTATCGCAGTGGTCTAGATATTTCGGGGATGGAGTACTCGAAAGTGGCCTCAAGCTGGGATATTTATGCCGAGCAGATGGCGCAGTTACATGAGCGATATGATGTGCTGTTACTACCCACTGTTGCCAATGCTGCACCAATTCTTCATCCGTATGAGTTATCTGAAGAAGTACAATCCAAACTTGTTCATATCGATGATTTCACAAAAGACCAGAAACAACAATTACTTTGGGAAATGTTCGAGGAGAGCGTTGCAGATACGCCGTTTACACAGCGATTTAATATTACAGGCCAACCAGCCATTAGCTTGCCAGTACACCATACAAAAGAGGGGCTTCCAATTGGCGTGCAACTCGCTGCAGCAAAGGGAAGGGAAGACCTTCTCCTACAAATTGCAGAATGGTTTGAAGAGGAACAATTATTACAAGTAACAAAACAGTAGAAAGAAGTGAAAGTGTGTTAGAAACAGAAGCTTTATTTAAGCCTTTCGAATTAAAAAAAGGAGTCACATTGGACAATCGATTTGTGCTTTCTCCAATGGTGACGAATTCTTCAACAAAAGAAGGGCATATTACAGAAGATGATTTGAAATATGCCGAGCGTCGTGCGCATGCTGCGGCCCTTCAAATTACAGGAGCAGCTTACGTGAATAAGCATGGACAGCTATTCGAGTATGGCTTTAGCGCGACCTCTCTAGACGATATCGAAGGATTAACCAAACTAGCTAAAGCGATGAAATCAGGTGGAGCGAAAGCCATCTTACAATTAACGCATGCCGGACGTTTTGCAAGCCATGCCTTAAACCGTGACCGTTATGTGTATGGGCCAAGTGCAATGACCTTACAATCGCCATTCCCACATGAAGTGAAAGAATTAACCGTGGAAGAAATTCATGGCATTATCGAAGATTATCGCCGCGCTGCACAAATTGCCATTCAGTCAGGATTCGACGGACTAGAAATTTCATCCGCACAACGATTACTCATCCAAACCTTCTTCTCAACGTTCTCAAATGAACGTACAGATGAGTATGGCTGTAAGACTTTAGAGGACCGCTCAAGAATCGGGATGGAAGTTTTAATGGCTGTTCAAGAAGTAATCGATAAATATGCCTGCGATGATTTTATTTTAGGATTTCGAGCGACTCCTGAAGAAACGCGTGGAAATCAAATTGGATACACCGTGGATGAGTTCCTCGAGTTCTTCGAAGAGGCTCTTAAAAAAGTGAACATTGACTACTTAGCCATTGCCAGCTGGGGACACGATGTCTTTAGAAATAAAGTTCGTGCCAAAGGACCCCATCAAGGCGAACTCGTTAATAAAGTTGTCTATGACCACTTGAAAGGACGCGTCGCAGTGATTGCTTCAGGCGGCATTAATTCTAAAGAAAAAGCCCTCGAAGCATTGGAAAATGCAGATTTAGTTGGTCTTTCAACACCGTTTATCACGGATCCAGAATTTGCCGTGAAGATTCAAGAAGGCAACGAATCAGAGATTCAATTAACGATTAAACCAGAAGCCCTCGAAGCCCTAGCAATTCCAAAGGCAGCCTTTAAAGATATCGTTCCTTTAATGGATTTTGGAGAGTCGCTTCATAAAGATGCTAGAGATTTCTTTAGAAGTTTGGAAGTTAATTATAAGGAGAGAGCTGTCGATGAAAATTAGTGTACTAGACTA
>ERZ773024.639-NODE-639-length-12745-cov-3.651379_pt1 | contig 12745 bp, 23 predicted proteins | sample MGYA00511667_ERZ773024 | MGnify/ENA primary metagenome ERZ773024 (study PRJEB29015, sample SAMEA2738117) | human oral metagenome | biome: human oral; feature: human-associated habitat; material: saliva | place: China | collected 2258 ... | reverse complement strand
GTCAAGGCCCTGGAGGCGGACGCCTCCCCCGAGTGGAACCCGGCGCCGTCCTGGGCCGACTACGTGCTCACCTGGGAAGGTTTGCGCCGCCTGGCCAACGACCTGCTCGGCCGGCGGCCCTACGACGGGAGAAACCCTCTGGCCGAGCCCGTGACCCGGGGCTTCCTGGAGGCCGCCCTGAACGGGGAGGGCTACGTCGTCCTGCCGACGAACTGGACCGACGACGGGAACAAGCACTACGGACCGCTGTGCCCTCAGCACGAGGCGCGGCGCAAGTATGAGGCCCGCAAGGTCGGGACCGTACCGGACCCGTCCTGGGCGGGAGCCGTCTGCGTCGACTGCTGTCGCACCGTCGACGGCGCCACACGGGAGGTGACCATCTATGTGTGGTGACCCGATTCGTGAACTCATCGTGGAAGCCTGCGAGATCGCGGCGCCCATCATCCACAGCCAGTGGCGCGGGGAGAACCACGAACTGCCCGAGTACTGGATGCACTTCGTGGTGCAGCCGGGGAGGATCTTTCGGGCCGTTGGGGTTAACCCGTCGCACCCGAGGATGTGGGAGATCGTCCAGTACATCCTGAGGCGAGAGGGCTATGTCGTGCTGGACGCGCCGACAGCCCCCGGACGGTACGGCCCCATGTGTTTCGACTGCTGGCGGGACAAGTCCCGACACCCACGGTGGGCTGGACGGGCGACCAGGATGAATGGACCCGTCAACTGCACAGTGTGTGGCGGCCCGACGCCGGGACGTTTCAACCTCTTCGGACTCGATGAGGGCATTGACATCTTCGAGTGGTGATCTCGCTCGAAAACAGCCGGGACGGTCATAGCGCGGGGGTTCGATTCCCCCGCCCGGCACGGGTTCCGGGCATCCGCCCGGGAACCGAAGGAAGAGAGGAAGCATGAGAACACTTCAACAGATCATCACCGAGATCACTAGGGACGCGCCCTCGGCCAGAGTCACGGGAGGACAGCAGACCTACGCCCTTATCGAGATCCCCGGGTCCGGGGGAGCGCACGCAGTCATCTATCTGGCCCCGGTCGGGGAGAACAGTATCGCCTCGGTGCACCACGACGCCGACGACAAGGGCCGGAGAATCACGTTCAAGCGCGGCAGCGCGGGGGAGGAAGAGGTGATCGTCGCCCTGGCCAACTTCCTGGTCTTGCACGAGACGATCCGGGACCGGCGAGAGCAGAGGAAGGGAGGTCGATCGTGATCGAAGAGATCACCTGGGAGACCTTCGATGAGAGGACCAGGGTCTGGAGCCGGGTGGAAGGGTGAACGGGAACGGGATCATCCCCACGGACTTCCACGGGCTCGACTTCGAGATCGTGCCCGAGTTCGGCCTGATCGTCGAGCACGAGTCCTGCGAGGAGCGCGACATCGGGGAGGATGCGACCATCGGTTGGATCGTCGACAAGGTCCTGCACGCGTGGCTGGAGGGCTTCGGCTTCTATCGGCACCTGATCATCAGCGCCGGGAGGGTCTTCTGGTTCAACCCCAACGAGGATCCCGAACGGGCTACGCTCCTGGTCGATGTGAACCCGAAGGGGTGCTGGCGCTCGACGCAGGCCCGGCTCGACAGCGCCACCCGGCTCATCGCCTACCGGCGGGTGTGCCGCTGGGTGGGGAACGCGCTTCACTTCTGGGTCCTCTACAGCCCCCGGTACACCGTCACGACGACGGACCGGCGGGACGAGCGGACGGAGTACCGCATCTGGGACAAGGAGTCCTACCTGCCGGTCAAGGTCGTCTCCGTCTACGCCTTTGGGCGCGTCGACGTCCGCCCCGCCCCCGACGGAGAGCTTGACGCCGTCGAGTTCTGCCCCGGCGGGCGGCCCACGGGGCTGTCGAGCGAGAGCGGGGAGGCCATCAAGGCTCTCCTTGGCCGCGTTGAGAAGAGCCTCAAGGCCGAGTGAACAGCAAGAAGAAAGAGAGGAACAACATGAGTAACCACACGCCCAACAGCCCCTGGGACAGCCGGTTCGGCGCCGAGGTCTGGCTCCAGGGGATCATTGCCGAGTGCCTGGGAGGCCGGTACTGGGGGCTGTCGGAGGACGACGAGCTCTTCGACGCCGTCTTCGAGATGCACCGGGTGCGCTGGCAGATCTGCTACCGCCTGAGGCGGCAGTTCGTCGACGACCCCGACGGCCTGATCAACTTCATCGAGAAGTACAGGGCGGGGAAGACGGATGAGGAGTGGGAGGCCGCCAGGCCCGTGATGGTCACGAACGATGGGCCCGAGCCCAAGGACGTGGGGGAGCACGCATGAGCAGCATCAAGCTCCGACACTCCTGGAGCGAGGCGTACTACGCCGCAGTCTGGCTCCGTAAGTTCATCCACGAGAACCTGGGCCCTCAGTACCAGGGCCTTTCGGCGGACCCGGTCCTCTTCGACCGGGTCTTCAAGAAGGTCCCGATCCGCTGGTCGACGTTCTACGACCTCAGGAAGCGGTTCGAGGACGACCTCGACTCCCTGGCCGACTTCATCAAGGAGTACCGGGCGAAGAAGGAGCAGCGCTGATGGCACGAATCCTCAACATGACGGGCCGACAGCTACGCATCATCGACCCCGCCGACCGGGACACCACCCTCATGGTGCTCCCCTCCGACGGCAACTCGCCCACCGTCCGACACCGGGACGAGGGGATGACCACCGTCGAAGCCACCGTGCCCGGATGGCGGGGCGCCAACGTCATCCCGGTGTCGTGCAAGGGGAGGGCCACGCACGCCTTCCTCCCGCCCTACCGGGAGGACACGTTCCTGGTCGTGACGCGGATGGTGCAGCAGACGGTCGGGGACCTGTTCCCCGAGCGCGACGACATCCTCACGCCTGGACGCAACGTGCGCCGGGGCGGGGTTCCCTACGGATGCCTGGGGCTGATCGCCTCGGGTGCCACCGCCCGCAGATTGCTGAAGCGCTGACGGGCGCCCCCGGCCGGAGGGTTCCGGCATGCGGAGGTTCGAGTCCTCTCCGGGGGCCGGTTCATGAAACCAACGAAGAGAAGGAGAGAACATCATGGCCAAGACTATGGACGACTGGGACGAACTGGCCGAGGCTCTCGATCGGGCGCTGCCCTACGGCGTCGGCGTCTACTTTCCCGGCCGAGCGGACGACGAGGACAACGATCTGAGACTCATCCCCGGGAAGAATGGCCACGCCCGCCTGGTCATCGACCTGGCCGACGCGGACATGGCGCACAGCGAGGAGACGATCCACCTTCAGTGGGGCCGGGACGAGGGGGCAGACGAGGACGCCCCCGACATTCAGTGGTGGACCTCGGACTGGATGAGGTCGGGTGCCGGCTGGACCGGCAGCTGCAAGGAGACGGACGAGACCATGAGCGAACTGGCCGGGGACATCATCGGCATCGTGCTCGACATGATCCAGGTCCTGGCCGGCGGCGAGCGCGAGGACGGGATGATCTACTACAACGACGAGGGCTCTGTCGAGATCGACGACGACCTGCGCTACGTGCTCGCCGACGCCTACGACAAGGGGGCGCTGGATGTGCGCCAGTTTATCCGCGAGACCATCGTGGACAACATCGACCTTCAGCCGGAGGAGGGGTTCGCGGACGTGCACCAGGACCCCGACTCCGACTGGATCTTCGTTAACGAGCGCTCCGGCCGAGCGCTGAACCTCGATGTCGACCTTCGCTACCCCGCCGACGGGGGCTCCCGGTGCATGGTCACCCGGATCTCCGCCAAGAACAGCGACACGTTCTTCGTCAAGCGAGCAGCGGAGGCGATGATGAGCCCCGAGGACTTCGAGAAGATGCACGCCGCCATCGGCTGGCTGATCGACGAGGACGCCGAGAAGGAGGAGGAGTGATGAGCGACCTCACGCCGCCGAAGTACTGGAAGACCCAGGGCCGGGCCGACTACTGGCTCGACCGGTTCGTCAAGGAGGTGGAGGGACCGGTGGGGGACGCAAAGTTCTTCCGCCTGTCCGCCCTTGTCTTCGAGAAGGTCCGGGACGGCTGGGAAATCAGGATCGTCCTGAAGAAGCAGTTCGCCGACGATCCCGGCGCCCTGGCGGAGTTCATCCGATACGACTGCTTGCCCGACCGGGCGCGCGAGATGGAGGAGGAGCTTCGTAAGGATAAGGCGCGGTTCCGTGAAGAGATGGAGGCGTCGCGCCGTGAGGTGGAAGCGTGGCTCCGTGAGGAGGAAGAGGAGGACAAGGAGTGACCCGCAGACCCTATAAGGACATCATGGCCCGGGCGCTGGCCAAGCATACGGGGCGGTCCCTGGACGACATCGAGCATCTGGAGCACGCCCGCGGAGTGCGGACGCCGGACGGGTCCTACATACTGGCCCTGTTCGGCGCCCCCGTTCGGGGGTTGGTCGTCAAGCACCGGCAGATCCGCGTCACCCGGAACCTTAGGAGCCTGTCAGTGTCGGACGTCGAGGACCTGCTCACCGAGGCGGACCGGCACTTCGAGGCTTATTGGGCGGCGGTGAACGTCTGCCACGCCCGGGCCCAGTGGATCGTGGCCCTGAAGGAGAACGAGATCGTCCTGTCGAATGACAGGGTGCTTCGCTACGATGAGGCCTTGAGGGCCTTCAAGTGAAGAGCGAGAGAGGAAGAAGGAAGAGAGATGGCAACTGACATCGAACACATGGTTGTCGACGTCATCAACATGCACCTGGACGGGCTGCCCCGCTACCCGTTCGGGCACCCGAACGCGGGTGAGGACGACAGGGACTACTGGCAGGCGGTGGACGAGCTCGCCCACCACCCCCGCTTCAACGACACGCTGATGGACCTGCCCTTCGAGGTCCGTGTCGACTGCGAGGGGGCCCTGCTGTGAGCACCGCAGAGGAGAGAATCAAGGGCCACCTGCCCAAGGCTATGCGCAGCGCCGTCAGGTTCGAGGACGGCCAGGTCACCTGCGACTGGGACGAGCGAACCGCCTGGCGTTACGAGGACACCTTCGGCAGCATGACCATCTGGTCGGGCGGGCGCGACCAGGACATCACCGACGTCGCCGCCGCTATGTACCTCACCGAGCAGGCGTTCACCGACGACATCCTGCCCAGCCTGGACCGGGCGCTCGACGGCATCTACAAGTTCAACGTCCGCAAGGGGACAGTGCGTCTCAGGGACTCCGGCATGGGGCCCTTCCTGGACCTGAGGAACTACGACTACTACAACGACGCCGTAGACGCGGGGATCAGCGCCCTGGCGGACCAGACGATCCGCCTGATCGCCGCCGACGCCGCCAAGCGGCTGGGGCCGCACATCATCGAGCGCACGGGCAACGGCGCCACGATCATCACGACGACGCAGGGGACCGTGTGCATGTCCCCCGATGCCGCGAACGAGGACGGGTCTGTGCAGGTCACGGTCGACACGCCCCGGCAGCACGGTGTCGAGCGCATCGCACCCGGGGGCGCCCTGCCCCGCTACGTTATCTGGGACCTTAACAACCCCAGCGAAGAGAACAACTGAGAGGAGCCAACATGCTCAACACGAAGATCCTGCGCAACGGCGAGGAGATCACCGTCGCCAAGCTGCGCGGCGTCGTCCGCCGGGTCTCCAAGACCTCGGAGATCGAGGGGATGGAGTGGACGGTGTTCGCCGACCGCGTCGTCGCCCAGCGCAACGCCATGAACTCCCTCGGAGGGGACCAGGAGGCCGTCAGCATCATCGACGATGCCCCCGACGGCCAGAACTGGTCCGTCGTGTTCACTCCGGAGAGGGGGCGGAGGTGAACTTCGAGTACTTCAACGAGCCCGGCCGCCCCTACACCGACGACCGCATCGAACTGTGGTGCGGAAACCTTAAGAGCGCCAAGCGAGTGCACTGGGAGTACCTGGACGACATGCTCAACCGACTGGTCGACATGGCCAACGCCTGGGACGGACAGGCCGAACGAGACAAGTGGATGTCGTGGGTCCACTACGTGGTCCTGGCGGCCACCGCCCAGCGCACCCTGGTCCACCGGCCCGATGGATTCTCCCGCCTCGACGACGCCCCCGACGGCACGCAGTGGATGCTGCGGATCAACCCCTACGAGACGCAGACCGGAACCGATGTGGTGAAGAAGGAGGGCGACGATGAGCGCTGAGGACAAGAGGACGAACGAGCTGGCCCTGGCCATGCTGGGTCTGCGCGTGGCCATGATCCGCAAGGGGTACCGGCCCCTGCCCACCGACGAGAGCAAGGGGGCCGAGGGACTGTGCATGATCGTGTGGATCATGGGAGGCCAGGAGTGGACGGCCGCCATCACCGCCTGGGACGTGCTCACCCTGATGCGGCGCACCGGGCGGGCGGGGGAGCTGATCGAGATCAACCTCGACACCGCCCGCCTCGACAAGCCGGATCTGATCGTGGATCGGATCCTGCCTTCGCTCCTGTTCATCGACGTCCCCGTCAAGTAGGAAGAGGCGGGAAGGAAAGAAAGGAAGAGAGATGACCAACTACATCGAGCAGCGGCTCAAGGAGCTCATGAGCGATGGCACCCCGCCCGTGCGGGTGTCGGTCGCCTTTCTGGAGAACGACAAGTGGGACGATGAGGGCGGCGCGGACGTGAGCATCTGCATCCGACAGCCCTGGCTGTGGCACGTGATGGGCATCCTGAGGGGCCCTTACTACTACCTGCGCGACCACGGCATTATGGCCCCAGAGATCGCCTTCCACATCAACGAGCCCGATCTGCTTACCGACGGCGAGCACATGGGCTACCAGCGCTGCGGCGACGTCGTCTACTATCGTGGCGACAACGTGGACGACATCCTGCGCGACCTGGCCGCCGACGTCGAGGACCTGGCCCGCAACACGCTGAAGAAGCACGGCGATGAAGCTTCGTGACTACCAGGCGGCGGCGGTCGAACAGGTCGCCGCCGCCGGGGGCACGGGCCTTTTGGCCCTCGCCCTAGGAGCGGGAAAGACCCTCACGGCTCTCGCCTGCGCCGAGCGGAGCCTGAAAGAAGAGGGGAAGGAGCCGAAGGACGCCCGCGTCCTCATCGTCGCGCCCCTTCACACCGTCGACGGCTGGCGACGGCATGTTCGTGAAGTGTGGGGCTTGGAGCTGCGCGAGTGCGCGGCCAAGGGCGCGGACAGGAAGGCGAACCTCGAAGCCCTGTGGGACAGGAACGAGAAGGGGGTCTTCTTCATCGGCTGGTCCCTCATGACCGCCCGCAACAAGCACAAGAAGAAAGACAACCGCACTGGGAGGATGGTCTCCGCGCCCGACACGCACGCCTTCGGCGGCACCCTCTTCGACGTCGTCATCGCCGACGAGGTGCACCGCGCCTGCAACCCCCAGTCCCTCAACTCCGGGGTCCTGTGCCGGATCCGGGCCAAGCGGCGACTGGCTCTGTCGGCAACCCCGGCCGGGAATATCCCGGCCAACATCTTCGGGGCCTTGAAGTTCCTGTGGCCCATGCGCTACACCTCGTTCACCCGCTTCGCCGACTTCTTCTTCAAGTCGCAGTTCAACCCGTACTCCGAATCCGGGTACGGGAAGCTCTACGGCGAGGAGAAGTGGCCCGGAAGGGTTCGGGCCACGACGCCGTGCTGGGTGTCGGTCACCCGCCAGCAGGCGCTACCCGAGTTGGCCGACGTCGACATCCGCCGGGTCGCCGCAACCATGACCCGCGATCAGAAGCGCATCTATCGTGCGTGGCGGGACAAGGCGATCGCGTGGCTCGACGACCACCCCGTCGCTGTCAACCTCCCCGTCGTTCTCGACACCCGCCTCCAGCAGGCGACCCTCGCCCAGCCGATCGTCATGGACCTCACCACGCAAACCGGCGGACTGAAGGAGGTCGTCACGTTCGACAAGGATGCCCGGAGCGGCAAGATCGACGCGCTGCTCGACATCCTCCAGGACCTGGGCGACGAGCGGGTCATCGTCTTCACCCACTCCCGCAAGTTCCTCACTCCCCTGCGGTGGCGCCTGGAGAAGGCCGGCTACCGGGTGGAGCAGGTGTCAGGCGACGACCACGAGGGCTGGCGCACGTTCCGCGACGACCACGGGGTGCAGATCCTCCTGGCCGTCGTGTCCGCCATCGCCGAGGGCGTCGACGGGCTCCAGACGGACTGCCACACGGAGATCTGGTTGTCGAGGGACTCCTCCCTGGTCATCAACGAGCAGGCCCAGGGGCGGCTTCACCGTTCGGGGCAGAAGCGGGGTGTCGTGCGCTACCTCGTGCAGTGCCCCGGGACCATCGACGACACCGTCGTCGGAAGACTTGCCGAAAGGCACCGCGCCCTGACGGAATCAGGGCTCATCTAGAAGGAAGAGGACATCGTGAACGATGACGAACTGTCCGAACTGATCGAGAGGCGGGCCGGGCTCATCGAGGCCCGCTCCGCCGTCAACAGGCAGCTGACCGGACTCAACCAGGCGATCGCCGCCGAGATGACCCGACGGGGGCTCGACCGCTACGACGGCGCCGTGTTCACCCGCCGGTCGCACTTCCGCCCCTTCGTCGCCGCCGCCCTGCTCGACGAGAGGCTCGTGTCGACGGATGAGCGGATGGGCGTGTACAAGGAGGTCATCGACCCCGGTGCCCTGAAGGAGCGGTTCCCCGACATCTACGCTCAGGCGTGCGAGCCCGGTGAGCCCTACCTGGTGCAGCGGGTTCGGAGCGACGGCGAAGACGAGGGCCTGTGATGTGGGGTTCTGAGGCCACCGGCCGGGCCCTGGAGATTGTCGGAGCCCCCACGGACCGGGACCGCCAGCGCCACGTCGGCCCTTCCGAGCTCGGCGAGGTGTGCGAGCGGTGCCTGGCCGACAAGATCCGCGGCACCTATGAGGACAAGAGGGCGGGCGCCCCGCTCGCCCCGCTGCTCGGCACCGCCTTCCACCTGCTCGCCCAGGGGCGCTTGTCGAACTCCCCGGAGGGGCGGGCGGGGCTGATCCTCGTGGAGAAGCGGGTCGACGTCGCCCAGATCGACGGCTACGGGCCGATCCGGGGCACTGTCGACCTGTTCGACACCGTCAGGCGGGAGGTCATCGACTGGAAGGTCCTGTCGAAGGCCCGCATGGCGGGGGTCTCCTCCGTCGTGCACAACCGCCTGGACGGCTCGGTCCTGATGGACCGGGACAAGGTCATCTGGGAGACGGCCTGGAAGTACTACGCGCAGATGATGCTCTACGGCTACGCCCTGGAGCGCGACGGCTACGAGGTGGAGCGGGCGAGCCTGCTCATGATCCCCCGTGACGCATCCACGGACGTTCTGCCGGGCGCGGCCCGGACGCTGGTGTTCCAGTACCGCCGGGCCGTCGCCGAGGCCGTCCTGGGCCGTTTCAGCGAACTCGTGACTAGGGTTCGCGGCGAGAAGAAGAAGAACGAAGGGGGAGTGCCGAGCGGGGGGTACGAGTCCTCGCCCGGCTGCTACCGCTGCAAGCGACTGAAGAAGGAGGAGGCCGACATGGCCGCATGGGGAGGTATGCCGTGATCGTCAGTATCGGCGTGATCGAGGAGGCTCTGAGGAAGGCGGGGTGGGCGCTCGACCGGCCCCGCAACAACCTGGGCCGCTACCGGGCGGTGTACACCAAGGACGGGCGACAGCTCGCCCTCGTCGCCGGGAACAACGGCGCTGTTGCCATCTTCGAGTGGAGCGAGTCGATGGGCTGGACGCGGGCTTACGTGGGTTACCACGACGAGGTCCTCAAGTGGATCGAGCGGGAGGCGCGATGAAGGGTTCGGCGATTCGCACCAGGGGCATTGAGCGTGCCCTGGAGAGGATGGGGCGGCTGCCCGGCCTGATCGTCAGCGATGGCGAGGAGGTGCGGCTTCTGTGTGGAGACAGCACCACGATGTGGACCATCACCAATGAGCTCAACATCGACACCGAGCCGCTCGTCCTCGCGCTGACTCGTCCGGCTGGCACGAGGAAGCACGACCGTATCGAGTGCACGCTGACCAGCCGGGGCGAGGAGGTCAACCTGCGCACTGAGGATGACCTGGAGCGTCTGGTGGCCTTGTGGCGGCTGCGCGGTGTCGAGGGCGCTGAGCTGGTCGACACCCTGCTCCTGCCGGGCTGGAAGCAGCTGGCTCTGTTTCCGCTCGACGAGGCCGACGGCGGCGGAGAGGCGGCGTGATGTCGACATCGGCATTCGATAAGATGCTCGCAGCAGCAGGTTTCACCGCGGAGGATCCGCAGGAGCTCAAGGATATCTCGGTACTCATGTACGGAGGGGCAGGGAGCGGAAAGACGAGTTTTTCGGCCACCGCATCCAGGGTCCCCGAAATGTCCCCCGTCCTTTACCTCGATTTCGAAAGGGGCACGCTTCCCCTGAGGGAATGGGGCGAGCTGGACAAGATCACCATCATCCACCTGGACTCCTGGGCCGACACCCACCGGTTCATCGCCCAGGTCGTCCGGCCCACGATGAACAGTAGGTCCTTCCCCTACCGCACCGTCGTCTTCGACACCATCGACAAGCTCCAGGAGCTCATCGTGGGCGAGTCCCGTACGGCCAATCCCGGCAACAACTACAAGCCATGGACCGACGCCTACGACAATGTCATGACGCTGATCAACGCCTTCATGCGATGCGATGGCGTCAACCTCCTGGCCCTCACCCACGTTGCCCGGGTCACCAACTCGGTGACCGGGGAGACCGAGATCGGACCGGCCTTCCGGGGCCAGCAGTCCGACAAGCACATGCCCTCCAACTTCGACTTCGTCGCCTACATGAGGTCGGGCAGGTTGGAGAGCGGGCAGTTCGCCGTCCGAGCGGACTTCGCTCTGCCGGGGGCCATCACCAAACGCCGGGTCAAGGACTTCCCCGACTTCTTGGAGAACCCCACCATGGGCCGGGTCTGGATGCTCGCCCACAACACCGAAGCCACTACCAGCACCACCACAACCAATAAGGAGAGCGCATGACCGCCAACGACCCCTTCGCCGCCTTCCCCGCTACCGCCGCCGGTACGTCCGGCGCGGACCTCACCGCCCTGGACGGCCTCGACCTGTCCCAGGTGGAGGTTGCGGAGGAGTTCTCGTTCCGCGCCCCCGAGCCCGGTTTCCACAACGCCGTCGTCACCAAGACGGAGTGCCGGCTGTCGTCCAAGGGCTTGCCGATGGCCGTCCTCACGTACGCCATCGACGACGCCAACGACCCCGACCACGGTGTCGTCGTGCTGGGGTACACGGTCCTTTACTTCAAGCGCACGGAGCAGGGGCGGACCACGCGGGTCCTCAACCCCGGTTTCCGGCGGATGCTGGAGGCTGTGGACCTGTGGCGCGAGGACCCGCGTGAGCGGGTGCCCATGCTCAACGCGGCTGGGCTGAAGACGACCGTCGACCGCCTGTTCGCGCTGATGCTGCGTCGCAAGTGCACGATCAAGACGTCTGTGGCCCCGCCGCGTCAGCGCGTGGACCGTGAGACGGGGCAGCCGATGTTCAACCCCGACGGCTCTCCGCTGATGGGCAGCCCGCGGGGGCAGGTCGACGAGGTGGAGTACGAGCCGGTCGACAGCTCGACCACTCCGTTCTGATCCCCTGATGCCCGGCCGGGGTCTCGTCTTGTGCGGGGCCCCGGCCGGGTCAACAAGGAAAGAGGAGAAGCCATGCTTTTGTTCTACTACGAGAAAAATGAGCTGCGAGCGTTCGTCGACAACGACGGCGCCTGGTTCGTTGCCGCGGACGTGGCCCGGCTGCTGGGGTACCGGGACTCGCCCAACATGCTGCGCAGGTTCGACGAGGGCGAGATCCGCTGGTTCGGGATTGAGGGCCGCCGGGGGTGGCATCAGGCCAGGGCGGTGTCGGCCCGTGCTCTGATCGGCCTGGCGTTCCGGTCCCGGTCCGAGCGGTCCGAGGGCTTCTACCGCTGGCTGTTGGACGAGGTCCTGGATGTCGAGCTGCGCAAGGACGCCCTGCGCCGGGCCAGGGAGGAGGGGCGTGGGATGGTGTGAGTTGGGCTCACGTCGCCCTGCGCCCCGTCTGCGAGGCGCTCGGTCTGGACTATGCCAGCCAGTTCAAGCGGGTTCAGAACCAGTCGTGGGCAACCGTGGGTGTGACACCCACGGTTGCCGCGGACGGCAAGACCCGCGAGATGACCGTCATCGACCGACGCACGTTCACTATGTGGCTGGCCACTATCGGCCCACATCTTGCGGGCCCCCGCGGTGGTAGGGTAGTGTAGTCGCCATCGGGGCCGATCGAGGGGTCCCGACCAACCCGCGAGAAGGAGAGGAAAACTGTGACCGGCGCAACACTGATCCCGTTTCAGTACAAGGATGCCCCCGTTTGAACCGTGTGGATCGACGGCAAGCCCTGGTTCGTGCTCGTTGACCTGTGCAGCGTGCTTCATCTGAGCAACCCGGGCCAGGTGGTGTCGCGGCTTGGAGATGGGGTCACTTCGAATTACCCCATCGCCGACAGTCTTGGGCGCATCCAGGACACCACGATCGTCAACGAGTCCGGCATGTACCGTGTCGTGCTCCGAAGCGACAAGCCGGAGGCTCTCGCCTTCCAGGCCTGGATCACCGATGAGGTGCTGCCGTCGATCAGGGAGAGGGGCTCCTACAGTCTGCTCGGAGTGACACCGACCGCAACAACCAGCTTCGAGACCCAGGCCCGTGTTCTCGACACCCTGAAGAACGTCATCGCCAGGGACTACCTGGAGGCCAAGGCCAGGATCGTCCTGGCTCGCGCCATGGGCGACACGCCCGAGATCGAGGCGGGAGCACGCCCCCTCTATATTCAGGACTACCTGCGCGAGAAGGGCGCCACCAGGGACGAGGTGAAGCGCTGCTCCTCATCCTTCGGCAG
>ERZ773024.632-NODE-632-length-12836-cov-5.949691_pt1 | contig 12836 bp, 10 predicted proteins | sample MGYA00511667_ERZ773024 | MGnify/ENA primary metagenome ERZ773024 (study PRJEB29015, sample SAMEA2738117) | human oral metagenome | biome: human oral; feature: human-associated habitat; material: saliva | place: China | collected 2258 ... | reverse complement strand
GGATATTATCGTACTATTTTTCATTTTGTTTTCTTCTACCAACCATGAAGGCACTCATTAGAGTAAGAGCTCCTGCAAGGATAGATGATGATGTTTCTAATCCAGTGTTAGATAGGCGTCCGTTGTTTAGACGTCCACCTTTTGGATTTAAAGCACCAGCACCATTACCAGCAGCACTTGCTCCAGGTTGACCACCATCAATTACCGCAGTTCCTTGTCTTTCAGTAGCATTAGACCAGTTAAGGCTAAGGATTGCATCTTTTTTTCCAGCACCTGGCATAATACTTTCCATTGTAGGTACAAAAACAGAAACAGGAATGTTAGTTAGTTTTTCGTTAGATGTGAAGTGGATTTCTACTTGGTTCATAGCGCCACCTGTTTTATTGACAGGGTATTCAGTCCCGTTAACCCAGAAACGAGTAATACCGTCTGTAAGAGTTCCTACTTTAATATCGTGGAAACGAACTTTGTAGTGATAAGTATCACCATGTTTGAATACAGTGATTCCATCTAATGCGGCGTTCCCCATAGATGCACGACCTGATTCATATGCATTTAATAGAGAAGCAGTTACGTTATCGTAGAATGTAACTGGCACTTCTACACCTTGACCTTGAGGTGTAGTAGGTAGAGGTGTAGTTGGTGTAGCGATTGGTGAATTAGGTTGTCCACCTTGTTTTCCACCTGGATTAGATGGTCTTGGAGTATAACCACTGTTACCTGGTTTTCCAGAACCACCAGTAGGTTGACCTTGTTGTTCAGTTATATTAGACCAGTCAAATGATAAAGTAGCATTTTGTGTACCTCCACCAGGCATAATTTCTTCCATAACTTGCACGAAAACAGAAACAGGAACTGATGAAAGTTTTTGAGTAGATGTGAAGTGAACTTCTACTTGATTGTTTGCTCCTCCAGTTGGATTAACAGGATATTCAGTACCGTTAACCCAGAACTTAGAAATTCCACCAGTGAATCCTTGAGTTGAAAGGTCGTGGAATCTTACGATGTAGTGATATGTATTTCCTTCTTTATATACAGTTACATTACTATGTTCTAGAGCTGCATCTCCCATAGATTTTTGACCAGCACGATAAGCATTTAGTAATGTAGCTTTTACTCCTTTATAGTAAGTTGCAGTAGCCGAAGGAGTAGGTTTTGGAGTAGGTTTAGTCACTACAGGCTTTGGTTGCTCCTTAGGTTTAGGAGTTTCTACAGGTTTAGCAGGTTTAGCTGGTTCTGTAGGTTTAGGAGTTTCTACAGGTTTAACAACATCAGCTGGTTTTGTAGCTCCTGGCTCCGTCGGTTTATCCGAAGGCTGAGTATCTTTTGGTGTTTCAGGTTTTACTGTAGGTTTAGAATCAGTAGGTTTAGCTGGAGTTGGTTGAGTATTTTCTACCGCTTTTAATGCATTGCTTAAATCAAATTTTAGAATCATTCTTTGAGTTCCAAATTCTTCACCAAAAGAAGCCATAACCGGAACATAAACTTGAGTATAAGTCTCTAATTTGTTATTTGAATCGATTTTGTTTTTATCCACGCTATATGAAAGTGTTTTTGGATAAGCAGTACGTTCAGGGAATTTCTTTTTATACGTTTCTATGAAATCATCAGTTTCACTAGTGCTGTAGTATCCAACTATAGTAGCAGGACTAAATTCATTATTTTGAATACTGTCACGATTTGCATGAGTTTTAGGACCGTAATAATATTTTAGATCTCCTAAATAACCAAATTTACCACCGAATGCAAGTGGTTTAAAAGATACATTTACAAAATATTGACCATTTTTCACGATTAATTTGGTATTAGCTGTATCTAAAGCAGCGGAAGCCATAGATGGTTGACCATCTGGTCCATAAAATTTAAGAGCTTCAGCAGTGATATTATATTCTCCATCAGGAAGATTTTTTACATCTTTTGCTCCAACGGTATTATTTTCTATAGCAAATGTAGTATTGCCTTGTGTAAAGTTTTCTACTACAGCAAGGGTTGAGATGATAGTTGCTGCGGATAGAACTTTTAATAATTTATTTGCTTTCATCTTATTTTTATTTCTCCTTATATTTCTTTATACATGACTTTATACAAAGGGATAATTTATCCCTTTGTATAAGAGTTCGTTTTATATTATTTGTTATTTTTTCTGCGTAGAACTAGAGCAGATAATAATACTAGTGCACCTAAACCAACAGTTGCTGTTGAATTTAATCCAGTATTAGCTAACGCTTTAAGTCCTTTAGCTACAGTTTGTGATGTTTTTTGAACAGAAGTTTTTTCAGCCTCAGCTTTTTTATCTTCTTTGCTTTCATTTTGTCCAAAGATATCTTGTGTTGATGGTTGTGCTTGTTCTTTTGCTTTTTGCTCTTTGTTTAACTCATTGATATTGAATTTTGGTAATTCAGGTTGAACAAGAGCTTCACCAGTTTCAAATCTTGGTTTTTCGTTTGATGTTGGTGCTTCAGGTTGAACTGGAGTTTCTCCACTATTTGGTTTAGTTGGAGTACTTGGTTTATCTGATGGTTTGTTTTCAGAAGGTACAGGTGTTACAGGAACAGGTGTATTCTGATCAGAAGCCACAGTTTTTGATTTTACAATTGTGTATAAACTGAAGTGGTTAGTGAAGAATGTAAGTTTTCCATCTTTATAAACACTTGGTACTTTTTCTAATTTATTACCATTTACATAGTAAACTTCTAATTTTTCATCTTCATTAGCTACTACAGCTACTGTAACTGCACGAGTTTCTCCTTGTTTATTGATTGTAGTTCCTTTAGAATCTGTGAAGTGTAAGTCAATTGTTTTAACAACACTTAGGTTTTCATCAGCTTTTTTTACAAGTTCTTCAACTTTTGCAACAGTTTCTTTATCAGCTTTTTCAACTGAGAATTTAGATGCTTTTACAGTAGAGTTATCGAATGAAACTTTGATTTCTTCTGATGAACCATTTTCTACAACTTTAGCAACTAATGTATCTTTAAGAGATGCAGAATTAACTATTTCTTTAAGTTTTGATGCTTCTTCTTTGTTAACATCTTTGTCAGTAGTAATGTTAGCTAATGCTTCTTTTTTAAGTGCTTCTAATTTTGCTTGTTCTTTTTCAGCTTGAGCTTTAGCAGCAGCTTCTTTTTCAAGTCTTTCTTTTTCAGCCTGAGCTTTAGCAGCAGCCTCTTTTTCTAATCTTTCTTTTTCAAGACGAGCAGCTTCAGCTTTTTCTCTTTCAAGTTTTTCTTTTTCAGCTTGAGCTTTAGCAGTTTCATCATTGTGTAATGAAGTTACTTGATCAGCTGTTAGTGGAGTAGCAGCATCCCAATTAAATTTAAGTGTTGCTGCAACATTTGAATGTCCTATTAAAGGTTTTCCATCTACTGATACAGAGAATGTAATAGTTTTTTCTGTTAGTTTTTCTGGACTTGTGAAGTGGAATACTTTTTCATGTCCTTCACCACCAAGGTCTGTTCTTTCAGCTGAGGCATTATCAACTGTTAGGGTATCTACAGTTCCTACTTGAGCTCCAAAACTCAAGTCTTTGAATGTTAGATAGTAGTGATAAGAATCATTTACTTTTTCAACACGAGTTTTTTCATGTACTAATGCACCATTTGCCATTGAAGGTTTATCAGCAACATGTGCATTATTAATTTTAGCAGGAACTAAGTTATTAGCAGCTTCTTCTTTAACTTTTTCTACAGTAGGGAAGTCTAATGCTATTGTACTCTCAGCAGATCTTTCTTCATATCTAGGTTTAGCTCCACCTTTTGTTTGAACATTGAATACAGCATCTACTTGGATTTTATCTAGAAGAGAATCAGTTAAGATTTTACCTTCTTTTAGTTTAGTAGCTGCATCAACTTCAGTAAAGTTAACTTCATTTCCTTTGTATGTAAGTTTAGAAACTGTGAAAGGTTTGTTACGTAATAAGAAGTTAGAAGATTTTCCTTCTTTAACTTGGATAGTATATTGATATTTATCTCCAACTTTTTCTACTTTTACATCTTTAACGAATGCATTTTCATAGATTGAAGCAGCATTAGTTGTTCTACCATTTAATTCAGCTTTTACTGTAGTAGGGAAAGTATTAGGAACTTTATCAGCTTCAACAGCGTGATCAGCAGCTGTAGGTGTTGCTGGTTTTGGTTCTTCTTTTGGTTTTGTTGGTGTAGGTTTAACCGGTTTAGGTTTAGCAGGTGCAACTACATCTTCCAATTTTACAGGTCGTTCTTTATAGTCAGTAGCTGTTTCATAGTATAGTTTTAATGTAACAAAGTGTGACATTAAAGCACCGTTAGGATAAGGAGCAGTACCGTCTAATTGAATTTTTTCTAGTAGTTTATCAGTAGTGATTGATCCTTCTTTTACTGAAGAGTTACCGTTTGATGCTAAAGTAGTTAATGGAATATCTTTACCTTGGTATGCTACTTTGTGTAACTCGAATGGATAAAATTCTCCACCTACATCAGCTAGACCTTTTTTGAATCTTAGAGTATATTTGTATTTATCTCCAACTTTTTCAACTTTAACATAACTATCTAATGCAGAACCGTATAATGATTCTTCATCATTGTTATTAGCGTTTCTTAAATGTCCTTGAACGTGAATAGGGAAATCTTTTTTAATAGTTCCTTTATATTCAACGTCTTTGTTAGGATTTTCGTAAGTTGCAGCTTCATAGTTATCAGCTGTTACTTTTTTTCTAGCTAAAGATGATAAATCAAATTTTAAAATCATTTTTTGAGTTCCTGCGCCGAATTTATCCATAACAGGAACAAATACTTGAGTGTATGTTTCTAATTTGTTACTAGCATCGATTTTATTTTTATCAACATTGAAACTAAATGTTTTTGGATAAGATGTACGGTTAGCGAATTTCTTTTTATAATCTTCAAAAAGATTATCAGTTTCATTTTCTTTATAACTTTCTACTATAGTAGTTGGCTTAAACTCAGGATCTTTAATTTCTAAACGATTTGCATGAGTCTTATCTCCATCATAGTATTTTAAATCCCCAAGATAACCAGATGATTCACCTAATGTAATTGGTTTAAAAGTAACATTTACAGAATATTGTCCATTTTTTACAATTAACTTTGTTTTATCTTTATCTAAACCAGCTGCAGCCATAGAAGGACGTCCCTCTTCATGGAAATTTAAGGCTTCAGCAGTAATATTATATTCTCCATCTTTTAAAGCTTTAACATCTTGTGCTACAGTTGCTGGCTTTTCTGCTTTAGGAGCAGTAGGTGCTGGAGTTGTCGCTGTTGCAGTAGGTTTTTCATTGTTTGATGAATTTGTAGTAGAAGTTGTTGTATTTGCTACAACAGGTGTTTCCTCCGCTGCAAAAGCGAAGTTATCTTGATCATATGCCTCTATTGCAGCAACAGCTGAAAATATTGCAGTTGCTGACAAAACTTTTAATAGTGTTGTATTTTTCATATTAGGAATTTTCTCCTTTAATTTGTATATTATTTGATATTAAATCGTTACCACTATTATAATACAAAAAACTGTATAAATAAAGGTAAAAATGATAATTGCTATCAGATATAACCTGAAATAGACGAAATTTACAACAAAGTTTCAAAATTAGTTCACAATTCCGCCATAATTCAGACGTTTTGCATTCTATAAAATACAAAAATATTATTAAAATATTATTTTTAAAGATAGCTTGCTGTAATACAATGTTAGTTGTATTAATCTTGTAAACCCTTAAACTAAATTGTTGACATTTTATTTTTTCTATGCTACGATTTAAAAAGTGAATAGAGTAAAATCACTGGGGGAGCCTTTAGGCTGAGATAACTAAGTTAGACCCTTTGACCTGAACTAGATAATGCTAGCGTAGGAAACGTGAATATTTTCAAAATAGAATTAATCCAATATATTTGGAAAATATACTATGAATAATATATGTTTCAAGTTCTCTTACGTTAGTAAGGGGACTTTTTTATTTATCATAAGTGATATTATTTTATACTAAAATTAAATATATTTAGGGGGATATACCTATGAAACTTATTACTGAAATTATGGAAGAGAAGGCATTACCGATTGTCGATAAAATATATAATGATGGCTTTATTCAAGGATTAATTCGTGCCGATTTATCAGAGAAAGCAGTAGAGCACTATCTGAAAGCTGATGCACTTTATTTAGAAAATTTTAGCGATATTTATGCAATGCTTTTAGCGAAAAGTAATGATAAAGTTGAGAAAAACTTTTTCTTAGATCAGATTAATTTTGTGTTAAATGAAGAAATTGCTGCACATAAAAATTTAGCAGATTATATAGGGAGAGATTATCAAGAGATTATCAAAGGTGGAGAGTGGTATCCATCTGCAGACCACTATATAAAACATATGTACTATAATGCATTTGCATTCGGTATGGCAGAAACTTTAAGCGCGATGGCACCATGTCCATGGATTTATAAAATGGTAGCTAGAAAGATTTTAGATAATCATAATTTAGCAGAAGATCATCCATTAAAATTCTGGGTTGAATTTTATGCTGATGGCTTAGTAGATGAAGTACTTACTGAGTATCATAAAATCATTAATCGTGAAGCTGAATTTATGAGTGAAGAAGGTAAACAAAGACTTATTAAAAACTTCTTAGAAAGTTGTGAACATGAACGTCGTTTCTTCAATATGGCTTATACACAAGAATGTTGGGATTTAGAGGTATAGATTATGAGTAAACTTAATATTGCATTAACTATTGCTGGAACTGATCCAACAGGTGGAGCAGGAATTATGGCTGATTTAAAAAGTTTCCAGGCACGTGAAGTGTATGGAATGGCTGTAGTTACTAGTGTCGTTGCACAAAATACGTTAGGTGTTCAAATGATAAGAAACTTGGATCTAGATATACTAGAAGCACAATTAAAAAGTGTGTTTGATGATATAACACCTGATAGTATAAAAACTGGAATGATAGCTAATGCTGATATGATGAAATTAATTAAGAGATATTTACCTAAAGATGTTCCTTATGTTGTTGATCCTGTAATGGTCGCGACAAGTGGTGATAAATTAATAGATGATGTTGCAAGAAAAAATCTAAAAGAAGAGATATTACCGCTCGCAACTATTATTACACCAAATGTACCAGAAGCAGAAGAAATTGTTAACTTTAAAATATTAACAGAAGATGATGTTAATCGTGCAGGAAAGTTCATTATCGATGAAGTTGGATGTAAGTCAGTAGTTATAAAAGGTGGACATCTAACAGGAGAAGCGAAAGATTATTTATTTTTAAATGATGGAACTAAAAAAGTATGGACTAGTGAAAGGTTTAAGACTAATCATACACATGGAACAGGTTGCACATTCTCAGCTGTTATTGCTGCAGAATTAGCAAAAGGTAAAAGTATAATTAAAGCTGTAGATATAGGGAAAAAATTTATTACAGCAGCGATAAAATATACACCAGAGATAGGTCACGGAAATGGACCTGTAAATCACATAGCATATAAAGGAGATTTATAAATATGACAAGTTTAAAATTGTTAAAAGAAAAAGCACCATTAGTGATTTGTATTACTAATGATGTAGTTAAGAATTTCACAGCAAATGGATTAGTAGCACTAGGAGCATCTCCAGCAATGAGTGAGTATCCAGAAGACTTAGAAGATTTATTAAAATATGCTGGAGGATTATTAATTAATATTGGTACATTAACAGATGAGACTTGGAAGTTATACCAAGAAGCGCTTAAAATAGCTGAAAAATATAATGTACCTGCAGTGTTAGATCCTGTGGCTTGTGGAGCGGGAGCTTATAGAAAAAAAGTATCAGAGGATTTAATTAAAAATTACAAACTAGCAGCTATCAGAGGAAATGCTGGAGAAATTGCATCTTTAGTTGGTATAAACGTAGCTTCTAAGGGAGTGGATAGTGCTGGAGTTGATAATATTGATGAAATTGCCTTAGCAGCAAACGCTAAGTTTAATATTCCTGTAGTAGTAACTGGGGAAGTTGATGCTATTGCAGTTGCTGGAGAAGTAATAACTATACATAACGGAAGTGCAATGATGCCTAAAGTTATTGGAACAGGATGCTTATTAGGAGCAGTATTAGCAAGCTTTATCGGACTAGAGAAAGGTGAAGAATTAAAATCACTAGAGGCAGCTATGTTAGCATATAATATTGCCGGGGAAATGGCAGAAAAACGTCCTAATGGGCATTTACCAGGAACATTTAAAGTTGAATTTATTAATGCATTATATGAAATTACAGATCAAGATATAAAAGCATTTAAAAAGGTGAAATAAGATGTTTAATAAAGAACTATTAAAATTATATTTTATATGTGGAACTACTACTTGCTTAGGTAAGGACTTATATACAGTAGTTGAAGATGCTTTAAAAGGTGGAATAACTTTATTTCAATTTCGTGAAAAAGGTGAAGGAGCCTTAGAAGGTAGAGAAAAAGTAGAATTAGCAATAAAACTACAGGATCTTTGTAAAAAATACAATGTTCCGTTTATTGTTAATGATGATATAGAGTTGGCATTAGAAATAGATGCTGACGGAGTACATGTAGGACAGGATGACCTTGGTGTTGATGAGATTAGAAAATTAATGCCTAATAAAATAATAGGTCTTTCTATTGGAAATGAAGAAGAATTTAAACAATCCAAAGTTGAATATGTAGATTATGTTGGTGTAGGACCTGTATATGTCACACAATCGAAAGACGATGCCGGTGGCGCTATAGGTTATGAAGGACTAGAATTAATGAGAAGATTTTTACCGCAAATGCCACTAGTGGCTATCGGTGGTATTCAGACACAACATATTAAAGATATTATGAAAACAGATGTCGATGGTGTGTCTATTATATCAGCAATCTCATATTCAGATAATATTGAAAAAACTGTTCGTGAAATGATCGAACAATTCTAAAATTAGCCTCCAAAGTTTAATCATTCCTTGATAATTTTTAAGGCATGATAATAATAGTAGAACAAAGAGTTAAATTAATTTTTTGTTCTACTTTTTATTATTAATTGATAAATATGAACATAAGTTATATAATTAGTGTGAAAAAAAGATTGCTAAATTAAAAGTAGGAGGAATTTTTATGACAAATATAGTATTGATACATGGCACATGGTGTGACGGAAGTGTTTGGGGAGAATTTGTTAATGAATTAGAAAAATTAGGGTTAAACGTATATACTCCAACTCTTAGATATCATGATTTACCTTATGAAGAAGTAGAAAAAAAGGTAGCAGATGTTAGTTTAGACGAGTTTACGGATGATATTGTAGATTTTATAGAAACTTTAGATGAAGATCCAATCGTATTGGGTCACTCTTTAGGGGGACTTCTTGCTCAAAAAGTTGCTATGAGAACAAAGACTAAGGGGCTTATTTTAATGGGGACTGCACCTGCTGCTGGAATTTTCGCCTTTTATCCAAGTATGGTAATTTGTTTCTATAAACATTTCCTACGTTGGGGATTCTGGAAAAAATCTATGCCACCTTATAAGCATGCCTTCTATGATTATTGTATGAATAATCAAGACGAAGCTGATAAGGAGAGAGAATTTTCTAAATTAGTTCCGGAATCAGGTTTTACTTATTTCCAAATGGCACTTCCATTCTTAGATAAGCAAAAAGGTGCATATATTGATTTTGAAAAAGTAACTGAACCTGTATTAGTAATAACTGGAAGTGAGGATAAAATGGTGCATCCAAATATAGCTAGAGCAACAGCAAAAAGATATAAAAATGCAACTCTAAATGTTATAGAAGGATCAGATCATATGTACGAAGCACCTAAATTCCGAAATAAGACAGTAGAGGCAATAGATGAATGGTTAAAAAGCAATAAACTAAATTAGAAATTATTTGAAGAAATTGTTATTTATGAAACTGTAAAGTAAATATCAGTGAATTTTCAAAAAACTTTTTAAAAAAATTCAAAAAAAAGTGTTGACAATTTTATTTGCTAATGATAATATATAGTCAAGTTAAAAATTACCGATATTCAAATAAGTACTTTATAGGAACTTTTACAGAGAGTGTGAGTAGGTGAAAGCACACAATGCAGATGATAGAGGAAAATGGTTTGAATGGTAAAAAAAGTGAGTTTTAAACACAAGCTTTTTTCGTAGGCGTTACGTTACAAACGCACACTATCTCGGATATATTCTAGATACATAGTCGATGTAGTGGTAAAGTTCGTAGTTTACGAAAAAGTAAGGTGGTACCGTGAAATTAGTTTTCGCCCTTATTCTCATAGGAGAGTAAGGGTGATTTTTTTTACATAAAATTCACAAAACCCAAAAATTAATAATAAAATCAAAAGGAGAAAATTTTATAATGAAGAAATTATTATTTTTAGTAACAAGTTTCATACTTGGAATCGTATTAATTGGATGCTCAAGTGCATCAAAAACTGAGAAAAAAGGAATCGATGTTGATAAACTAGATCCTAGCAAACCTGTAACTGTAAAAGTTGGAGCTACTAACGTACCTCATGCTGTATTATTAGAGCACGTTGCTCCACAACTTGAAAAAGAAGGAATCAAATTAGATATCGTTACATACCAAGACTACTATGTACCAAACAAAACGTTAAACGATAAAGAAATCGACATTAACTACTTCCAACACGTACCATTCTTAAAAAATGCTATTAAAGAAAATGGATACAAAATTGAAGACGCTGGTGCAATTCACTTAGAGCCAATCGGATTATACTCTAAAAAAGTTAAAAACGTTAAAGACCTTAAAGAAGGTGCTAAAGTATTAGTAAGTAACAACAAATCTGAATGGGGACGCGTAATTAAATTACTAGCTTCTGAAGGATTAGTAAAAGTTAAAGATGGTGTAGACCCAGTAACAGCTACTTTCGATGATATCGCTGAAAACCCTAAAAAATTACAATTCAGCTACGAAAATGATCCAGCTTTAATGGTTAAATTCTACCAAAACGGTGAAGGTGACCTAGTTTCAATCAACGCTAACTTCGCTGTTGATGCAGGATTAAACGCAGCAACAGAACCTGTTTTAGTTGAAAAAGCTACAGATGACAACCCATATGCGAATATTGTTGTAGTTCGTGAAGGTGATAAAGATAAACTTGTTGTTAAAAAACTTGTTGCAGCTTTAAAATCTGAAGACACTCAAAAATTCATTAAAGAAAAATGGAATGGAGCAGTATTACCTGTTAAATAATTTCATTAAAAACAAAAAAAGGCAGTTCGTGTACCGACCCCAAAAAGTTAGACCAAAAAATCTAACTTTTTGGAGGTCGGTATTTTTATGACTAAATATAATTTTGAATTTAAAAAGAAAGTTGTACTAGAGTATATAAATGAAAATATAAGCATAAGATCGTTAGCGAAAAAGCATGCTATAAAATCTCATAATAATATTGAAATTTGGGTTGCCAAATATAAGAAATATGGAGATGAAGGATTATATCGTTCAAGAAAAAATGAAGAATATCCTTTCGAAAAAAAGATATATGTTGTAGAATTATACTTAACAAGTGAACTCTCATACAATGACTTAGCTTTACAAGAAGGTATAAATAATCCAGCGCTTATTTGTAACTGGGTTAATCGCTTTAGAGTAGCTGGTCCTGATGCATTGAGAGAACGAAGGAAAGGTCGGAAAATCTTAATGGCTAAATCAACTAAAAAGTTAAGTAAAGAAACAACAAGTCAAACCACAAATGATAATATATCTAAAGAATATGTAAAAGAATTAGAAGATCAATTACTACAACTAAGGATAGAAAATGCATTTTTAAAAGAAGCGAGGAGACTGCGTTTAGCGGAAGAAGCAGAAATGAAAAGAAGGCGCGAATTATAAGCAGTCTCCGAGGAGAATTCATACTTAAAGACCTTCTTTTATATGCGAAAATGCCAAAAGCAACATATATGTACTGGCAGAAGAGATTCGATAGAGTTAATCCAGATAAAGAAATTGAAGAGAAAATATTAGAAATAAGAAAGAATAACAAAGATTATGGTTATAGACGTATATATGGTGCGTTACGTAATTTAGGATATATAATAAACAAAAAGAAAGTTCAAAGAATTATACAAAAATTAGGCTTACAGGTTACATCATTCACTAAAAAAAGTAGAAAATACAATTCATATAAAGGAAAAATTGGAAAAACAGCTAAGAATAGAATTAGAAGACGATTCAATACTAATATTCCACATCAAAAAATCACTACAGACACAACTGAATTTAAATATTATGAAGTTAGTGAGAGAGGTAAATTAGTAGTAAAGAAACTTTATTTAGATCCATTTATGGATATGTATAATGGTGAGATAATAAGCTATAGTATAAGTGAGAGCCCATCAGCTAAAAATATAATGGATGCACTAGAAAAAGCTATTAAAGTCACAGCTAAATCTCCTTATAGGAGAACTTTTCACTCTGATCAAGGATGGGCTTATCAAATGAAGGCATACTCGAAAAGGTTAAAAGAAGAACATATTTACCAAAGTATGTCTAGAAAAGCAAATTGTTTGGATAATTCGGTAATGGAGAATTTCTTCGGAATATTAAAACAAGAGATATACTATGGAACAACATATACTAGTTATAGGGAACTGAAATTAGCTATTGAAAAATATATAAAATATTATAATGAAGAGAGAATAAAAGAGAAACTAGGATGGTTAAGTCCTAAGCAATATAGAATAAAATATATGACTGTATAAATATAAAAAAGAGGCTCTTTGTCAAATTCGGGGCATGGAGAAAAATAGGAAATAAGATCTAGGCAGCATTTTGTTGCTTAGATTTTTTCTTACTTTCACTAAGTTTAACATTATTTTTATATTCAGAAACAAATAAT
>ERZ773024.628-NODE-628-length-12909-cov-3.764742_pt1 | contig 12909 bp, 10 predicted proteins | sample MGYA00511667_ERZ773024 | MGnify/ENA primary metagenome ERZ773024 (study PRJEB29015, sample SAMEA2738117) | human oral metagenome | biome: human oral; feature: human-associated habitat; material: saliva | place: China | collected 2258 ... | reverse complement strand
CGTATCCGCGAGAAGCGCGAGTTCTAATCTTTATAGATACAGAATTCTGTTGCAAACCGCTCCCCAACCGCATTCCGCGGGAGAGGAGCGGTTTTTGCATATTCTGAGACCCCGCTTTCTGAAACCCCGCTTTCTGAGAACCTTGCCGCTCTCAGAAAATAAAAGCCCAAGAGCGCAAACACTCTCGATACAATAGCTAGGTACCGTTTCACTCGAGCTAGGTATCTCTCAAACGAAAGGCTCACTCCAGCATGGCAGACGACAAGAACACTGCGAACACCAGCCCCTTCCCTGAGGGATACCAGCCTCAAAGCCGCCGCGAGCGCCGCGAAATGGAAGAATACTTCGCGCGCCTCGCCGCCGAAAAGGCAGCAGCTGAGAAGGCTGCTGCCGAGCAGAGTGCCGCAGAGAATGCGGGCGCTGAGAAGGCGGCCCCCTGGGTGGCATCCGCGGGCGCTACTGAGGCGACCGAAAGCGATACCAAGAGCGCCCGCGAGGTGGTAGCTAGTGCCGAGGCGAGCGTCGCCTCCGCAGATGCCGCCGTTGCGACTTCTTCCGCCGCGAAGAACACTAAGCGCGAAGAAACCGCCGATGAGGAGAATGCCGTAGACGTGGAAACCACCAAGGACTTCTCTGAAATGACCCCCAAGGAACGCCGCAAGGCAAAGCGCGCCGAACAGGCAGAGCTGACCTACTCCCAGGCGCAGGAAGAAGGCCGCCTCGGCGAATGGCTCTGGGTGCAGGCACGTGAGGGCGGCACCGTCATCCTCTACGCGCTGGTCATCGCATTCCTGGTCAAGACTTTCCTGCTGCGCGGCTTCTACATTCCTTCCGGCTCCATGGAGCAGACCCTGCAGGTCAACGACCGCGTGTTCATTAACGTGGCGGGCTCCTACTTTAGCGAGCCTAAGCGCGGCGACGTCATCGTCTTCAAGGACTCTCAGGGCTGGATTCCCTCCACCCAGAAGACCAGCAGCCCGCTCAAGGACGCCCTGTCCTTCGCGGGTATTCTGCCGGATACCTCCTCGAACTTCCTGGTCAAGCGCGTTATCGGTACTCCCGGTGACGTGGTCGAAAGCGACGGCAATGGCAAAATCAAGGTCAACGGCGTAGAAATTACCGAACCGTACCTGTACCCGGGAAACCCGCCCTCGGAGCTGGCGTTTAAGGTGACCGTGCCCGCCGGCAAGTACTTCGTGATGGGTGACCACCGCAGCAACTCCGCCGACTCCCGCTACCACATTAGCGACGGCACCGCGTTCATCTCCAAGGATGACGTGCAGGGTAACGTGTTCGTGGTGGCGTGGCCGCTGAACCACTTCGGTCTGCTGCAGGATCAGAGCTCGGTGTTCTCCTCGATTCCCGCACCGACCTCCACCCCGAGCGAATAAGCGAGCGTGGCAATGAAGGTGAGTGCCCAGAAGAGCACAACGAAACCCGCTCAAGCTAAGCCCGCGAAGACAACCCCACCCGCTGCCGACCTCGAGTACGAGCAGCAGCTCTTCGCCTCCGGCGCCCGCACGGTTGCCGGAATCGACGAGGTAGGCCGCGGCTCCATGGCGGGCCCGGTCACCGTGGGCGTCGCAATCCTCACCCCGGACGCCACCCTCGAGGTGGGCGGGCTGATTGACTCCAAGGCGCTCTCACCGGCACGCCGCGAATCCATGGTTCCCGAAATCCGCCAGTGGTGCGCCGTGGCGGTCGGGCACGTGGAACCGGCTGATATTGATCGGCTCGGCATGACCCTCTCGCTGAGGCTTGCCGCCCAGCGTGCGCTCGCCGAGCTGGCGCGCTGCGGATACCGTGCCGACGCCGCACTGTTGGACGGTAAGCACGACTGGTTCACCCCTCCGCAGGAGGACCTGTTCAGCGCGCTGGCACCGGACCCGGCGCAGGCACACTACAACGCACTGCTCGCCCAAGCGTGGGAAGGCGCAGGAGGTGCAGGGGAGCCCGCGCAGATGCCGGTGACCATGGTCATTAAGGGCGACTACAAGTGCGCCTCCATCGCCGCCGCATCGGTGGTTGCGAAGGTGGAACGTGACGAGCTGATGGTTCAGCTGGATACCCGCTACCCGGGGTACGGCTGGGCAAAGAACAAGGGCTACGGATCTGCCGCTCACCGCGAGGCGATTAGCGTGCAGGGCCCCAGCCCGCAGCATCGACTGTCATGGTCGCTTCCGGCGACTGCCGAGCAGATTGAGGCGGCTGCGGCACAGCGCGGCTAGAGTGCGTGGTGTTCCTGAAAACCGCGCCTCGGAAGCCTACGAAAGCCTAACGTGCCACCGCTGAATCAGTACTAAAAAAGCCCAGGAAAGGAAGAGTAGTGAGCGCAGAAGACCTCGAAAACTACGAGACCGACGCCCAAATGGCGCTCTACCGCGAATACAAAGACGTCATGTCGCTCTTTAGCTACGCGGTAGAAACCGACCGACGCTTCTACCTGGCAAACCAGGTGGACGTCACCCCGCATGTGCAGGACGGCACCCTCTACTTTGAGGTGAGCATGAGTGACGTGTGGGTGTGGGATGTATTCCGTTCCAACCGCTTTGTGAAGAAGGTGCACGCCTACTCGGTGCGTGATGTGAACGTGGAGGAGCGCCTGCCCAACCAGGAGTTCACCGTGCCGGAAATGCCGGACTTTAACGCCTAGATTACGCCCGATTCACCGCCTTGCCGGGGGTACATGCGCGGCTGCCGAGCTGCTGGGCAGCAGAACTTAGGTGATGAAGCCGCGCGATGAAGCTGCGTGATGAAGCCACGCGAATATGACGCGTCGAATCGGCACCCGAGCGGCATTTTTGAAAAAAATACCCCAAAATTTCAAATAAATGGCTGTGGATAACCTCTAATTCCTTCTGGAAGCCGAGGTTATCCACAGTTTTTCGTTAACCGCCTTCGGGCACGCGCGCGGCGGGCACAGTAGAAGCACTACCGCTATCTACCGGGGGAGAGACCCATGACAACAGCCCGAATAACAGCCCGCGCCGCAACCCGAAGCGCACCCAACAGACCTCTGCTCCAGAGCACCCAGCCTCCGCGAACCCAGCTCCAGCGAACCCCGTCTCGCGCCCACAGCGTCGGCAGGTGGGGCGAGGAGCTGACCGCCAGCATCCTGGAAGCGAACGGCTACCGCATCCTGGAGAGGAATTGGCGACCGCCCGCCGGGCTGGAACACGAACAGATCCGTGGTGAGCTCGACCTGATCGCCATTGACCCCGAGGACGAACTGGTTTTCGTTGAGGTCAAGACCCGCAGCAGCGAAGACTTCGGGCACCCGTTCGCGTCCATTGACCGCGATAAGGCGCGCCGCACGCGCTCGCTGGCGATTCTCTGGTGCAGGCTACGCGAGAACCTGGATTTTCCACGCTTTCGCATTGACGCAATTGCGGTGACCGGAACCTGCGAAACCTTCACCTTCGAGCATCTGAAGGCGGTGGCGTAATGGGATTCGCACGCACCTATTCCGTGGCGCTGGTTGGCTTGCGCGGGCATATTGTTGACGTCGAGGCTGACATTTCGCAGGGCCTGCCCGGCTTCGTTCTGCTGGGTCTGCCCGATACTGCGCTCAACGAGTCTAAAGAGCGTGTGCGCTCCGCGGCGAAGAACACCGGCATCACCCTCACGCAGCACCGGCTTACCGTGAACCTGACCCCCGCAACCCTGCCTAAACGCGGCTCGGCGTTCGACCTAGCCATTGTGGTTGCGGCGTTGCAGGCGGAGAAGAAACTGCACCCCAGCGGTGATAGCGTCTTCCTGGGCGAGCTGGGACTGGACGGAACGCTACGTCCCGTGCCGGGCATCCTGCCGGCGGTCAAAGCCGCCGTGGATGCCGGACACCACCGCGTGATTGTGCCCGCCGAAAATGCTGAGGAGGCGGCGCTCATTCCCGGCGCGCAGGTGAGCGGTTTCCGCTGCCTGGCGGAGGTTTTTGCCGCACTCGGCGCTGAGAGCCAGAAGCTGACCTACCCGCCCGCCCCGCAGACGGAGGCGAGCGCCCCGGTGGCGAAACCGGCTGAAATTCCCTCGGATATGAGCGATGTCGCCGGTCAGTCGCAGGGTCGTTTCGCCCTGGAAATTGCCGCCGCGGGTGGCCACCACATGCTGCTGACTGGCCCGCCCGGTTCGGGTAAAACCATGCTGGCGGAGCGCCTGCCGAGCATCCTGCCGACCCTCGACAACGATGCCGCGATGGAGGTGACCGCGATCCGTTCCCTCTGCTCGGCGGGGGAGCACCTGAGTGAGCTGGTGCGTCAGCCGCCGTTTGAGGCGCCGCATCATAGCGCCTCCGCGCCGGCGATTCTGGGTGGCGGCAGCGGCATTCCCCGACCGGGCTGTGTGTCTAAAGCGCACCGCGGCGTGCTCTTTCTGGACGAGGCGCCGGAGTTCAAACGCACGGTGCTCGATTCGCTCCGTCAGCCCCTGGAGTCGGGGACCGTGACCCTGGACCGTTCGAGCGCATCGGCGACCTATCCGGCGCGGTTTCAGCTGATCCTGGCGGCGAACCCGTGCCCCTGCGGCATGAACGTGGGCACCGGTACGGAGTGCACGTGCGCCCCGCGTGAGCGTCGCGCCTATTTTGGGCGGCTGTCCGGCCCGCTGGTGGACCGCATTGACGTGAATGTGACGGTTCCGAAGGTGTCGTCCACGGAGCTTGCGGGCGGTCAGGTGAACGAGAGTTCGGCGCAGATTCGTGAGCGCGTCATGGCGGCGCGACAGGCTCAGAAGGAGCGCCTGGAACCGTACGGGTTGAAGACGAATGCGGAGATGAACGGCAAGATTCTGCGCGGCCCGCTGCGTTTGGATGCAAAGCTCACCGGCGAGCTGAACGCCGCCGTGGACCGCGGAACGCTGACGGCTCGCGGCTACGACCGGGTGCTGCGTATCGCCTGGACCCTCGCCGATTTGGAGGGCGCCGCCTACCCGAGCCGGGAGCACCTGGATGTGGCGCTCTTTTTGAGGCAGCAAGGGCAACTGAAATAGCGTGCCGAAGCTTTGAACGCCGAGGCGACAACGAGATTGAGTCACTCACGAGAGGAGAAGATCATGAGTGAGAAGAAGCTCAAAAAACGAGCTGAAGAGGCCGAATTGAAAGACACCGAGCTGAAAGAAGCAGCGCCGGAAGAGCGTGTGCTTGAAGTGAGCGTGCCTGAAGAACGCGCGGCGGAGGATTTTGTGCAGGAGGAACTGCAGATCCGCCTGCCCGGTCGCACTCTGGACGTGCACGCCCTGGTGCGTGAGAGGGTGGCGCATATTCTGTCGCTGGGGCAGGAACCCTCGCCGAGCCCGTATAACGCGGCGCGGTTGCCGGGGTTCCTCGCTTCCTGCCTGAACCCGGTGTACTTAGATAACCCTGTGTACTTGGAAGAGATGAACCTGCAGGAACTGAGCTGGGAGGAACAGCAGAGTGAGGTGCCACAGGGTGAGTACCCCGAAGCTTCGGCGGGCACAGCCTCCAGCGGTTCTGACCCCGCGCCGTTGTCCAATCCAGCACCCCTGTTCAATCCCGCTCTCAGCGCGGAGGAGCTTGAGGCGGCGTGCCGTGAGTACATCCGTTGCTGCACCGCTCAGCTGATGCGCTACGCCGAACCCGCCGATGAGCTCGTGGTCGAATCCCTCGCGACCCTGGGTGCGCCGCTGACCCTGCACTACCTGCTGACCGGGCACATCCCGGATGAGCACACCTGGGAGCACGGCGAACCGGATACGCAGCTCAGCGAATTTCTGAACTCGGTGGGCGCGCCCGCGGCGGGGGAGTCCGCCCTGTTTTCCAGTGCGAATGGCTACTACACGCCGGGTGAGCATCAGATGAGCCGCGATAAGTTCTGCAAGGCGCTCGCGACCCGCCGCCTGCGCTGGAACCGCCGCATGGAACGCACCCTGAACGCGGAGGCGCACATGGCGGCAACCTGCGGGGCGTGGCTGGTCACTCCCGCCGATCCGCTGTGGCCGCCGCAGCTGAACGATTTGGGGCCTGCTCGACCGTACGGGCTATGGTGCCGAGGCGATTCGCGGCACCTGCTGGATTTGGCCTCTGCCCCGAGTGTTGCGCTGGTCGGTTCGCGTGACCCGAGCATCTACGGTACGGAGGCGACGACCCACCTCGCCGCCGAGCTGGCGCGCCGCGGGTACACGGTGATTTCTGGCGGTGCGATGGGCATCGATATTGCGGCGCATCGGGCGGCGCTGACCCAGCAGAGCAGCGACCTGCCGACCATCGCCTTCATGGCGGGTGGGCTGGACCGGCTGTACCCGGCACAGAACTCGGATGCGCTGAACATGATTGTTGACCGCGGGCTCATTATGAGCGAGGTGAGCGTGGGTAACACCCCGACGCGTTGGCGTTTTCTGGAGCGTAACCGGCTGATTGCGGCGTTGGCGCGGCACACCATTGTGGTGGAGGCGCGTTGGCGTTCCGGTGCCTTGAACACGGCTCGTCACGCGATGGAGATTGGGCGTACCCTCTGGGCGGTTCCGGGGCAGATTAATTCGCCGAACTCGGTGGGCACGAACCGTCTGCTACGCGATGGACTAGCGCAAACACTCACCGAGGCCGCCGATATTCTCGAATACGATGCCGCCGCGGGTTTCGAGCTGGGCACCGAGCACGAGAGCGAATGGGATCAGGCCGCATCCTCCAGCGCGCTGGATGAGCTGACCGAACGACAGGGTAGGGTGTGGGACGATTTGAGCCCGCGCTCCTACCGCGGCGTGGACGAGATTGCCGCAGCTCTCGGGTTGAGTGCTCGCGACGTGATGGCTGACCTGTTCCACCTGGGTCGTTGCGGTCTGGCGGAGAGTAGCGGAACGAGCTGGCGGAAGGTTCGCCCGGCTGTCGCGGCGTAGGGTTCTTCCTGATGACGGGGTAGCACGTAGAGAGCTCGGAACATCTCTACAATTGGGGTAGGCTTGCGCGTACTGGCGCGGAGCCTACCCCGCCGCCACGCTATCAGCAGATACGCCGGGGGCAGAAATACAACGTCGAGAAGCATCAACGCCGCCAGAACCGGGAACCAGGCCCATGAAAGGAGGGACTCATGACCCCCGCCCGCCAGCACAAAAACCGAGCTGAAAACCAGGCAGAAAACCGGAGCGAGAACCGGGAAGAATACCGGGACGAGGCTCCCTCCACGACCCTGCCGGTGACCTACACCCGCACGCTTGCGCCGGAGCAAGTAGAGAGCTCTGCTCTACCTGATTCTGCACTGGGTGTTTCCGGCGAGGTGTTCCGCCCCATCCTGGACCGTTTTGAGCGTTTTCTGCGCTATGAGAAGCACCGTTCCGAAGAGACAATCCGCTCGTATATCTCCGATTTGGAGGGCTTCTTCGGCTACATGGCGCGCCGCGGCGTGCGGCATCTGGACAGCATTGATGCGTCCCTGATTCGTGAGTGGTTGGGTTCGTTGCATCTGCGGCAGGCAGCTCGTTCTACGGTGGCGCGCCGCGGTTCGACCCTGCGCACGTTCTTCACCTGGGCTCAGGAGGAGGAGCTGGTGCACGCCAACCCGACCCGCGGTATGCGCACCCCCAAACGGGAGAGTCACCTGCCGCCGGTGCTGAGCCGTGAGCAGATGAACCAGCTGCTGACTACCCTGCAGGAGCGTCGGGCGCAGGATCCTCGGGATGCGCGCCTGCTGCGTCTGGAAGCTGTGGTTGAGGTTCTGTACGCCTCGGGCATGCGTATTTCTGAGCTGACCGGCCTGGATTTGCAGAGCGTGGACCGGGCGAATAAGACGGTGCGCGTGCTGGGTAAGGGCAATAAGGAGCGCGTGGTGCCGCTGGGTACCCCGGCGCTTAAGGCGTTGAATCGTTGGGTGTCCTATGGTCGTCCGCAGTGGATTCCGGAGGGCGCGCAGGGTGTGACGGCGCTGTTTATTGGCCCTCGGGGCGGGCGTGCGAATGCCCGTCAGATTCGTGAGGACCTGACCCGCCTGCTGCGCACGGTGGAGAACACTCAGGCGTCGGGTGCGCACGTTTTGCGTCATTCGGCGGCGACTCACCTGGTCGATGGTGGCGCCGATATTCGCTCGGTGCAGGAGCTGCTGGGACATTCGTCGTTGGCGACCACGCAGATTTACACGCACGTGTCGATGAAGCGTCTGGCGGAGACGTACGCGCGGGCGCATCCGCGAGCATAGGGCGTTCGCGCCTCTAAGGGGACGCGCACCGATGCGGGGGAGTGCGCTGGGCTGTGTTGGACTGTGCTTTGAATAGTGCGCTGAGCGCCGCCGTTTAATGTCTCTCTATTTGAACCTTGTGCGGCTGAACTGTACGAATGGGGGAAATCGTTCTAAGCTATACACTGTTCAATGTCTGCCTAAATATCCCGCGCAGCCCAAAGTTTCTGCACAGTGATGTTTATACAGGGCGGCTGAACAAGGTAGCATAGGTAACAGACTAACCGTGGTCTCCGTCTCTATAACGGCACCGCGTACGAGTACTAAAAACCAGAAAGGTCGCACCGCATGCGCGCACTCGTTTGCCCCGGACAGGGCTCCCAGAAGAAGGGCTTCCTGAGCCCCTGGCTCGAGATTGAAGGTGTGCGTGAGCACCTGGAACGACTCTCCGAAGCGGCAGGCATCGACCTGATTCACTACGGCACCGAGGCCGAAGAAGAAACCATCAAGGACACCGCAATCGCCCAGCCCCTTATCGTGGCTGCAGGCATCGTCACCGGTCGCCTCGCACTGCGCGAACTCGACGGTGAAGAGCTCATCTTCGCGGGCCACTCCGTCGGTGAAATCACCGCAGCAGCCCTCGCGGGCGTACTCAGCGACGAAGACGCAATGCGTTTCGTGCGCGTGCGCGCCAACGGCATGGCGGAGGCGGCAGCCGCCTCCCCGACCGGCATGGCTGCAGTACTCGGCGGCGTTGAAGAAAACGTCCGCGAAGCCATCGACGCAGCAGGTCTCGTCGCAGCAAACTCCAACGGTGGCGGCCAGATTGTAGCCGCAGGCCCCATCCCCGCCATCGAAGCATTCGCCGCGAACCCGCCCGCACGCGCTCGCGTCATCCCCCTGAAGGTTGCTGGCGCATTCCACACCGAGGCAATGGCACCCGCCGTGCCCGCACTGGAAGAGTTCGCCGCGTCCCTGCAGGTCTCTGACCCGACCTCCGCACTGCTGACCAACCGCGACGGTTCCGCCGTGGCATCCGGTGAAGAGTTCGTCAAGACCCTCGTCTCCCAGGTCACCAGCCCCGTCCGCTGGGACCTGTGCATGGCAACCCTGCTCGAGCGTGAGGTCGCCGGCATTATCGAGGTCGCCCCCGCAGGCACTCTGGTCGGCCTGGCAAAGCGCGCGATGCGCGGCGTGCCCGGCACCGCCATCAACACTCCCGAGGACCTCGCCTCGCTGAAGGGCTAAATGCCGGGGGAGAGCACCCCGCCCTCCCCGCACGGGGAACCCTTCACACTAGACATGCACTTTAGACATGCGAGGCACACAGTGTCTTGCGAGCATCAGCACTAAGGATTGAATACGTGACTACCCTCAAGCAGTACGAGATCAACCGCTACTCCCGCATCCTCGGTTACGGCGCAGCCCGCGGCGATGTTATCGTCCCCAACGACGACATCGTTGAGGCAATCGACTCCTCCGACGAGTGGATCAAGCAGCGCACCGGCATCGCAACCCGCCACCGCGCCAGCGAAAACCAGTCGGTAGCCGACCTCGCCATCGGCGCCGCCAAGGACGCCCTCGAAGCATCCGGTGTAACCGGTGAGGACATTGAGGCGGTCATCATCTCGACCATCTCGCACCCCTACGCAACCCCCTCCCTAGCAACCCTGGTCGCCGACGCGATCGGCTCCAAGTGCCCCGCATACGACATCTCCGCAGCGTGTGCAGGTTTCTGCTACGGCATTGCCCAGGCAGACGCCCTCGTCCGCGCGGGTACTGCAAAGCATGTGCTGGTCATCGGCGTTGAGAAGCTCTCCGACTTCATCGACAACACCGAACGCACCATCTCCTTCCTGCTCGGCGACGGCGCAGGTGCAGCAGTCGTAGGCGTCTCCGACGAACCCGGCATCGCCCCGACCGTATGGGGTTCGGACGGCTCCCGCTGGGGCACCGTCGGCATGACCCACTCCCTGCTGGACATCCGCAACCGCGACTTCGTCGCAAACCCCGTCGAAGAAGGCGAAAAGATCTGGCCCACCCTGCGTCAGGACGGCCCCTCCGTCTTCCGTTGGGCAGTATGGGAAATGGCGAAGGTCGCCAAGCAGGCACTTGAAACCGCCGGCATCACCCCCGACGAGCTCGGCGCGCTCATCCCGCACCAGGCAAACGCCCGCATCATTGACCAGATGGTCAAGACCCTCAAGCTTCCCGACACGGTGGCAGTGGCACGCGACATCGTCGATGCTGGTAACACCTCCGCCGCATCGGTCCCCCTCGCCGCGCACCGCCTGCTCAAGGAGAACCCGGAACTCTCCGGCAAGTTCGCCCTGCAGATCGGTTTCGGTGCCGGCCTGGCATTCGCAGCTCAGGTAGTCGTCCTTCCCTAAGGAAACCCCGGAGCCCGATGCTCCCCGCCCCTCACGACCGGCACAGCGCCGGTGCGCGAGAAAGAAAAGAAAGCGGGAAAGCATCTCCACAAACTCCGAGTTGACGCATGCGTACACCACGCAGACACGATAAACTCGGTAATGCACGCGTACCCCCGTCCGGTGGGTGCGACGACCATCGAAATAACAAAAGGAGCCCCTGAATGGCTAACAAGGAAGAGATCCTCGCAGGTCTGGCAGAGATCGTTAACGAAGAGACCGGCGTTGAGGTTGAGGACGTTCAGCTGGACAAGTCCTTCACCGAGGACCTGGACATCGACTCCATCTCGATGATGACCATCGTCGTGAACGCTGAGGAGAAGTTCGAGGTGACCATCCCGGACGAAGAGGTCCAGAACCTCAAGACCGTTGGCGACGCAGTCGAGTTCATCGCGAACGCTGCCTAAGCTATAACCAATAACGAGGCGGCGCGGGCTCTCACCGGCCCGCGCCGCATCGCTATTCACTCAGCTTTCAATCCAACACACCCCCGGGAACACGCAGGGTGCAATGACTGCACTCTCCACGGCGTGAAAACGCCCACTGTAAACCCCGGGCCCAACAGGTTTTTATCCACACACCACCGGATAAACCACCAAATCGACCACCGAAGAGAAAGTGCCACAATGTCTCGAAAAGTGCTGGTGACCGGCCTCGGCGCGACCACCCCCATTGGCGGCGACGTCCCCACCACCTGGGAAAACGCAACCAAGGGCGTATCTGGTGTATCCACCCTCGACCACCCCTGGGTCAAGGAATACGACCTGCCCGTATACATTGCAGGCCAGCTCGCCGTGCCCGCCCTCGAATCCGGCCGCCTCACCAAGGTAGAAGCAAAGCGCCTGGATCCCTCGGGCCAGCTCGCCCTCATCGCCGCACGCGAAGCATGGGAAGACGCAGGATTCTCCGGCCCCGACGCCGAATCCGCAGAAGAAGTCGACCCCGAGCGCACCGGCGTAGCCTTCGGCACCGGTATCGGCGGCGTGTGGACCCTCCTCGACGCATGGGACACCCTCCGCGAAAAGGGCCCCCGCCGCGTCCTCCCCATGACCGTTCCCATGCTCATGCCCAACGGCAACGCAGCAGCCGTCTCCATGAACCTCAAGGCACGCGCCGCAGCACAGACCGTCGTCTCCGCATGCGCATCCTCCACCGAAGCCATGCAGCTCGGTGCTGAAATGATCCGCAGCGGCAAGGCAGACGTCGTCATCGTCGGCGGTGCCGAAGCAGCAATCCACCCGCTTCCCATGGCAGCATTCGCCAAGATGCAGGCACTCTCCTCCCGCAACGACGAACCCGAAAAGGCATCCCGCCCCTACGACGTCGACCGCGACGGCTTCGTCATGGGTGAAGGCGCAGCAGCCCTCATCCTCGAATCCGAAGAGCACGCCAAGGCACGCGGCGCACGCGTCTACGCGGAACTGGCAGGCACCGGCGTATCCGCCGACTCCTACCACATCACCGCACCCGACCCCGCAGCACTCGGCGCAACCCGCGCACTGCGCGAAGCCCTCGAAGACGGCAACATCGACCCGAAGACCGTCGTGCACATCAACGCGCACGCCACCAGCACCCCCGCCGGTGACCTGCCCGAAGCAACCGCAATGCACGAAACCTTCGGCGAGCACACCAAGAACATCGCCGTCTCCGCAACCAAGTCCATGACCGGCCACCTGCTCGGCGGCGCGGGCGCACTCGAAGCCGTACTCACCGTACTGGCACTGCACCACCGCACCGCACCCTGCACCATCAACCTGGACAACAAGGACCCGCAGATTGACCTGGATGTGGTGACCGACGCCAGGGATCTTCCCTCGGGCGAGATCGTGGGCTTGTCGAATTCTTTCGGGTTTGGCGGACATAACGCTGTGGTGGCGTTCCGTTCGGTCGAAAACTAACTGGGGATAGTCCTGGTGCGGACAGGTGGGCGCGGGCAGCCGTGTGCACCCGCCGAGAAGTTCTAACACCAGTGTGCCCCTGGTACGCGGAGATATTCTTACACTACGAATGTAATGGTGCGCGGTTTCCCTGCCGTTTGGCGGGGCAGCCGCGCACCTTGTTCTGCTTTTTACGGCCTGTTGCCGCACTATACGGGGTAATAATCTTCGGGGAATGTCTGGTGCCGGGCGGGTGCGTGCTGGTAGGGTGAAGAACTACCATTGCACTGAAAAATTATCACCGCACTGAGAAATCACCATTGTGCTGAGAAGGTCACAGCGCTGAGGAACCCCGACTGTATGTAGTCGAGGGTACCCACCGGGTTCACCAGGTGATAGTGCCCGAACATGCTGAGGATAAACACCATGCCGCTGCCCACTGCCTCATCTGAAGCATCCGCCCCCGCTGAATATTCGGGCGGGTTT
>ERZ773024.626-NODE-626-length-12924-cov-3.165903_pt1 | contig 12924 bp, 8 predicted proteins | sample MGYA00511667_ERZ773024 | MGnify/ENA primary metagenome ERZ773024 (study PRJEB29015, sample SAMEA2738117) | human oral metagenome | biome: human oral; feature: human-associated habitat; material: saliva | place: China | collected 2258 ... | reverse complement strand
TGTTGACGTTGGGTTCCAAGGGTTCCATTGCTGCCGACTCACACGGCGTGTACCAGCAGGAATGTTACCGCGTGGACACCGTGGACACTACCTGTGCGGGCGACACGTTTATGGGTACGCTTGCTGCGTTCCAGGCATCGGGCCAGCTAGAGGGGCACGATATCAAGCAGGCGCTTGATGTGGCTGCAAAGGCCGCGGCGCTTGCCACCACTAAGGTTGGCGCCCAGCAATCAATTCCAACGTATCAGCAGGTAGTTGAGTTTTAGGTTAAAATTACCGTGATTGTTGCTTCATAATTCACAGCTTACACGCAGTTCAAATGGCTCCAACCAAGTTCAAACGCAGTCTATACTCAGTTCAAACGTAACGTACACGCAGCTCAAACGTACAAAGGAGACTTATGACAACGCTTTCAACTAAGACGCGCGTCATCATTGACACGGATCCCGGCATTGACGACGCCATTGCGCTGGGATTTGCCCTGGCCGCAAAGGCGCTGGATATCAAGCTTATTACTACCGTCAGCGGAAATGTTGGCATCGAGAACGTCACCAATAACGCTCTTAAACTGCTCAAATTCTGGAATCAGCATGTGCCTGTTGCGCGTGGTGCTGCCGAGCCACTGCTCAGAAAACCAATGGACGCAAGCGACGTCCACGGCGCTTCGGGCATGAGGGGTTACGAGTTTGACGGCATTCAGCCAGACTGTCTTCTTGAAGAAACCGCACTTGAGGCACAGCATCGCGTCATTATGGAGGGCGCTTCTGCTGGCGAGAAAACCACGCTGGTGACGCTTGGTCCTCTGACCAATATTGCGCTGCTGCTGAAAGCATACCCACAGGTCAAGGAGCATATCGACCGCATTGTCATGATGGGCGGCGCTCTGACCCGCGGAAACCTTGGCGTCATGTCCGAGTTCAACGTGGGCGTTGATCCCGAGGCGGCAAAGATTGTCTTTGCATCAGGCGTTCATGTGGCCATGGTTGGCCTTGAGGTGGGCGACGCCGCTCGCATCATGCCCGAGGACATCGAGAACATCCAGAACTCCGGCAAGAGTGGCGACATGCTGGTCAAGCTGCTGCTCAACTACCGCGTCCACTACCAGGAGGAGGGCTTCAGCATGTACGACCCAACGGCCGTGGCCTACCTGCTGGCACCTCAGATGTTCGAGACCAAAGACGTGTTTGTGGACGTTGAGTGCGCTGGAGGCTTAACCGCTGGCTGCACCGTCGTTGACCTGGCCGGATACCTTGGCGAGAAACCCAATGCAACTGTATGCGTTGGCGTTGACCAAAAGGCATTCCGCACTTGGTTTGTCCACCAGATCCAAAAGTGCAACGTCCTCGACGGCTCCGCCCCCGCGGTCGAAGGTGTGCTGTTGGACTAGATGCTGCTGGGGCAGTGGAACCTAGGCAGGTCCTCGCGCTAACCCCGCAAAACCTACAAGAAAAAAGCCTCTTCTCGCCATTGAGAAGAGGCTTTGTTGTGCGTAAAAGTGCTGGTTGGTAACGTTAATTAGCCAATGATGGTCATTACGATAGGAATGACAATCGCAAAGAGCACCGTTGAAGTCGCAACAACGTTAGTTGCAAATTTGACGTCAGCCTTACCCTCGTTTGCCAAAATTGGCAGGACGGTTAGTGCTGGGACTGCGGCTTGGATGATAAAGGTTCTCGTTTCAAGAACGTTCTGTGCACCAAATACGCCGGTAAATGCTGTAATTACGCCGACCATAATAAGTGGGGCAATGACAAATTTACCAATGAGCGTGATTGCCGTGTCGCGGTCAACTCGAATGCTCGAGAGTCCCGTCTCCTGCAAAATAATGCCAATGTAAATCAGCGAAAGTGGCGTTACCAGATTGCCTAAATAGGTAAGACCAGTGTTCAGGACTGCCGGAACAGGGATGTTAAACAAGAGAAAAACGAGGGCAACCAAGAAACCAATCAATGGTGGTGGCAACAATTTGCTGATGTTGAATTTGTGCTCTGCTGCACTGTTTTTCTCGCCGCCATTTTCTGTTGGCATTGGATCACCGTAAATGAAGAAGATTCCAATTGCCCAGGTAGAAATGGTGTTCATGATGTAGTACACCAAAAAGTACGGCACAGCGTGCTCGCCAAAAAGTGCAAGATTCAGTGGCATACCAATAAAAATTGTGTTTGCATTTGCAAAGGTATTGAGCATCAAGCCTCGACGACCTGGTTGGACGCGGAAAACGTTGATAACCAAAAATCCTGCAGCATATGACAAAGCAAAACTAACAGCAGCAATGAGCACTGATGGACCAAGCTGGAGTAGCTGATTGAGGGACAAGTTTTTTAGGACCGCTACAAAAATTGATGCAGGAAGTGCCACATTCATGATGAGTTTTGATGCCTGACCAGCAAATGTTTCATTGATCCAGTTAATCTTCCTAAGAATATAGCCAAGCACAATAATCAAAATGATAGGCAGTACATTTTGTAGCGATGTCAAAAAGACAGACATGTTAGACCTCTAGCTCTTTGTAGACAGGGAACCACTTGAGCGCGTCGACTGCTTCTTTTGCATCGGCGATTGGCTCGCGGTTCAGACCCTGCTTGATTGCTTCCTCTGCAACGCCAACAGCAATACGCTCGGAGAACTCGGTAATCTTGGAGACTGGAGGAAGAATTGCAGCTCCAGGCTTTGTGGTGTCGACGATTCCGCCAAGCGAGTGAGCTGCGAGGGAAATCATCTGGTCCGTAAGCAGGCGAGCCTTTGATGCAAGAGTGCCTAGACCAAGACCAGGATAAATCAGAGCGTTGTTGGCCTGACCAATCTGGTAGGTTACGCCGTTCAGCTCCACGTCATCGGATGGAACGCCGCAGGCCACAAGTGCGCGACCATCAGTCCAGGTAAGCAGGTCCTGGGCGGTTGCCTCTGCAAGCTTAGTTGGGTTGGACAGAGGGAAGACCATTGGACGCTCACAATGAGCTGCCATTTCGCGGATAATCTCCTCGGTGAAGGCACCGTGAACGGTAGAGGTACCAACCATGATTGTTGGGTGGACCGTCTTTACAACGGCAGCCAGGTTGGTGAGCTCATCAGCGTTTGCAAACTCAGAACGCTTGCGAGCAAATGGCTTCTGCTGTGGAGTGAGGTTGTCCATGTCGTCAAAGAGCAGGCCCTGGCGATCTACCAGGTAGAAGCGCTTGCGAGCCTCCTCGCGATCCATTCCCTGGTCCACAAACTCCTGCAGCACACGCTCAGCAATGCCGCAACCAGCAGTTCCTGCACCAAAGCAGAGATATACCTGGTCGACGAGTTTCTCGCCAGAAATGTTGAGGCCACCGAGGATGCCTGCGAGGGTAACGATGCCAGTGCCCTCGACGTCGTCGTTGAAGACGGGGTAGGTGTTCTTGTAGCGGTCCAGGATTTCTGCGGCATGCGAGCGGCCGAAGTCCTCAAAGTGCAGGTAGAGGTTAGGGAAGAGCTTCTCGACGGTGGTCACAAAGTTGTCAATGAAGGCGTTGTAGCGGTCCTCGTCGACACGCTTGTGGCGTTCACCCAGGTATAGTGGGTCGTCGAGCAGCTCCTGGCGGTTGGTGCCAGCGTCAATGACAACAGGCATAATGCGGTTAGGGTCAACACCAGCTGCGGCGGTGTAAACCATGAGCTTGCCAACGGAAATCTCGACACCGTTAGTGCCCCAGTCGCCGATGCCCAGAATTGCCTCCGCGTCGGTGACGACAATCAGGTCGATGTCTCTACCTGCGGCTGCGTTCTTCAGCGAAGTTTCAAGGTCCTCAGGGCGATCAACTGACAGGAAGCATGCATACTGTGGATCGACATAGCGCTGAGAATACTGCTCAATATCTGGTGCGATGGTTGGGTCGTAGACGATAGGCATGAACTCTTCGACATGCTTTGAGAACAGGTTATAGAACAGCGTACGGTTTTCAGAGAAAAGCCTCATCAGATAGTGACGCTTAGTCTCGAGGTCAGGATACTGCTGGAAGAGTACGTATGCCTGCTCTGCCTGCTCCTCAATGGTCTGGATGTTAGGAGGAAGAAGGCCTACCAGGCCATATTTCTGGCGCTCCTCCTGCGTAAAAGCGGTTCCCTTGTTCAAAAACGGATCATTTAGTAGTTCAAAACCTGTCTTCATGATGCCTCCTTAGTGCATCGATTTACTTTAGAGTTGAAACACAGCACAGAGGTTGGCGTGGAAGTGCTTAACACTTGAAGACTCGAGGCATAGGAAGCTTATGTTCCTGCAGCAAAACAGCAGCTGTGAAATATGCTCGAGAGCAATTCGTGTGGATTGTGTTCTGCTCTAGTTGTGATAACAATACCCATATTCTGTTATGTATTTACGAGATTTAGAAGAAATTTCCTTCTTTTTTGAAAAACTTTTCTTGTAAAACATATATGTTCAACTGTGCATTTATATTTTGACTTAACCGTCGAGTAAGCTTTCAGGTCGTTGGTGCGTCCAGGTGTTGGTTCTGGGGAAGGTTTAATGCCATGCTCAAGGTGTAATGTCACAAATTTAGTTGCAGAAATTTTGGAGTAAAACCGCCGTATGGCTGCTGTATAACCATGGCAATATTGCTTTAATAGCAAAAATTTGGGACAGAATTATCGCCAACTGCGGCTTTGTTGCGCGTTCGGGGAGCAAGTGGTAAAAAATGCGTTTAGTTGGGGTATACAGTGACGGTTGATTTTTATGCAAGCCATCCACCTGCGGTTTTGAGACGGACAAAAATAACGTAATCTGGACACTTTTTGCCACCTGCTCAAACGCGAGTCAGGAATTTCCGTGATTGCGATTTGATTTCCAACTAAACGGATTTTTTACCCAAAAGAGGGGTTGAATTTAGTCGGGTCAAATTTTTGATACAAAATTCCGTATAAACAAAGTTGATTATGCAGCTTTTGAACAGACGATTGAATGTTGTATGGGTGACTGGTTAACAGATTGCTGAAGGCAGTCAATTTCTCTACAGTTCACCGTTATTTCACCACAATGGCGCCTTCGGGGAGCGCAATATCCGCATCGGTTGCAATTAAGAGATTGTTACCTGGTGTTTTGGGAGTATCCGGCCACTCGGGCACATACGCAACGTGCGCAAACTCGCGTGCAAACACACCTGCGACCTGCGAAAGTAGCGCAGATCCGCGGCCTTCCAGCGGACAGCGAACATCGGCCAGATAAACTCCGCCAGACGCAAGCTTTTCCTTAACCACTTGCGCGCCAGCCGCTGTTCCCAGGGGTCCAAGCGACTTCCGACCAGCAAACACCTCGTTTACCAGCACGTCAATACTGCCGGCTTCTGCATTCTGCAGAACCTTCCATGCGTCGTCCTCGACAATACACAGTTCACTTGAAGCCGCAGCTAGAGCCTCGTTCAGAAAGAAATGCTCGCGCGCAAGCGAGACTATCTTTGGATCAATCTCAATCGCGTCAATTACGCCGCCGGTCATGTGCGTAGCCAGGTGTTTTGGCAGCGAGAAACCTCCGCCGCCCATGACTACAACGTGACCCCGAGCAGATACCTGCTGGATAACCTTCGCCATCATGCGGTGATAGTGGACGCAGAGCTCAAAGCGCAGCTCAGGCGCAATGTAGCTCACGGACTGGAAGGTGCCATTAACGTTGAGCAGCCTAATGGGCGTACCGTCGGCGTCCTCGGAGTCAAAAATCATCGTGAGGCCAAATTTTGTACGCGTCACAAAAACGCCTCGAGCGCGCAGAATTAACAGAAATAGCTGGTAAAGGCCAATAATGGCAAGACCCGCTACGGTCGACCAGATAAAAAATGTCCAAAAATCATGTAAGACCATGTTAATTCCTTGTTAGTAAGGTTTCCCTCGGTTATACTAGCCGATACGGCGTTTTTTCTGAACGCTTTTACAGGAAAAGATTTTCTGGGGGTTTATATGATTTTAGGACTTGGTATTCCTGAGCTTCTGATTATTGTTGTTATCGTCATGGTTCTCTTTGGACCTAAGAACCTTCCAAAGCTCGGCAAGGCTGTCGGCGAGACCGTCAAGAGCGTTCGTGAGGGCATGGAGTCTGAGACCAAGGAAGAAGCCAAGGAGCCAGAGGCTGAGCTCGTTGAGGACGAAGAGTCCAAAAAGGCTGAGTAACCCCATCTCACACGTATAGACCTACTTGACCCATCAACAGAAAGAACACGATGGACACTACTAAAGAGATTGTACTTACCCCAGAAGGCCGTCAGAAGCTTGTCGATGAGCTGGCTTATCGTGAGGGCGAGAAACACGACGAGATTGTTGAGCGCATCAAAGAGGCTCGTGGTTTTGGCGACCTTTCTGAGAACTCCGAGTATGACGCTGCAAAAGAAGAGCAGTCTCACAACGAGTCCCGCATCAACGAGATTCGCCAGATTCTCTCTGTCGCAAAGGTTGTCGAGGGCGGCAGCAAGCGTAACGTCACCGTTGCAATCGGCACAACCGTCGAGCTTGCTGATGCAAAAGGTAAGACAACTAAATATGTAATTGTTGGTACTACTGAGACTAACTCCCTTGAGCACAAGATCTCTAACGAGTCCCCAGCTGGCGAGGCTCTTATTGGTCATAAGAAGGGCGACGAGGTTGAGTTCACCACGCCAAACGGCAAGGTGAAGAAGTACACCATTACCTCTATTACTCGCTAGACTGGCACAAAAGATTTTGGTCGCCCCGTGTCCGTCTGGCGCGGGGCGTTTTTACGTGGAGGATACATGTCCGAAGTAGAGAACAACATCGCTGGTAGCTCGGCCGCCGCTGACGCAACCGCCGCCGAGAACGTCGACGCAACCGAGGTCACCCCAGAGGCTTCCATCAACGACGAGCGCGCCCAGCGCCGTGCCCGTCGCCAGGCACTGCTTGATACCGGCATTGACCCATACCCAATCAAGTCCACCGTCACCGCTCACGTCGCTGAGCTGGAGGAGCGCTATGCTGACCTCGAAGACGGCCAGACTGGCGAGGAAGTCTATTCTGTGGCTGGCCGCGTTCGCGCCATCCGCAACCAGGGCAAGATCGCGTTTGTCGTGGTAGAGGACTACACCGGCCAGATTCAGCTCTTCTGTCGCATCAACAACCTTGACGAGAAGAACTGGGAGCTCCTGGGTCTTCTCGACCTTGGCGACATCATCGGCGCAACCGGCGCTATCATGCGTACGCGCCGCGGCCAGCTTTCCCTGGCAGTTACCTCGCTGGAGGTTCTCTCTAAGTCGCTGCGTCCTCTGCCTGAGAAGTTCCACGGCCTCACCGACCGTGAGGTCCGTTATCGCCAGCGCTACGTTGACCTCATCATGAACCCCGAGGTCCGCGACGTATTCCGCAAGCGTTCTCAGATCATCTCCATCATCCGCCAGTTCATGGAGGCAGACGGTTACATGGAGGTTGAGACCCCTGTTCTCCAGGAGATTCTTGGCGGCGCAAACGCAAAGCCGTTCATCACGCACTACAACGCGCTGAACACCGAGAACTACCTGCGCATTGCAACCGAGCTTCCACTGAAGCGCCTGCTTGTTGGCGGACTTGAGCGCGTCTACGAGCTTGGTCGTCAGTTCAGAAACGAGGGCACCGACCTCACGCACAATCCAGAGTTCACTTCCATGGAGGCATACGCCGCCTACTCTGACCTGGCCGGCATGCGCGAGCTGTCCCAGAACCTCTTCCAGGAGATTGCCCGCAAGGCTTGCGGCTGCGAGGAGGGCCACGAGGTCATTACTTATCAGGGCACCGAGGTTGACCTCTCCGGCAACTGGCGCGTTGCGTCCCTGGCAGAGATTGCGTCCGAGGTCACCGGCGAGGAGCTCTCCATTGACACCCCTGTCGAGAAACTCCGCGCAGTCCTGGACCGTTACGAGATTGAGTGGAATCCAGAGTGGCAGGCCGGCAAGCTGCTGTTTGAGATTTACGACGAGCTTGGCGAGAAGAGCATCGTAAACCCAACCTTTGTCTGCGATTATCCTGCAGAGGTTTCTCCGCTCACCAAGCGCAAGGCAGACGACCCTCGCCTGACCGACCGCTTTGAGCTCATTATCTGCGGCGCCGAGTACGCAAATGCATACTCCGAGCTCAACGACCCTGTTGACCAGGAGGAGCGCTTTGCCGCCCAGATGGAGGCCAAGCGCCAGGGCGACGAAGAGGCCATGGAGTACGATTACGACTTCATCCGCGCACTTGAGTACGGTATGCCACCAGCAGGCGGCATCGGCTACGGCATCGACCGCATGATGATGCTCTTCTGCGATCAGCCTTCCATCCGCGACGTTCTTCTCTTCCCACAGCTCAAGCCCGAGAAACGCTAAGAGCTTGGAACTTTAGCTGCCCCGCGCAGTACACAAACGTATCAGCCCGGTATCCGCTTGTTGCAGGTACCGGGCTTTTGTGTGCGGCGGCGGTGCCATGGAGCTCGCTGCGATGACTTCGCCGCTGAGCCTGCGACAGCGCGGTCTTCTCGGCAGCACGGGGTTCTCGCCTGGCGTTTGTGTGGTTCGTACGGAGGAGAAAAATCCAACGCGAGTCGTATGTTTGCAGAGCCTTCTGATGGGTATAAATCAGAAATATATAGAGAGTTTTGAGAGGTTTCAGCACATGTTTGATAAATTCACTGACAGAGCGCGTAAAGTCATGAGCTTGGCTCAGGACGAGGCTCGCGGTCTTGGCCAGATGTATGTTGGTACCGAGCACCTGCTACTTGCTCTCATCAAAGAGGGGGAGGGCATTGCTGCTCAGGCTTTGGCTAAGCTGGAGGTCTCGTATGACGAGGCTCTGGCAACCGTAAAAGAGCTCACCACGGGCGCAGGAGACCCTATTCCTGGTGGCCACATTCCGTTTACTCCTCGCGCAAAACGCGTGCTAGAGGACGCGTACAGAGAAACTATGACCCACGGTCAAAGTTATATTGCAACCGAGCACCTGCTTTTGGGCATTGTGTCCGAGGGTAATGGTCGCGCTATGGATGCCCTGCGTACCATGGGTGTTTCGGGCGACGCGGTAAGAAACGCTGTTGATGAGCTGGTTGCCCAGACTCCAGATGATGCACCTGCTGGTCCTCGTATGGCAGAGCCTCGCATTGAGGGTGGTATCTTTGGCATGCCTGTTGGCGCTGGTCAGATGCGTCCTAACGCAAACGACGACGCTTCCATGCTGGAGCAGTTTGGCCGCAACCTTACCAAGCTTGCCGCAGATAAAAAGCTTGACCCTGTCATTGGCCGTGACCGCGAGATTGAGCGTGTCATGCAGGTTCTTGCGCGTCGTCAGAAGAACAACCCACTTATCCTGGGAGACCCTGGCGTTGGTAAGACAGCCATTGTTGAGGGCTTGGCTCAGCTCATTGCTTCCGGCAATGTTCCTGACATTCTGCGCGGAAAGCAGGTTTGGACGCTTGACCTGGCAAGCTTGGTAGCTGGCTCTAAGTATCGCGGCGAATTTGAGGACCGCATGAAGAAGGTTGTTGCTGAGCTGGAGAAATCCAAGAATGACATCCTCTTCATCGACGAGATTCATACCGTCATTGGTGCCGGCTCTGCAGAGGGCTCCATCGACGCCGCGTCCATCTTGAAGCCACCACTGTCTCGTGGAGAAATCCAGGTTATCGGCGCAACCACGGCAGAAGAGTATCGTAAACATGTCGAGAAGGACGCTGCATTTGAGAGGCGTTTCCAGCCTGTCAACATCGGCGAGCCAAACAACGACGACACCATTTCTATCATCCACGGTCTTCAGGACCGCTACGAGAAGCACCACCATGTTCACTATACCGAGGCTGCTATCAAGGCTGCCGTTGCGCTTTCTAGCCGCTACATCCAGGATCGCTTCCTGCCAGACAAGGCAATTGACGTCCTCGATGAGGCTGGTGCTCGCGCTCGCATCCACAAGATGAGCCTTCCACCAGAGATTGCCCAGGTAGACGCAGATCTTCTCCGCGTTCGTACCCAGAAGTCTGAGGCAGCAAGCGCTCAGGAGTTTGAGCAGGCAGCCCGTCTGCGCGACCAGGAGAAATCTCTGGTAGCAGAGAGGGATCGCCTGGAGACTGAGTGGCGCGAGCAGCTGGACAAGAACATTGTTACCGTTGACGAGGACGATATTGCAAAGGTCGTTTCTGGCATCACCGGTGTTCCTGTTTCTAACCTCACCGAGACCGAGGCTTCAAGGCTGCTTCGTACAGAAGACATTCTTCACCAGCGCGTTGTTGGTCAGGATGAGGCCGTTGTTAAGGTTGCAAAAGCAATCCGCAGAAGCCGTAGTCCTCTCAAAGACCCTAAGCGTCCTGGCGGCTCCTTCATTTTCTTAGGTCCCTCCGGCGTAGGTAAGACTGAGCTTGCAAAAGCTCTGGCAGAGTTCCTGTTTGGCTCCGAAGACGCCCTGCTTTCATACGATATGTCTGAGTACATGGAGCGCCACACCGTGGCCAAGCTGGTCGGTGCACCTCCAGGATACGTGGGCTACGATGAGGGCGGCGAGCTCACTAAGGCTGTCCGCATGCGTCCATATTCTGTCTTGCTCTTTGACGAGATTGAGAAAGCACATCCAGACGTCTTCAACATCTTGTTGCAGATTCTGGACGAGGGCCGCTTGACTGACGGTCAAGGCCGTCACGTGGACTTCTCCAACACGGTTGTCATCATGACCTCCAACATTGGCGCTCGCGAGATTGCCCGCACCAACACTATGGGCTTCTCGTCAGAGGGTTCTAAGGGTCTCTCCGACAAAGAGATTACCAGCCGTGTTATGTCTGAGCTCAAGCGTGGATTCCGCCCAGAGTTCTTGAACCGCGTGGACGAGATTGTTGTCTTCAAGTCGCTCTCTGCAGAGCAGCTTCGTGGCATTGTTGACCTCATGGTTCTTGAGCTGCGTGATCGCCTGATTGCCAACGGTATGTCCATTGAGCTCACTGAGGCTGCAAAGGACCTGATTGCCAAAGACGGAACCGATCCTGTCTACGGTGCTCGTCCGCTGCGCCGCACCATCCAGTCGATGATTGAAGACCCTCTGTCTGAGGAGCTTCTCTCTGGTCAGTGGGCTGCCGGAGACATTGTTGCTGTTGATGTTGACGCTGAGGGCAAGAAGCTTGTGTTCACCAAGACCACAGGCGTTATCCCTGAGCCTCGCAAGAAAGAGACAATGGCGCAGCTTGATCAGATGGATGTCAGCATGGGCCCATCCTCGCTGCCACAGGGTAGTGCAGGTGGGTCGTCTGATTTGATGTCTTCAGCTGAGTAAGTTAGTTCTGACCCGAGGTTCTGCCTCGGGTCTTTTTGTATTGCAGCTAACATGCGTGGTTCTCTTGGCGAGAAACCCGTCTTCTCAAAACCGTCACTACACGTGCCGGCAACAAAACCGTATACTTGAAACGTTGAAACAAATTGAAGTCATAAACGTACAAGAAATGCAAAACACAGCCTGTAAGCTGCACGTCATTGAGGGAGAGCCATGGAGCCAACGCAACTTGATCCAAGCGCAACAGAAAACGAGGACCGTATTGCCACTGCTCTAAAGATGACTGCCCCTGGTACAGCGCTCCGCGTTGCACTGGATATGATTATCGCTGGTCGCCTGGGCGCTCTCATTTGCGTGGGAGATACAGAAAACGTCCTTGCTGCGGGCGGAGATGGTTTCAAACTTGATGTTTCCTTCACGGCAAACCGATTGTTTGAGCTCTGCAAGATGGATGGCGCTGTGGTGGTGGACAAAGACCTCACCAGAATTCTGCGTGCCAACTTCCACCTCAATCCTGATGCAACGCTTCCAACTGCAGAAACAGGCACTCGCCACCGTACTGCCGCTCGCATGAGCTTGCTCACCAAGTCTATTGTGATTGCAGTGTCTTCTCGCCGTTCGTTGATTACGGTCTACGTTGATGGCCACGTTATTCCACTAAAGTCGGTACCAGCCATTATGTCTACCGTCAACCAGCTTTCGGTTGCCATGCAAAATACGCGCCAGCAACTTGATCGCGCACTTCTACGCCTAACCGCTCTAGAGCTTGATAACTACGTCACTCTGGGCGATGTAGCAGGTATTTTCTACCTGTTTGAGGTTCTTTTGAGCGCCGCTGACCAGCTTGATTCTTGTCTTTTGGAGCTAGGTAGCGAGGGAAAAACCACCGCTATGCAGCGCGAGGAATATTTGGGTGGCATCGACGAGGCTTATAACCTGATGATTCGCGACTACGCCGTAGATTCTTCCGCTGAAGAGGCGCGCGCCATTCGCCGCCGCTTCCACGAGACGGCTAATACTGAGCTTCGTTCCGCAGAAAGCGTCGGCCAGATTCTGGGCTACTCTGATGGCCGCGGAGAAGATGCATCTATGGAGCCTCTGGGTCTGCGCACACTTTCTCGCGTTCATGTGGTCAACGATGAGATTGCGGCCAGAATTGTTGACGCCTACGATAACCTGCAGCAGCTGCTTCACGTTGCAGAAAACGATACGTCTAGCCTTAAATCTCTGGGTGTCGAGAACCCCGGTGCACTTGCTAACAGTCTCCGCAGAATGTGGGGTAAGTCAGAATAATGACTGCAAGCAGCACCTGCGCAAAGGTTGTGTCAAAGCCACGTCCTTCTCGCCTTGTAACACATGGAGCAAAAGCCGATACCGTTGCCGTCATTGTGGCTGGCGGCATTGGCGAGCGCTTTGGATATCCTGACGGCAAGCAGTTTATTTCTGTCTGTGGTCTTCCGTTGATGAGCTGGTCAATCCTTGCGTTTGATCACGCCCCTAGTGTGGCTCACATTGTGATTGCTTGCTCTGACGAGAAACGCGCTGCAGTTCAAGAGGGTGTTTTGGGCAAGCTTGTACTCCACAAGCCTGTTCACTTTGCAACGTCTGGTGCCACCAGACAGGAATCGGTTTACAACGCGCTCCAGGTAGTGCCTGCCGGATATGATTTTGTTTCTGTTCATGACGCGGTTCGTCCGCTCATTGAGGTAGAGACCA
>ERZ773024.624-NODE-624-length-12938-cov-3.211907_pt1 | contig 12938 bp, 7 predicted proteins | sample MGYA00511667_ERZ773024 | MGnify/ENA primary metagenome ERZ773024 (study PRJEB29015, sample SAMEA2738117) | human oral metagenome | biome: human oral; feature: human-associated habitat; material: saliva | place: China | collected 2258 ... | reverse complement strand
AGCATGACGGTAATAACAAATCTAAGCAAATGCGGTCTAATGACCGATTCGGGTTTATTATAATACACTAAGTGATTTGCTGCCAAGAATAGACTTTCTGCTTTACAGTGATGTCCTTTACATTCTGTCGTATCTTCGCAGCAGTCATATCAAAGTCCCACTTTCAACTTACGCTTGAGGTTCTCTATCATGTCGACAGTCATCTTCTCAAGGTCGAAATGAGGCTGCCAGCCCCATTCGTTGCGTGCGCAGCTGTCGTCCAATTTGTTTGGCCAAGAGTCTGCGATGTGCTGAACGTTCTCGTCAAGCTCATAGCGTATCTTGAAATCGGGATAGTGTTTCTTTATTGCCTCGTAAATTATTTCAGGCGAGAAACTCATTGACGTTACATTGAAACTGTTGCGATGCACGAGTTTGTCGGGGTCGGCTTCCATTATGTCAGTCATTGCCTTCAGTGCGTCAGGCATGTACATCATATCCATAAAGGTATCCGGTTTCAGCGGACAGACAAACTCCTCGCCCTTGACAGCAGAGTAGAAAATGTCTACAGCATAGTCCGTTGTGCCGCCACCGGGCAGTGTCTTCCAGCTGATCAGTCCGGGGAAACGCACTGAACGCGTGTCGACGCCGAAACGGTAGAAGTAGTAGTTGCTAAGCAATTCGCCCGTCACCTTTGTTACGCCGTACATTGTGTTAGGTCGCTGAATAGTGTCCTGCGGAGTGTTATCCTTGGGCGTTGATGGTCCGAAGGCACCGATAGAACTTGGCGTGAACAGTGCGCAATGATTCTCGCGGGCAACCTCAAGGCAGTTGACCAGCGAGCCAATGCCCACATTCCATCCAAGCATGGGTTTCTTCTCTGCCGTTGCCGATAGGATAGCCGCAAGATTATAAATGGTGTCGATATTGTATTTCTTTACAGTATCGGCGATTCTCTGTATGTCGGTAGAGTCAATCTGCTCGATAGGTCCACGTTCGTAGACATCGCCACTGAGCTGCCGGAGGTCAGAACACACCACATTGCTGTCGCCATAGGTGTCGCGTAGTTTCATCGTCAGTTCCGAACCAATCTGTCCACCAGCTCCAATGATAAGAATATTTTTCATGTTCTATATGTTAGAAATCTCCCCGATATGCGTCGGGGATGATTATAATAAAGATGATATTATGCGTTTTCTATCTCAGCTCTCACAGCCTTGAATGCTTCTACACACTTATCGAGATGAGCACGCTCATGTGCAGCAGACACTTGTACTCGTATGCGTGCCTGTCCCTTTGGTACTACGGGGTAGTAGAATCCGGTGACGAAGATGCCCTTCTCCTGCATTTTCTTTGCGTATATCTGCGACTTTGCAGCATCGTAAATCATCACGGCACATATTGCGCTCTCACTTGGTTTGCAGTCGAACCCTTCTTGCTTCATGCGACTGAGGAAGTATTCTGTGTTCTCGTGTAACTTGTCCTGCAGTTCGTTGCTCTCGTCGATGAGGTCGATCATGCGTATTCCTGCAGCTACGAGCCCCGGAGCCATAGAGTTGGAGAACAGGTACGGGCGTGAGCGCTGGCGCAGCATATCGATTATCTCCTTCTTTCCTGTGGTGAATCCACCCATTGCACCGCCGAAAGCCTTGCCGAGTGTGCCGGTGATAATCTCTACCTTGCCACGCATATTGAATCGCTCGGTAACACCACGACCGGTCTTTCCTACCACTCCGGCAGAGTGACTCTCGTCTACCATGACCATTGCGTCGTACTTCTGAGCGAGCTCATAAATCTTATCCAGTGGACAAACATTACCGTCCATAGAGAACACACCGTCGGTGACGATGATGCGGAAGCGACAACTTTGAGCCTCCTGCAGCTTAGCCTCGAGGTCAGCCATGTCGGCGTTGGCATAGCGGAAACGCTGTGCCTTGCACAGACGCACGCCGTCGATGATAGACGCGTGGTTCAATGCGTCGCTGATTATTGCGTCGTCTGCGGTCAGCAATGGCTCGAACACACCGCCGTTGGCATCAAAGCAAGCGGCATAAAGAATGGTATCCTCGGTGCCGAAGAACTCTGCAATCTTACGTTCGAGTTCCTTGTGCAGGTCCTGACAGCCACAGATAAAGCGTACTGACGCCATACCGAAACCACGGTTGTCCATAGCCTTCTTTGCAGCCTCGATGAGTTCAGGGTTGTTTGCCAGACCCAGATAGTTGTTTGCACAGAAGTTGAGACATTTCTTACCTTTCACCATGATCTCTGCACCTTGTGCAGACTCGATGATTCTTTCTTCCTTGTAAAGTCCGTCAGCTTTGATTGTGGCGAGCTCTTGCAACAGATGTTCTTGAAATTTTGTGTACATAGAAAAACAGGCTTATATATTGTTTGTAATGTTTTCTATCCTAACAGTTCTTGTTTGTCATGATGTTGAGCACCATATTGTCGGTCTCTGTCATGGCGTCGGCACCGATTGATGTCAGGTTACGTATGCTTTTGTCGACATCGTCTTCGATGATACCCTCAGCCGAACAGACATGGCGTCCCTCTATAGAGAGCAGTGCCGATAGTAGTGCCGTGCTCACTCCTGATGTGATTTTCAGCGAGCACGACGGTTTTGCTCCGTCGCATATCATGCCTGTAAGGTTGGCAATCATGTTCTTCACTGAGAAACAGATCTGTTCGTAGTTTCCTCCCATGAGGTATGTTATGCCACATGAAGAGCCGATGCTTGCCACTACGCAGCCGCATAGTGCCGACAGCCGACCGAGGCTCTGCTTGATGTATATGGCGGTGAGATGACTGAGTGTCAGCGCGCGTATGGTCTCTTCCTCGGTGTTCTCGTTCTCGAGAGCGTAGACTGCAACAGGATTGGTGGCGCAGATGCCTTGGTTGCCCGAGCCTGAGTTGCTCATGACGGGAATCATCGCACCGCCCATACGTGCGTCGCATGCTGAGGCAGTCTTTGATATTATGTGCGAGAAGATAGAGTTGCCGAAGATGCCGTGAGCCAGCGGACGTCCTATGGTCTTGCCGAGGCAGTGACCATAGTTGCCTTTGATGCTCTCCTCTGCGGCGCGGAAATTATATTCGCGAGTCTTAAGGATGAAACTGATCTCATTGACCGGTGTTGTCATTGCGAAGTCCCACACCATTCTAAGGTTAAGATTGCAGTTTGTCTCCTTGCTGTCTGTCGATGTTATATTCTTGTCGAACAGTGTTTCGCCGTCCTTTTCTACGTATATGATATTGGTATGTCCGCCGGCGATGATGACCCTGGCAGAGTGTTCGCCGGCAGAGAGAATGGTCTCGATATACAGTTTTTCGGTGTTGTCTTTCTTGAGCTTTACATCAATTGACGCCTCTTTCATGAACGCCTTTCCCTCTTCGAGGCTCTCGGGGGTGAGGTCTTTTATCACTTCAAGCTGATATTCCGACTTTCCGATCAGCGCTCCTAAGGCAATAGCTATGTTGAGTCCGATCATTCCCGTGCCCGGAATGCCGACGCCCATAGCGTTCTTTAAGATGTTGGCGCTGAGCAATACCTTGATTCTTTCCGGTCTGCATCCGAGTATCTCGGTGGCTTTTGCAGTGCATAACGCCACAGCCATAGGTTCTGTGCATCCTACGGCGGGAACTACTTCCTGATTGATCAATTCGATGATCTGTTTGCGAATAGATGTATCTAACATAGGTTGTAGTAATAATAGTGCCCCTTTACATGGTGGGGCTATAGGTTATTTCTTGTAGTTCTTCAGTCCGTTGTCGAGGAACTCCTTATAGGCTGCTATGTCCTCGTTGTAGGAGTAACTTCCTCCGAGCGGCTTGCCGTCGTTGTCGAGACAGACATAGAACGGCTGAGCGTTGGCGCCGAACTTTGATGCTTGCAGGTAACTCCACTTGTCGCCGACTGTTCTTAACGTGCGCTTCCTGCCGTTGAACTCGACCTCCATCGGCTCTGCCAGCGGCGTCTTGTCGTCGACGTAGAGCGAGATTAGCACATAGTCTTTTGTCAGTCGGTCAGCCACTGTCGGGTCGGTCCATACTGCCGCTTCCATCTTTCGGCAGTTCACGCATCCGAATCCCGTAAAGTCGATGAATACCGGCTTGCCTGCTGCCTTTGCCGCTGCCATGCCTTCATCGTAGTTTTTATATTCTGCCTCAACGATCTTTGTGTTGAGGTTGAAGTCCTGAGTGTTCATTGGAGGAGCGAAAGCCGATACTGCCTTGCATGGTGCGCCCCACAGACCCGGAATCATATATATGGCGAAGGCGAAAGAAATCAGTCCGCCCATGATGCTTATCACCGGCATTGGCTTGTTTATGTCGCCGCCTATCTCGTCTTCCTGGAACTTCAGCACGCCGATGAGGTAGAGCCCGAGGAAGAGGAATATGGCTATCCACAATGATAGGAACACCTCGCGGTCGAGCAGATGCCAGCCGTAGGCAAGGTCGGCAACGGAGAAGAACTTCAGGGCGAACGCTAATTCGATGAATCCAAGAACAACCTTTATTCTTGTCATCCATGAGCCGGAGCGTGGTGCGCTCTTAAGCCATGAAGGGAAGAGGGCAAATAGTGTGAACGGAACGGCTAAGGCAAGTGCGAAGCCAAACATTCCTACGGTAGGGCTGACCCAGTTGCCCGAGGTGACAGTCTCGACGAGCAGCAGTCCGATGATTGGTGCTGTGCATGAGAATGACACCAGCACGAGGGTGAAAGCCATGAGGAATATACTCAACAGTCCTGTCGTCGATGATGCCTTGGTGTCAACTTTGTTAGCCCAGCTGTCGGGCAGTTTAATCTCAAACCAACCGAAAAACGACAGTGCAAACACTATCAGCAGGACAAACAGAAAGATGTTGAAATATGCGTTTGTTGACAGTTCGTTGAGCTTGCTCGGACCTGCTATGACGGTGACGAGGATGCCCAGTGCGAGGAAGATGACCACAATGGATATGCCGTATATCACTGCATCCATGACGCCCTTTCGCTTATCACCTTGTGCACGCTTCAGGAAGAAGCTCACGGTCATGGGAATGATAGGCCAGATGCAAGGCATTACAAGAGCCAACAGTCCACCGACAATACCCATAAAGAAGATATATAACAGCCCCTTTCCTGCTATATCGTTGTTGGTGTTGACCGCTTTCAGTTCGTCAACGACCGGCGCCCATAGGTCGGAACCGGCATCCACGGCTGTGCTGTCTATCGCTGACAGTACCACGGCGTCGGCGTTTTCATCCTCTTCTTGGGTTGTTGCTTCTGGTCTTTCCTCAGCCTTTGCCTCGTCCTCAGCCTTGACGCCGCTGTCTATGGCAGGGCTTTTGCCTGCTTTCTTCAACTCTACGTCGGAAGGAGGCAGGCAGTTCTGGTCATTGCAGGCACCGTATGTGAGATAGCAGTCGATGCTGTAGTCGGGCTTGGTGAACTTGACCTTCTGCACGAATTTCACGTTGTTCTCGAAGAAACGCAGTTTCATTCCGAACAATTCGTCGAACTCAGACTTTTCGTTGCCGACGGCTGTGAGTTTTCCCACCAGTTCGATGCCTTCCTTATTGTTTACTGTCAACGATGCCTCTATGGGTCCGTCATTGCCGAGATTAGTGGAATAAACATGCCATCCCTTATCGATTTTTCCTGTGAAGACAATCTCGCCATCGGCGGTGTTGCCCGTTTTGAGAGTTGCGGAGAACTTCACCGGCTCAAGTATCTGGGCGCCGGCAATGAGAGTAAAACACAGTAACAGATATGTTGATATAAACTTCTTCATAATATTTGATTTTATATTTTCCCTTTGCAAAGATAATGTTATCACATGGAATATCCAAATAAATCTATGATTTAATTACGTATTACCACATGCCGGAGATGATTTTTTCTTTACGATACGCGAGTTCCTTCCGCCAGTGCGGAATAATTCTTTTATAAAATCAGCAACGTTTTAAACCTAAATCTATTGATCGATTGGGTTAAACGCTGTTTTGCAGAAAATGACAATTTATGCTTTTCCGGGCGAAATACTTTTATTCTGTAAGTTTTACAGTGTAATTTATTTGTCATTCCTTGTTTTTTAATTATCTTTGTATGCGTTATAACACTTAAATTATACATTATGATTAAACAAAAACTCGTTTTATTTATTTCCTTAGTTCTTATGGTTTTGCCGCTCTCCGTGCAGGCAGATACAAAGACATGGACTATGATTTGGGACAAAGCTCACACTACAGTGGGCTCCGAGGGTTTCTATAACTTCGGCACGTCCTATGTGGTGAAAGATGTATATACCACAACTCTCAACGGATTGGAGTGGAGTATCCGTTCGGAAGACACACATACCTATGCCTACGTGAAAACCGGTGGTCAGACCATCGGCAAAAACTCAGAGGCAGCAAGCCATACCGAGATGTGGACAACTGCCTTGGCTGGTAAGATTAAGGCAGTGCGTGTGACAGCGAAGACGGCTAAAGAAGAGAATCAGGCTAACGTCAGTGTAATCATCAACGGGCAGAAATATCTATCGGACGGAAATGAGGCGAAAGCACTGACAAGCAATCACACTGAGCATGCCTTTGCACCAAATGGTGAGGCGCAGGAAGGCAAGATACAGATAAATCTTGACCAGACGAGTGAGAAAAAGAATGTGCTATATATAAAGAAGGTGGAGATCGACTACGAGGTGATTGCCTCTGCAGTAGCCGCTCCCACCTTTTCGCTTGCAGGAGGAATATACGACACACCACAGACCGTAGCGCTTTCAGCAGAAGGACTTGAAACCGGCACATACAGCATCTACTACACTACCGACGGCAGCAACCCACGAGTTGAAGGTGAGAGCCGCACACTTTACACTACCCCGTTGACTATCAGCGAGACTACAACGCTGAAGGCATGTGTGAAGAAGGGCGAGGAATACTCTGACGTAAGCTCGGCAACGTATGTGATACGCAAAGAAGCTGGGCTGAGTTTCAACAAGACCTACATAGAACTCCTCTCAGGCAACGACGGCGTTGCCGATCTACTGAATCCCAATAAGCTCGAACCGATAACCTATAAGAGCAGTGCATGGAATGTGTGCTCGGTCGATGAATACGGTGTGCTCTCGTCTTCTTATGTAGAGCGAGACTCGGAGGTGACCATCTCGGCAGTCTTTGCCGGCAACGACACCTACAAGCCTCAGACCGTGGAGATGAAGGTATTGGTAAAGACAAGGACTCCTCTGAAGACACCTGTTGTCGCTCCTATGGGCGGAACATTCTCCGCGCCGGTAGAAGTGACTATAAGCACCGACGATGAAAATGCAGTCACGATATGGTACTCTGATAAGGCTGCCAGCGAAGAAGAGTTCGTTGGCGACTACACAAAGAGCGTGATAACCGACAGCCGGGCGGTGAAGTTCACCATCGACAAGAGCTGTCGTCTGTATGTTATGACCCGCGGCTACAACGTCAACAGCGCTGTTGTGACTGCCAACTTCATAATCAATGAGCCTCTGGAGGCTAAGTTCACCACTGACAAGGCAGTGAAGGAAGTCTACACCCAGGGCTTCGACTCCAAGGAGGAGGTCGCTGAATGGACCGTCGGAAATGGCTGGAAACTTGCCAACGCGTCCTTCTCAGAGATTAATGCCAAAGACAAGACCTCCGCATCGATAAGCTATCAAGGCAGCGGAACGACCGAACTTACATCGCCTGAAATGCTGATCAATGAAAACAGTGCTGTCGAGTTCTATGCCAAATTCTCGGGAGTGTTCCTGTACGACGCCTCATGGCAGTTCAACGTCATTGACGAAGAAAACAATACCGTGCGCCTTATGGATGCTTTCACGTGGGCACAGGAGAACAGCTACACGGGACCGATATGGAATAAGTTCAGCTTCGACCTCAAGCCGTATGCAGGTAAGAAGGTGAAGTTTCAGTTCTTCTATAAATTCGGCGGCGAAGACTTGGCTGTCGACGGTTTCCGTATCGTGCAGGACGACCCTGCGTCGACTACACAGATAAACATCTTCGAGGGCGAGACAATCCGCTACAACAGCCTTGCACAAGGAGAACCGGAGGCAGTAGAATGGGCATTCGACGGCGGCACGCCAGCCACATCGACAGAGACGAATCCGGTCATTACATATAATAAGGCAGGCACTTATAATGTCACATTCACCGTTCGCCGTGGCGAGGAGAAGGCGACAACAACACGCGAAAACTATATCGTCGTTTCGCAGCGCGGACCGGAAGCACGCATCGGACTGCCTGAGGAAGGGTATGAGTCGCCATACGTAGGAGTGTTCGTTCCTACTGACGTGCCTGTTACATTCCGCGACCTTTCTGCCAACAACCCTACAGAATGGAAGTGGGCATTCCAGAACACTGACACAGAAGAGAGCACCGAACAGAACCCAACGGTCACATATATAAATAAAGGTGTGACGAGCGTGGGGCTTATTGCCAAGAATAACGTCGGCTCAAGCCAGGACATGATGGTCCATGCCATTCAGGCAGGCGGCTATCAGGAGGTTTGGAATATCGGCATAGAAGAGAATCAGAACATCGCCAAGATAGCGCTCGGCTTCTATGGCAACTACGCCGGCAGCAATTGGGCTGGCTTGGAGCTTTTCGCCGAAGAGTATAAAGCGCCACTCGCCGACGCACGTATTGACAGCGTTGCGGTATATTTTGCAACGACAACAACCGTATCGCCTGATGCTGAGATAACACTGACGATCAACAGCCGCAACGAAGATGGTCTGCCAGGCGAGGAACTTGCAAAGACAAGTCTCAAGGCGAGCCAGCTGGCTTACGATGCCGATAATGTTGTCGCTACAATATTCCGCTTCCCAAATTCTGCGACAATCAAGAAGGGTCAGCAGTTCTTCGTCACCATTGGTCCATTCCCTAACAAATCGATTGACGTCAGTCCTTACGCTGATGATATAGCGATATATGCCGTGCGTCGCACCGCCGGCGAGAAATGCACGACATTCCACTTCATGGAAGATCAGGACAACCAGGGGCATTCGCTCGGCACAAAGAGTTGGTATAAGAATGTAGACGACCCGTTGTCGCTGACTATTGCTCCTGTCATAAACTATGATACGGCTGTGACAGGCATAAACAATGTTCAGCCAAGCAACACTATCGGCGAAAAGCAGATTGACAGCATCTTCACAGTAGCGGGAACACGTGTAAGCAATACTGACGCACCGGGCGTATACATCATTAAATATACCGACGGCAGCACGATTAAGGTAAGACGATAGTATTCTCGCCTTATAGAAATTTATAAACACAGAACGGGAGACATACCTCTGACGGGTATCGTCTCCCGTTTGCTTTTCTTCAATCTGTCATTATCCCACGCTTAATCTCTTAATCCCAAAACGGTCAATAGACCGCGGTGTCGTTTTCTTATCAAAGAACAAGAGCTTTCCTACTGCTTTCGTCCGCTTGTGTGGCATCTTACCAGCCTTATTACCTTGCCGTAGCCCGCTACGCCCACGGTAACAAGACTGCTAATCTGCTCAACAATCAAACGAAATCAGGCAAGGAATCTATTGACTGTTTTGGAATAACGCAAATCTGTATTCACAGAAAACGTATACATAACTGGCGCATAAATGTAAAAAATACTCCACGCACTATATGCCATTGAAAATAATTTATTACCTTTGCAGTAATCGACCGAAAGCAATTATGGTTTGCCCGCAGTCGGTCATCTCTGACAAAAGAACTTTCACTTTTATGAAATCAATCATGACAAACAAGCTGCAACAGTCGACACTTTTCCTTGTATTATTGTTTATAACTTTCAGTCTTCAGGCTATGGGACAGCAGAACATCACCCTGCACATAGAGGATCAAGACCACATAGCGGTTGACGGTGCTTCGGTCATAATAAGCGGACGTGACAGTAAGGCTGTGGTACAGACGGGCATCACAGATATAGAGGGACTTATGAACGCCGCTCTCGACAAGGGCGAATATCAGGTGTATGTCAGTTCGTTGGGTTATAAAGACACTCTTCTCAACATCACTGCTCCACTCGCAGAGCCTCGTTTGAACATAACCATGACAAGCAGCGTAACGAACATTGAGGGCATCACTGTAACGGCTCGCCGACACAGACCCATTACAAGGATGGAAGGAGGACAGATCGTTATCGACGTGGCGAACACTTTTCTCGGCGATTTAGGTAATTCCATTGATGTGTTGAAGCATTCGCCAGGTATTCGCGTTGACAGTAAAGGTAATATTTCGCTTGCTTCGCTTGGCGGCACGAACATCTACGTAAACGGCAAGAGGATTATGCTTCAAGGTGATGCCCTCACTGCGTTTCTGCGCTCTCTGCCGTCGACAAAGATTCAGAAGATAACCACTTCGCCAAATCCGAATGCCGGCTACGGCTCGGAGGGTGCCGGCGGCATTATTGAGATAACAATGAAGGAACACGGCGAACGAGGGTTCTTCTTCACAACCTCGCAGGGCGTAAGTTATTGGGACCATGTCCGGCAAAACGCAGATGTGGCATTGTCGTACAACAGAGACACGTGGCAGCTGGGGATAAACTATAACCACATCATGGGCAACTACAATATGTGGTATGGCAGCAAGCGCATACAAGACGGAAACAAGAATCTCTCGACCACCGACGATACGGATAAGCGAAACACGCATGCGGGCGACATAGAGTTTATTTTCCGTCCCAACACACACCACAAGCTTATTGCCAACGTTGCAGGACACGCTATTGTGGGTCCGGGCATAACGGAAACGGAGACACAGATTTTTGACGGACAGAATAAACTGAAACAGATTCTTCGCGCCATGAACGACTACGAGAAGCAGAAGGACCTGCGCTATAGTGCAGGACTGAGTTATACATATACGCCGGACAGCACGCAAAGCATAAGATTCAACGCTGATTACATTCGTATGAACAGCAATTCCGCATGCAATCAACCAAATGCGTATTACTCGCCGGAGAATGCGCTGCTGCAAAGCAATCTGTATCATTCGTTCAACGAAAAACACATCGACATCTACTCCCTCACCGCCGACTACCGTCGCAAGATTGGCACTTCGGGCGAACTGTCAGCAGGCGTGAGGACGGCAAAGGTGAAGAGCGACAATGATTTTAGGTTTCAGGAGAGGGATGTTTTAGACGATAAGCGCTCCAATCACTTTGTCTATAATGAAAATAATCTTGAGACTTACGCTCAATATACTGTTCGTTTCGGCAAGTGGACCACGTCAGCCGGTATGCGAGTGGAATATCAGAAAACCTTAGGACAGCTGCATTCTTATAAAAAAGATGCAAGCCGTGAAGAGAACAGACTCGACCGCTGGAAAGTCTTTCCCAACCTTTCAGCCAACTATCAGCTGGCAAAGAACACCATGCTGTCACTGAGCTATAGTATGCGTCAGGACAAACCGAGATATGAGGCGCTTAATCCTTTCGAGTATCTTCTCGACGAACTGACCTACTGGAAGGGCAATCCTTTCGTCACACCTCAATACGGACATAAGATAATAATGGGACTTTCGCACAGACAACTGAACGTCACACTGGCATACAACCAGCTGAACAATTATTTCACCTCTATCACAGACGAATATACAAAAGGCACGATCGTAATGACAACAAAGAATATCGGCAGACAACAACAGCTGGCATTCGACGCGAACTATGGTAAAAGCATCTCCCAATGGTGGAATATCAACGCCAATATCGGTCTTTACTATTTCATCAACCGTCTGAATTATGAGCGCTATAACGAAACTTACAGGCGTCCGTCGCTGACATTCTCCATTGCTAATGATTTCAGTCTGCCGTATAAATTCCGCCTCGAGACGTCCGCACGCTACAACTCCAAGAGCCAAGGACCAAGCTATGAGGTGATAAAATCGTATGGAAGCATCGACGCAGGGATAAGCCGCAACTTCATGAAAGACCGGCTCAGGCTGTCGCTTCTCATGACAGACATTCTGCATACCGAGCGCTGGGATAACTACGGAACAAAGGGTACACTCTATCTGCAGACTCGATTCAACGGAGAGTCAAGACGCGTAATGTTCACAGCGAGGTATAACTTCGGCATGAAGAAGTTCAATGAAGAGAAGCAAAAGGTGAAAGAAGCCGAACGACTGTAATAAGAAAGAAACGTTTATGGGAAAGTCATATACAGACAAACGGATACTGTCATCGCTTAAATATCTTCTGATCATAACCGGCATCTTGCTGTTCGCAAGAATTGCGTTCGTGCTGATGTATGTGCCATTATGCGAGATTGTACATAATAAGCCTTCTATCCCACTGCTTATATTCAACTCTATGAGATTTGACTTGCAGGTGGGAGCCTACGTAATGCTGATACCGACAGCACTGCTTATTGCCGGTATATGGATAAAAGGCGAACGGTACAAAAAGCTTGTCAGTATATTCCATATCATTTATTTCACACTGATAAGCACGCTACTTATCATCTTGTCTGTCATAGACTTAGGCTTTTACCACAACTTCAACTCTCATATCAACATCACGCTGTTCGACTTCTTTAATGAAGGACCGGCAGGACTGATAACTGCAATATGGGAGGAGTATCACGTAATGGTATATGGCTTTGCAATTCTCGCGTCCATACTATCGGTGTTCTTGCTGTCGCGAAGAATAGAAAAACACTGTCTGAACGACACGAAAGAGCATAACCGGAAGACGACATACGTCGGTCTGATTGTGTTTGTTTTATTCATAGCAGTATGTCTGCGCGGCTCGGTATGGCGGTTCCCGCTGCAAGTGGAGGACACTTATGTGTCGAGCAGCAAGACGCTGAACGATGTCGTTCCCAACAGCGTCTATATGCTTAAGAAGGCACTGAAAGAGAAAAGCAAGGCGTTCGACATTCCCGATGTGGAGGCGCTGGTCAGAGAGTATCAATTCAATGATTTGCAGGAAGCGCTTG
>ERZ773024.622-NODE-622-length-12947-cov-3.975489_pt1 | contig 12947 bp, 12 predicted proteins | sample MGYA00511667_ERZ773024 | MGnify/ENA primary metagenome ERZ773024 (study PRJEB29015, sample SAMEA2738117) | human oral metagenome | biome: human oral; feature: human-associated habitat; material: saliva | place: China | collected 2258 ... | reverse complement strand
ACGCCCTCAACGTGCTCGTATTCACGCATCTGGAAGGGGGTGTTCGTCTCGGTCAGCAGTGCCACGGCGGCGGTTGCTGCGCCGCTCTTCTTACCTTTAGTTTTCTTAGCCATAGACACCATTTTACGGAAGTCACCATCTGCTGTGGGGTGGGTTTGCGGGGCTGCAGCCGGTTATGAGGCGAGCCCCGGATGCGTGCCCAGGCAAGCCTGCGCAGATACCTACCTACCTGTGTGCCTATGCGCCGAGAAGCCACATGCGTTTCGAAAAGCCACAATAATGGTGGCTTCTCGAAACACATGTGGCTTCTCAGTGGTATAAGGGATCCGGTATAGGGGATCCAGAACCTACTGTGCCGACGCCTCAGCAGAAGCAGTAGTAGCCTCCGCCGAACCTGCAGCAGTCGCCTCCGCAGACGCAGTACCCTCAGCAGAAGCGCTCGGGCTCAGCGACGGAACCGGCGAGGCAGACGCAGTACCCGGAGCACGACGCACCATGCGCCAAGTGCCGTCCTGGTAGTGCGCCACAATCTGGCCAGCCACCGGCTTACCCGGGTACTTGAATACCTCGGTCAGCGGCTGTACACGATCATTAGTCTTGCTGTACACGCCAGCCCCCTCCGCACCATCAATTACCATCTCGGTTGCCCAAGTGTAGTAGCCGGTGCGGGTGTCCTTGGTCGGGCGGTCAGCAGTCAGCGACAGAACCATCGGACGCTCCGAACCAATCACCCATCCGCTCTCCGAAGCGTACATGCTCTGGAAGAACTCAGCCACAGTCGAGTAGTCGCCGGTGTGGTCAATGTTCGTGAAGCGTACACCGTCACCGGTCAGCAGCAGGTAGTTCAGGGTAGCCTGCCAGTACGCAATGAACGCGTGCAGACCCTCAACACTGTTCTCACGCAGCTTCGCCGGCTCAACCGGGATCGCAACGTTTACAGCCTTGTGCTCCTTGGTGCCAGGCTCAAAAGTGCCAGTGGAGGAGTAATCGGCAAGAACGACCTCACCCTTCAGGCTGGGGCCGGGCTCAACGGTGGTGGTTACCTCCGCGGTGGGGGAGACGGACGCGGTAGCGCTTGCGGTCGAAGACTCGGTAGCGGACGCGCTCGCGGTTGCCGAAGATTCGGAGGACTTTGAGGAACATGCGGCAAGAAGTGCGGCGGTGCCCAGACCCAGTGCGGTCAGGGCGGTGCGGCGGGTGTACATGGTAGACATGGGGCTCTTTCTGAGGTGAATAAAGTATGTGCCGGTATTGAACTAATTCCAGAATATCGCAGGGGAGCGGTCAGCCCAATGTTGTGTGCGCCTCCAACGCCGTAAAAGCGGCGGGAGATGACGAAAAACACGGGGCACAGAGATTCTCGCACGACTACGATATGGCCGGGGTTCTAAACGGAGGCACCGGAGTTGCTCGCGCTTGAAGTGGGTGAGATCGGAGCTAGTTTGACTCGTTCATTCCAGACCGTCCATGCACCATCCTGATATTTCAAGGCAAAGAAGAAATCATAATCGCCAGTATTGCCATCCAATGAGGTCATGGGTAGTTCCCGGCCATCTGTATAGTGAATCGTTGTTTTCTTGTGGTAGCGGCTGGTGGCCCTCCAACGATACTGGTGCTCGTTAACCTGCTCTGGAGCGTCCTCGGTTAGGTTCGCTGAGACTGGTGCATCTGCGCCGTACATCCAGCCAGTGTTGCTCTTATAAAGCTCGGCGAAGGCTTCTGCCTTGTAGATATCGTTTCGGTTTATATCCACAGCCATGAAGGGTTCAATATCACCGGAGAGTATCAGGTAATTGAAAGATGCTACCCAGAAGCCTATGGCGGCGTACATGCCCTCTGTCGTCTTGGCCCTCATCTTTGCAGGAGGAATAGGCTTGGGTGGATTCTCCGCCTTCTTTGAGCTGGTCGCGGGAACGTAGGTGCCGCGTGATTCGTAGCTGTTAAACTTCAGCTCGCCCTTGTAGGAGCGCTGTTCCTCGGGCGTGCTCGGGTCGCTGAGCGGGCGAATATCGCTGGCGCAGGCGGTCAAGGAGGCGAGCGCGGCAGCGGCAACAACACCCAGGGCGGCGCGTCGGGTCACGAAGGTGAGCATAAGGTACCCTTCAATAGATTATCGGTGTATCTATTTCAGGGTACCTTAGTGTATTTGGTTATGTTTATGATTTCTTCGTTGTCAAACCTTGGAAAATACTATAAAAGCTACGTTAGCTAATGAAAAGTGCCGTTTATTAGGGGAAAGTGTCACCATCTTCTGATGTTGCCGCTTTCTTGTGCTGACATTTTCCCGCGCCGCCTCATCCTAAACGTTGAGGCCAGAATCGCTTCCGCCCGAGGACCCGGGGGAAGTCGTCGAGGAACTCTTCGTCTCAACGGTGACCATCCACGCATCGTTTCGGTATTTCAACACAAAAGTGACCTCATCGTCGCTGGAGTCACCGCTCGTATCTGCAATGTGAATATCCCTGTCCTCCGGTACGTAATGGAGAACGGCGGCTTTGTGGTTACGGCCAATACCCTTCCAACGGTACTGCTCATCGTCAACCTTCTGTGGAGTCTCTTCGATCAGCTCAGCCAAGAGTGGCGTATCGGTGCCGTACATCCACCCCTCATCCTTCGCGTATAAGTCTACGTATATCTTCATCTTCTGTACGTAGATACCGTCTAAGTCTACGTCCTTGAACGGGGCAGCGTCGCCGGTAACCGTCAGATAGTTCAGGGCTGCGAGCCAGTAGCCCAGCGCCGCATACATACCCGAGGTCGTCTTCGATTTCATATTCTCGGGAGGAAAAGGCCTGGGCGGGTTCTCCGCCTTCTTCGTGGTACTTGCGGGGCGGTAGGTTCCAGTGGGCTTATAGTTATTGAACTTCACATCACCCTTGTAAGGGCGCATCGGGTCAACCACGCTCGGGTCCTCCAGCGGGCGGATATCGCTGGCGCAGGCAGTCAAGGAGGCGAGCGCAGCGGCAGCGGTGATACCCAGGGCGGTGCGTCGGGTAACGAAGGTAGGCATGAGAACCCCTCAATAGTTTGTTCGTGTGCTTTTAAGCGTACCCGAGCAGGTTTGTTGACACGTTCAAAGCCGGCACCTGCTCATCTGGGGGAATAGTTCAACACGACCGTACGCAGGCCATGCAAACAAAAAGGGGAAGCTCCCGCACGCAGCCTCAACTGCATTCGAGAGCTTCCCCTGTATCTCTTCCTCTAAATCTAAAAGTGACCGCCCGTAAGAGGCGTTGGTGTTCTAGGCCTTAGACTCACTTTTTTTGGAAGAATCCACATCGGAGGATTCTTCCTCGCTGACCATGAACCAGGAGCCGTCTTTGTAGTCCATCGCAAAGTTAGTCGCTTCGCTCTTGGAAGATCCCTCCTCAGCTAGGGGAATGGGGTCCTGGCCTTCAACGTGGAGCTTCGCCTTGGGGTCCTGGATGAAGCGTCCGATCCAATCGTAACGGTTGGGGCCACCAGCGACCTTCTTCGGGGCATCAGTCAGAAGCTGAACGGTAACCGGTGCATCCGTGTCGTACACCCAGCCCTTGCCTGTGGAGTACACAAGAACAACATTGTTGTGATCGTTCGCAAACTCGCCGGCGGGGTCAGCCTTCTTGAGCGGCTCGTAATCACCGGTCATGAACATGTAGTTGAAGCTTGCCACCCAGTAGCTGAGGAACTCGTACATGCCCTCAATAGTTGCCTCGTTCATCTTCTCCGGAACAACAGGCTTCGGCACGTTCTGCGCCTTCTTCTCAGCCGTGGCAGGAACGTACTCACCGTTCTTCTCGTACTTGTCGAGCTTCACCGTGCCCTTGTACGACTTCTTAGCAGACTCAGTCGCTGAAGCAGATGCCGAGGCGGATGCGCTCGCAGACTTAGAAGTGCTGGCACTCGCCGAAGCCTCACCGGAGGCGGAGCTATCAGCCAGCGGACGAATATCGCTAGCGCAAGCAGTCAGCGCCGCAGCCGCGCCAGCACCGGTAGCAGCTGCTAGTGCGGCACGTCGAGAAAGAAAAGTTGCCATGAAAAATCCTTAAGTAGTGCGTAGGGTCATGGGCCTAAGCCCTAAATCTTATGGGCCTGTAAGCGAGGTGAATCCCCGCCCCTAAGACGGACTCAGCAAAGATGCTCTAGGCATTCTTAGCGTTAGCCTCATCGGATGCTTTGGTGCTCGGGCTCGCAGAGCCTTGTCCATGTACCTTGGTGGGGTAAGTGAACCACTTGCCGTCCTGATACGACAATTTCAGGTCGGAAAGCTCAGGCTCCATGGAAGTGTTCTGATACATAGGCCTGTTTCCCTTACCCTCAACATGCATCATCGCCTTAGAGTCCTTGGACAGCGTGATACGCCAGTAATAGCGGGAGCCGCTACCCGATGCCTTCTCAGGTTGCGGGGTCATCATCTCAGCCTGAAGCGCCTGCTCCGAACCGTAAAACCACCCCTCATTGGACTCATAAAAAGTCACGTAATCATGGAAAGACTTCACATCCCTGCCGGAGGGGTCAGCCTGCTTCAACGGCTCATCGTCACCGGTGAGCACCAGATAGTTGACGCTGGCAAGCCAAAAACTAAAGGCAGAGTATGCGCCATCAATGGTTTTCTCATGCATATTCGCCGGAGGGAGGGGCTTGGGCACATTCTGCGCTTTGTGCGTCTCATCTGCGGGGACGTACTCGCCCTTCTTCTCGTAGTTGTCGAACTTTACCGGCCCCAGATAAGACTTCTCAGAAGAACCACCCGCAGAAGCGGATGCGCTAGCAGATTCGCTAGGACCTGCGGAAGTGGACGCCTCACCGGAAGCGGAACTATCAGCCAGCGGGCGGATATCGCTGGTGCAGGCGCTCAGCATCGTAATAGCGCCCGCACCGGCAGCTAGCAGGGCTGCACGTCGAGAAAGGAAAGTCGTCATCAGAAATCCTTAAGTAGTGCGTATCAGAAGATGAGGGAAACTAACTATCGTTGTTCAAAAGCATGCGCCACATGCCCTCTTTGTACTCCATGATGAACTTCGTCGTGCGAGGAATCGTCTTTTCCTCCTCAACGATAGTCGCATCAGGCTCACCCTCAATGTGGTACTTAGCGGCAGGATCATACGCGACGGTCACAAGCCACTCATAACGGTCCGGCTTATTAGCAACCGGCTGAAGCTCATTCTCCGCAATCTCAATCTTGTACGGCTGATCCGAACCGTAAATCCAACCCAGACCCGACTCATAGAGCCTAATCATGGTCTTAGAGTTCTTCAAAAAAGCCTTCGCCGGATCCGCCTTCATCAGCGGCTCAACGTCGCCGGTCAGAATCAGATAATTCTGGGACGCAAGCCAATAACCCATCAGAGCGTAGGCGCCCTCGGGGCTGTTCTCCTTCATCTTCTCCGGGATCAGAGGCTTCGGCACGTTCTGCGCCGGCGCATCCGCATTCGCAGAAATGTAGGTGCCGTTCCGTTCATAGTTATTGAACTTAATCGGACCAACATACGAGCCGGGAGTGTGACCATCCGTCGGAGAAGGTGACGCCGAGGCACTCGCAGAAGAGGAAGCCGCGCCAGAAGCAGTATCGGAAGCCGAGCTAGAGGAACCGCCGGAACCCTGCGACAGCGGGCGAATATCGCTAGCGCACGCAGTCAGCGCCGCAAGAACACCGGTCGCACCAACCCCCAGGAGAGTACGTCGAGTGAAGAAGGTAGTCATCGGAAGCCCTTCGTTGGAGCCAATACAGAGCAAAACACGCCACACACCGCGGCAGGCATACGCACCCCGTACAGGCCTATCAGTACGTCAATGTATATATTTTTAAGGTTACCCGAGAGCCATCGAATAGCCCCGCGCCCACCTCGAATGTTCAGAAAATTAAGACCCCACACCCAGCGTTTTACCAGGTGCGGGGTCTTATAACATGAAAAATCACCACGAGAGGAAACCCTCCGCCAGACGGCAACTAAGCGGCGCTAGACAGCTCCCACTTGTCGTCCTTGTACTCCAGGCGGAACCTCGCCACCTTCTTCTTCGACTCATCAGCGCTCGCCGGTTTCTCGGGCTGATTCTTATAATGCCGCACCATCTTGGGATCCATGTAGAGATAGCCTTCCCAAATAAAGCGAGTATTATCGCTGCCCGGCACCTCACGAGGGGCATCCGTTAGCAGCTCAACAATATACGGAGTTTCCGTACCGTACACCCAACCAGCACCCAACGCATACACCTTGAATATGCTGGAATATTCCTCCCAGGCGTAGCCTTTATGGTAAACAGTATCTATCGGGCCCATATCGCCCGTCATCAGCAAATAGTTCAAGCTCGCCAGCCAGAAACTCAAGAAAGCATACGCACCATCAACGCTGTGCTCCTTCATATTCGCCGGAGGAACAGGCTTCGGCATATTCTCAGCCGGATTCGTAGCGCTCGCCGGAACATACTCACCGGTCTTCTCGTAGCTATCGAACTTTATCGCACCCTTATAGGACTTACCCGAAGACGGAAGACCCGAAGCGGCAGAAGCACTCTCAGACGCCGAAGGAGAAGCGCTCGCAGACGCCGATGCAGACGCAGATTCGGAGGCGGTCGCCGCCTCCGACGGAGAAGCCGAGCCGGTACTGTTGGCCAGCGGGCGAATATCGCTAGCGCACGCAGTCAACGCAGAAAGCGCGCCAGCAACAGCAACACCCAGTGCAGTACGTCGAGTGAAGAAAGTAGTCATCGGAAGTCCTTCGTCGGATCCTTCACCCCCAAAGCCGTCAGCACGAAGCTCACAACCTGCAGGTAAAGACCACATGTAGTACGTCAATGTATATACGTTAAGCGTACCCGAGGCCCCCTCCGCCGACCCCGGCCATCCGCTGGATTTTCCCCTGGGTGTTCCCTGAGATTCCGCAGAGTTCCGGCAGAGTTTCGGCAAAGTCTCGACATAAAGAAGCCCCCGCCCACGGTGCATTACCGCAGGCGGGGGAGAAGCCTACCTCAAGCTGTTATGCCTGAACCGTTATGGTGGGGCCTAGACAGAAGACCTAGGCAGCAGAAGAGCTAGAAGAAGCGGAAGCCGACGAAGAAGAGCCTTCATCGCCGGTGAGCATAATCCACTTACCGTCCTTGTATTCCACGGCAACCTTCGCCAGCTTGCCATCCGGGCTAGAAGCGGTCTTAAAGGGCTGGTCAGACTTGCCCTCAATGTGAATCTTCGCATCGGCGCTGTAGTTCATGTATGCCGGCCAGTCGTAACGGGTACCCTTACCGGACGCCTTCTTCGGTGAACCACTAGTCAGCTCAAGAGTAACCGGGGTATCCGTACCGTACATCCAGCCCAGATCGTTCTCGTACATGATCGTAAGTTCCTGCAGACTCTTCGCATACACATCTGCAGGGTCAGCCTTCTTCATCGGCTCAGTATCACCGGTCATCAACGCATAGTTAAAGCTCGCCAGCCAGTAGCCAATGAACGCATACATGCCATCAACGTTATCTTCGTTCATGTTCGCCGGGGCGAGGGGCTTGGGCACATTCTGTGCCTTCTTCTCGGCAGTGGCAGGAACGTATTCGCCGTTCTTCTCGAAGTTATCGAACTTCACGAAGCCCTTATAGGACTTGTCCGAAGAAGCAGATGCGGAAGCAGCGGCCGAGGCGCTTTCAGAAGCGGAGCTAGACGCCGAACCTTCAGCCGTCGGGCGAATATCGCTGGCGCACGCAGTCAATGCAGCCAGTACGCCGGCGCCGGTCGCACCCAGTGCCACGCGGCGGGACATACCAGCAGAAGTGGGGGAAGGGCTCGTCATGATTGCCTTTCATAGGAAGTCAACAAAGGAAATTGAGTGAGTTGACAACCCCATCATACCGGCAAATACACAGATGCCCATCAGCGGTCGTCATTTAGCGCCGATGACAAAGCAACCTAATACCACTGCAAAGCATCACCAAGTCTCGACATAAAGAAACCCCCGCCCACGGTGCATTACCGCGAGCGGGGAGAAGCCTATCTTAAGCCGTTAGACCTTACCTATAGGGTAGGTGCTTAGACAGAAGAAGAACTCGAAGAAGTATCGGAAGCCGCCGAAGAAGAGCCTTCCTTGCCGGTAAGCATAAACCACTTACCGTCCTTGTACTCCACAATAGCCTTCATCAGCTTGCCGTTCGGGCTCTCCTCCGTCTTAAAAGGCTGGTCAGACTTACCCTCAAGGTGGATCTTCGCATCAGGGCTGTAGTTCATGTAAGCCGGCCAGTAGTACAGGGCGCTGCTACCGGAAGGCTTCTGCGGTGCATTACTAATCAGCTCAATAGTAATCGGGGTATCCGAACCATACAGCCAGCCCAGATTATTCTCGTACATCACCGCGTAATCCTGCAGCATGTCAACGTACACATCCGCAGGGTCGGCCTTCTTCATCGGCTCAGTATCACCGGTCAGCACTGCATAGTTGAAGCTTGCCAGCCAGTAGCCAATGAACGCGTACATGCCGTCAACGTTCTGCTCGTTCATGTTCGCCGGAACGAGAGGCTTGGGCACATTCTGCGCCTTCTGGGTATCCGTCGCGGCAACGTACTCGCTGTTCTTCTCGAAGTTATCGAACTTCACGGAGCCCTTATAATGCTTGCCGGAAGAAGCAGAAGGCGAAGCGCTAGCCGAGGCACTGGGTGAGGCACTAGCTGAAGCGCTCGCGGATGCACTAGCAGAACCGGAAGTAGAGTTAGACGTCGAGCCATCAGCCAGTGGGCGAATATCGCTGGCACAAGCGGTCAACGCGGCAAGTGCACCAGCGGCGGTCGCACCCAGCGCCACGCGGCGGGACATACCAGCAGAGGTGGGGGAAGGGCTCATCATCAGTAGCCTTTCAAAGGAGGTCAACAAGGGAAATAGAGTGAGTTGACAACCCCATCATACCCTAAAGTGTGCAAATAGGTATCAAACGTTTCTACTTGTATCCTTTTGCGAAGAAAGGTCTAAAAAGCTGCAATTAGTGCACTAGGATGCCGAGGGGCTCGCAGAATCCGCGTCCTTATCCTCCTGAGTGCTCATAAACCAAGCACCCTCCTTATACTCCACAACAATTCTCATCGCCTGCCCCTGAGAATCTTCTGCCCTAGCCAGCGACTTATCGCGGTTGTCACCCTCCGTCAGATGCCTCTTCGCATTCTGGTCAACCAGAGAACGAGCACGCCAGAAATAACGAATACGGTCACCCTCAACCTGCGTGGGAGTATCCGTCATCAGGTACACAGACATCGGCTCGCTCGTGTCATAAATCCAGCCGCGACCCGTCTCATAGAGCTTAATCATCGGCTCAAGCTCCTTGGTGTAGTCAGTGCTAAGATCCGTCTTCTTCATCGGCTCAATATCACCCGTCAACGCCAAATAATTAAAGCTAGAAATCCAATAGCCAATCAGCGCATAGATACCGTCAATACTCAGCTCCTGCACCTTCTCCGGCATGATCGGTTTGGGTACGTTCTGCGCCTTCTTCTCAGCCGTGGCAGGAACGTACTCGCCGTTCTTCTCAAAGTTATCGAAGGTGACCTTACCCTTATACGACTTATTCGCAGACGGCAACGCCGGCGAAGCAGACGGGCTCACCGAAGCACTCGCGTTCGCTGATTCAGATTCAGCAACAACCGGTGGATGCACCGTACGCGCACACGCAGACAACACGGCGGCAAGACCAACACCGCCCGCACCCAACACGGCGCGGCGGCTCAAAGCGACGGGCTTAGAAGAAGAGCTAGTCATCAGCAGTCTTTCGGTGAGGTCAACGGACGAGGGGGAGTGAGTCGACACCCCCATCATACCGGGCGTACCTTATAGCAACCCTAAAGCGCAGGCGAACAACAAATAGCCGGGCGCATATGAAGACACCCCATAGCTGCCACACAACAAAAAACAGCTACGGGGTGAACAACGTAATACGCCTCAACTGAACCGGATGCACCGACTAACGGAGTAGCTAACGGAGCAGATGCGCAAAATTACGGCGCGCCTGAGCCACCTTCGGGCTCACCACAAACGCACAATAACCCTGCGCCGGATTCAACGCGTAATAGTTCTGGTGATACTCCTCAGCCTCATAGAACACGCCCAGGGGCTTAATCTGCGTAACAATGGGGGAAGAGTACAGCTGCTGAGCACGCGCCACCGCACGCTCAAACGCCTCACGCTGCTGCTCATCCGCGTAGAAAAGCACCGAACGGTACTGCGAACCGGTATCCGCACCCTGACGATCCCAGCTAGTCGGGTCGTGGCTCGTGAAGAAAATATCCAGCACCGTATCCAGGTCAATGACCTGCGGGTCAAAGCTGAGCTTCAGCGCCTCCTGATGCCCGGTCGCGCCCGAACACACCGAACGATAATCAGGGTCGGGAGTATCGCCGCCCGTGTAGCCGCAGACGCTCGCCTCAACCCCGCGGAACTGGCGGTACACCGCATCCAGGCACCAGAAACAACCGCCGGCAAGAACAACATCAGTCATGATTCCTCCTTGAACTATAAAACCACACTACCTGCAGAACACCGTAGGGCCGCACAATATTCCTGCGCTACCGCAGGCTTTGGCGTAAACCGCCACCTGCCCCGCCGCGCCACCTGCCACAATAGAGGTATGACTGAAAAACTAGAAACCCCCACCCTCGCAGAAGTCGTCGACGCCTTCCACACGCTCTTCCCGCCGCAACTCGCCGCCGGATGGGACGCCTCCGGCCTCGTCGCCGGACGTGGTGCCGCCAAAGTGAGCACCGTCCTCTTCGCAGTAGACGCCCTCACCGCCACCGCCGAAGAAGCCGTAGCCGAAGGCGCGCAGCTACTCATCACCCACCACCCGCTACTGCTGCGCGGCGCAAAGTTCATCCCCGACAGCGACTACAAGGGCAACGTTCTGCACACCCTCATCGAAGGCGGATGCGGCCTGCTCGGCGCGCACACCAACGCAGATGCCGCCGTTGAAGGCGTGAACGAAGCACTCTGCGACGCTATCGGTCTCATCGACCGCGAACCGCTCACCGAAGCACAAACCCAGGTGCTCGACGAGCAGGAACACGCGGTAGGCACCGGCCGCCTCGGCACCCTACCCGAAGAAATCACCCTCAAGGAGCTAGCAGAACGCCTCGCTACGGCACTGCCCGCAACCGCCGGTGGCCTGCGCATCGCCGGACGCGCTGACCAGCCGATCCGCCGCGTCGCCCTCTGCGGTGGTGCCGGCGACTCCCTCTTCGACGCTGTGCGCGCCACCGACGCGCAGGTGTACATTACCGCCGACCTGCGCCATCACCCCGCCAGCGAATTCCGCGAAACCGCACGAGTTGACGGTAGCAACATCGCCCTGATTGATTGCTCCCACGCCGCCAGCGAATCCCTCTGGCTGCAGTCGGCGGCAAACCGCCTGCGCGCCCTGCTCGCTGAGCGCGGCTTCACCATCGAAACGAAGTTGTCCGCACTGAACACCGACCCGTGGGACTTCACCGTATCCACCGGCGTGGCAACCGGTCAGGACGCGCATTCGGCAAGCACCGCCGCAGCCCCCGCGTGGGAACTCTAGGGCGAGAATTCTAGGGGCGAGAACTCTAGAAGAATCCGCGCGGATTCCCTCAATGCGTAAGAGCCCGGGCACCCCGTCCGTTGTGACGAGGTGCCCGGACTATAACCGGTCCGGTCTACTTAGTTAGCAATGCGATACAGGCCGGTAGTGGTAGGGTGCATAACACGATGCCAGTAATAGAACGTTATCCAGTCCAATTCAATGCGGGTCACAGCATGATTCGGTTCAAACATGCCGGTCTCGGGAGTAATAACATTCTGCTGGGTAGCCCACAGAATCTCACGGTAGAACGCGGAATCCGGCGTAACATCCGGGAAGGACGAAACACCCGAGACTTCCGGTGAACCGGACGCACGGTAGACCATCGCGGCAACGGTTGCATTCGTGAGACCGTCCTCCGCGTGGAACTTTCCGTCAGGTCCGCCGAAGGTAACACCCTTTTCACGAGCCCAAATGTAGGCGGCGTAGTTCGGATCGTCCGTCTTCACATCCGGCCACGGAGAGACGTCAGGAAGGTCCACCTTGGGGCTGCCCTTCATCTCATAAAGGGTGGAAACCAGCTCACCGCGGGTGGCAGGCTGCTTCTGTTCCTCGTCGTTCAGCGACGTAGAAAAGTACATGCGTTCCTCTACGGGCACGTAAGCATTCGTGAACCGCTGGACGCCCTCAAACTTTAAGTCCTGGTGCGCCAAAAGAACGCCGCGGTGCTCCGGGGCCAAACCCACAATCGGGGTGATAAGGGTCTTATCCGTCTGGCTGACATAGCCGTAGTCGCTCCACGCCTCAATGACGTACTGCTTGGACGGATCCAGCGTGTTTGCGGGAATCTTGAGGTTGACGAATGCGAAGCCTCCCTCCAGGCTCGTCTCGTATTCATCATCGCCGTGGATGTAATGCTTCATCTCGCTCATGACCAGGACGGGGGAGCCGGTGCCCTTCTCGCGGATGACGTACATCATGCCCTCGGCGCCGGGGATGTTATTCCCCACGAAGCCCTGCCCCTGAATCAGCAGTTCCTGATCCTTCGTGGGGTCCTTCAGGGCATCGTATTTCAACTTAGGTGCGAAGGTATCGGAGTGATAATCATTGGTGCTCAGACCGTGATGCGTCACAACGTTCTTGCGAGCCCAAATATCCTGAACGGTTGACTGCGGCTGGCCCTCGGGCTCGGCAAGGATGCCAACCTCGTAACGCACCTTGTCCAGAGTCATATCCGGGAAATACTCCGTGAGAGTGTAGTAACTCGGCAAAGTATTAGCTTCAACCTTCAGCGGGGCGACAAAGGTGCCGTCATCGTCAATGGTGAAGTCCTTGCCCTCTTCAAACCGCAAGAGGGTATCGGTCACCTGATGGGCGTTGTAGGGGACGTTCTCCTCGGGCGCGATGTAGATGACTACCTTGCCGTGCTGCTTGCGCCACTCCTTGGTGAAGCCGGTGCCCAGAACC
>ERZ773024.609-NODE-609-length-13100-cov-2.404446_pt1 | contig 13100 bp, 10 predicted proteins | sample MGYA00511667_ERZ773024 | MGnify/ENA primary metagenome ERZ773024 (study PRJEB29015, sample SAMEA2738117) | human oral metagenome | biome: human oral; feature: human-associated habitat; material: saliva | place: China | collected 2258 ... | reverse complement strand
CTCGTAGGCGATATCCTCCACGGCCCCGGCAAAAAACATGCAGTCGCCGCACTAGCCGCAATCGAAGGCCTCGACCTCGACACATGCACCGCATATTCAGACTCAATTAATGACGTCCCGATGCTCACCATGGTCGGCCACGCCGTTGCCGTCAACCCCGACCGCCAGCTACAAAAAATGGCCCAGCTACACGAGTGGCCGATCGAGGACTACCGCAGCATCCGCAAGGCCATCAAAACCTTCGGCCTACCCGCAGTGCTCGCCGCCGCTGTAAGCCTGACGTGGCGCGTATTACGCCGCTAACTGCAGCGTAACTTTGTAGCTGGTGGGGATAAGGTCATGTTCTTCACTACACTCGCCTAACGGCTCATAATCGTTCAGCCCATGACCTTTCCCCACCACGTCAAAGAAAGCCCCTACATACGCAAACGCACCCCAGGCTGGTACCTTCCTGGGGTGCGTGGATGCGCGAGGACTTACTTGCCGAGTTTCCGTCGCTGAACGCGAGTACGGCGGAGCATCTTGCGGTGCTTCTTCTTGGACATGCGCTTGCGGCGCTTCTTAATAACTGAACCCATGGGGTTTCCTCGCTTTATTACTTCGAAGTCTTAAAATGTACGACTAGCCATCATAGCCTTCTGGCTACGAGTGGCAAAACTTGATCTAGCCCGCAGCGTATGTGGAGCTGTTCAAGTAGGCGCTGATTGCGCTTTCGTGCACACGGAATGAGCGGCCCACGCGCACTGCCGGGAGTTCACCGGAATGCACCAGGCGATACACGGTCATTTTTGATACGCGCATCATTTCGGCAACTTCAGCTACCGTCAAGAACTTTCCGTTGTCTTGGTTGTTGTTCATATATATCTACCCTTCAGCCCGTGACGCGCTGTAGGCTTCCCCTCCCACAGTAGGTGTCACGCACGTGCTTGTTATAGCCTAGCGTGAAACCTGTGACTGATGCGACTCAAGTGACAAATATCAAAAACTTTTAACTCGATAGACGAATGAACGCCCAGCGCACGGGGCACATGGGCGTCATAGGGGGTGTCCGGGAAAGTTTTACCCCCGGCGGCCGATCTGGGCAGAACGCTCGGCACACGCTCGCGTGGCTTTGAAGAACGCCGCGCGGAAACCGCTGGACTCCAGGGACTCGACTGCTGCGACGGTTGTGCCGGCGGGGGAACTGACGTTAGCGCGCAAAACGCTCGGCTCGGAGGAGGATTGCTCCATGAGGTCTGCCGCGCCACCGATTGAGGCGAGGGCGAGCGTGGAGGCCAGCTCCCTTGATAGCCCGAGGCTGACGCCCGAGTCGATGAGGGCCTCGGCGAGGAGGAACACGTAGGCGGGTGAGGAACCAGCGACAGCTGTCACCGCGTCCATGTCCACTTCGTCTACTACCACCACGATGCCGACGGATTCGAGGATCTCCGTGATGTAGTCCAGTTGTTGCTCGGTGGTGAAGCGTCCCGGCGCGAGGGCGGTCACTCCCTTGGAGATGAGCATCGGGGTGTTAGGCATTGCGCGGAACACTGAGGTTCCTGCGCTGAGAGCCTCTTCGAGTGTGGCGATGGTGATGCCTGCGGCCATGGAGACAACCGCGACGTCATCACCGATATCTTGTAGCGCGGGGTCCGCTAGAACGGATGTGACGTCTTTGGGTTTGGTACAGATGAAGACTGCGTCGGCCCCATGGACGACTTCTTCGATGGAATCCGATACCCCAACGTGATAGGTGCGGTGTAGATAGTTGCCGCGTTCGGGGCGGCGATTGACGACGCGGATCCGTCCGGGTTCGCGGCCGGCGGCAAGTAGGCCAGCGACCAGGGCTTCACCGATTTTTCCTCCACCAATAACAGCGATGTGTCCCATTAGTGAATCCCGGTGATCAGCGCGGGGCCGAAGGTTAGGACGGCACCAGCGAGAGCAGCAAGGAGCATGCTCAGGCGGTCGCGTTCGGTGCGCATAACGTGCACGATGCCGACGATTCCTGCGGTGGCCAGCAGCGCCAGAATCGGGGCGACGGGCAGCCCCATGTTGGCCCAGAGGTATTCGAAGCCCTTGAACAGGGCTGCACCCAATACGACGGCGATAGCCGACATGAGGATGACCACGAGGATAGACACTCGGGCGCCGTCCTCAGTGTCGAGTGCTTCGGTGTCGCGCTCTTCGGAACTGGTGTCCCCAGCGTCGAACAGCGGATGCTCCTCGGCAGCCTGAGCGGTTTCCGTGCGCTCACTGGGTGCAAACAAAGCCGATACTGCAGGCACGGCTGGGCCAGCGGGCTCTGCCGCAGGCTTAGCAGAGGGCTCTGCCGCGGACTTGGCCTCTGGCTGGTCTTTAACCTTCGGGATGACCTTGGTTTCGTCGGCAGCAGGCGTAGGCTTGTCCGGCTTGGCTGCAGCCTCGTCAGCCTTCTCGGTCTTGGCCGGCTTGTCTGCCTTCTCTGCCTTGTCGGCCTTCTCAGCGTTGCCAGCCTTGTCCGCATCCTCAGGCTGCGCTTGTGCTGCTTCTTCCGGTTCGGCGTCGAGAGGAACAGAAGTGTGGCGCGGCTGCTCCGGAACACTATCAACCACCGGCAGATTACCGGTCAACTCCGCGACCGACACGCCGCCTTCCTCAAGGCTGCGCCGGCGGCGCGGACGCGACGTCGTCTGCTCACCCCCTTGGCGGGCTAGCAAATCCGCAACGCTGAGTTTGCCTTCCTCACTCACTTCTTCCGTCCTTCCTTCGAGCCTTGAACCTGGGTGCCCAAAGCGACACCCGTTCCGGCCAGTTCGGTCATTTCCGCCATCGCCGCGGTATCAATCCTGCGGAGGATCACGCCTTCACGCAATGCCCACGGACAAATCTGAAGCTGTTCCAAACCAAGCGCACGCATCGCGGCCTCGGCGACAAGAGCGCCAGCAACGATCTGATGCGAGCGTACAGCACTCACGCCCTCAAGTTCGGCACGATCGGCCGCAGTCATGCGAGAAATAAATGCAATCAGCTGGCGCAGGCCCGGCGCGGTCAGAGTCCTTGTGACCCGAGGCCCAGCAGACGACGGTGCCGCACCTGTGAGCCGGGCGAGGGTCCTGAACGTCTTAGAGGTGCCGACGGCCAGGTCCGCGCGGCCACAATTGCGCATTGCGCGGGCTGGTTCCACCAGTTCGGCGTCAATGTAGTCGCGCAGGATGTTGACCTTTTTGCGTTCTGGCGGGTCGGTGTCGAACCAGTTGTGTGTAAGCCTTGCCGCGCCCAGGTCGAGTGAGAACGCGGCGTCAGGGTTTTCGTCAGTTCCTGTCGACAGTTCGAGGCTTCCGCCGCCGATGTCAAGGTTGGTGATGCGGCCTGCGGACCAGCCGTACCAACGTCGCACCGCTAGGAATGTCAGGCGGGCTTCGTCTTCACCGGATAGGATTTCGAGCCGCACGCCGGTTTCTTTCTCAACAGTATCGAGGACATCGTCGGCGTTGGTGGCTGAGCGGATAGCGGAGGTGGCGAAGGGCAGCAGTTCTTCGCAGCCCAGCTGTGTGGCCAATTCTCGTGCTTCGTCTACGCCGGAGACCAGCTTGGATACGCCTTTGTCGTCGATGGCTCCGTCTTTGTCGAGGAACTCGACGAGTTTCATGGTGGTCTTCCAGTCGCTCATGGCGGTGGGGTGGCCACCGGGTTTCGCATCGACCGCCACGAGATGGACGGTATTGCTTCCCACGTCTAATACACCTAATCGCACACGTCAAGGGTAGACGCTCTAGGGTGTAGAGGTGTGAATCGTGAAGTGTTTCTTGGGTTTCCGGCGAATTCTGCCGCGGGTGCGTCGATCGCCCGGGGTGATGAGCTTACGCCGGATTTCCCCACGGAATGGTTCGAATTTGTTGATCCGGAGGACCCTTTGCACACGATTACGGTGAATGTGACGTGGCTGGAGTCTCATTTTGCGTGTGGGTTTGGTACTGATCGCTGTCGGGGTATTGACGCCGCGTTGCCTTCGGTTGGCTGTTGTAATCACGGCGCATTTTTGTCGGATGAGACTGACAAGGAGCAGTTGGACGATGCGGTGGCGCGGATGCCGCTAAAGTTTTGGCAGTATGCGCAGTATGCGGAGCAGTTGGGGGCGGATCCCGCACCCGAGGACCCTTGTGAACCGTGGCTCGAATGGGACGAGTTGGACAATGACGAGGGCGAGCCGGAGCCCGCGTTGAAGACTCGCGTGGTTGATGGTGCCTGTATTTTTGCTAATCGCCCGGGGTGGCCTACGGGCGCGGGGTGTGCGATCCACCAGTGGGCGTTGGATGCTGGTGAGGATTTGACGGTGGTGAAGCCGGAGGTCTGTTGGCAGTTGCCGTTGCGGCGGATTGAGCAGTACGAGGATCGTGCGGATGGGGTAGAGATTCTGCGGACGACGATTACCGAGTATGACCGTCGGGGTTGGGGTGATGGTGGTGAGGATTTTGATTGGTATTGCTCGACGTCTCCGGTCTGTCACGATAACCCGGATCCCATGTGGATCAGTCATCGTGCGGAATTGGTTGCGTTAATTGGTGACGCCGCGTACGAGGTGTTGGCGCGTCACTGTGCGGCACGCAGTCGTGTGGGGGCTGCGTGTGTGCATCCGGCGACTGAAGCGAGCTCCGCGACGTCAGTAGTGGATGGTGATGGTGTTGTTGAGTCCGCTCAATAGGATTGCTATTCGCACCGCTATCCAGCACAAGGTGCGTTTGGCGTTGACTGTGGTGGCTGTGGTTGTGGGGACGGCGTTTATTGCTGGTTCGATGCTGCTGACGCAGTCGCTCCGGGAATCTTTCGACACCATTGTCGATACTGGTGTGGAGGGTATCGATGTGGGTGTGGTGGGCAGCCAATTGTCCCCACGGGGTGTGCCTTTGAGTGTTGTTGAGCAAATGGAACGGCGCAGTGATGTTTCTGCGGTCAACATTATTGGTGATGGGCCGGGGGCTCCCTCTGGCACGAAGCGCATTGGGCAATCCACGTTGGTGATTACCGGTGCGGATGGCCGCCCGCTGCGCACGGGATCGTCCGGCGCGCATCCTTTTGCTTGGTACGGCGATGACACCGTGGGGCCGATCCCGACGATTGTCGAGGGGCAGCCGCCGCAGGAACCAAACCAGATCATGTTGAATAAAAAGGCTGCGGCGCGGGGCGACCTGAGCGTGGGCAGCCCGGTGACGATTGTGACGAGCGCCGGAAAAATTGAGGCGTCGGTGAGCGGGATTTATTCCTCACCGAAGGACACAACAGGGTGGATCGGTGTGTATTTCACCCCGGAGCGTTACCTGGAGCTGTTCACGGATGGCTTGTATGCGCCACAGGTGGCGCTGAGGGCCCAGGGGGTCAGCCCCATGGAGTTACGCAACCGGTTGGGTTTGCAGTACCCCCTGTTGACGCCGTTGTCGCAGGAGCAGATTGCGGACAGGATGGGAAGTGAGCAGGCCACCCAGTTGGAGTTCATGACGTACCTGTTGGCGGCGTTTGGTTTTATCGCACTGTTGGTGGGGGCTGTGATTATTTCCAACACTTTCACGATGGTGCTGCGGCAGAGGCGGCGCGAGTTTGCTCTGTTGAGGAGCATTGGGATTTCCTCGGGGCAGATTTCCCGCTCGGTGCTGGTTGAAGCTGTGTTGGTGGGGGCGGCTGGTTCGCTGGTGGGGATTGTGGCGGCTGTCGGCGTGGTGAGTGCACTGTCGTCAACGGTGGCCTTCTTTGGTGATGATCTGTCGGCGTTTAGTTTCCATGTGACTAAGCAGGCGTTGCTGGTTCCGATGGCTGTGGGGGTTGCGGTGACCGTGCTGGCTGCGATCGATCCGAGCATCAGGATCGGTAGAACTGCGCCAGTTGATGGGCTTCGCGGCACCGAGTCCCCTGCCGATTCGCGTTCGCGGGTGCGCCCCCTGTTGGGTGTCGCGGCTGTGTGCTTTGGTATCGCTGCCACGGTTGTTGGGGCGTGGGCGACCGCTGCGGAGGGGCGTGAGTTAACAACGGGCTATCGTTTGGGCATTGTTGGTGGCGGCGCCGTCGCCTTCGTGGTGGGCTTGGGGTTGTTGGGCCCGTCGATCACCCGGGGGGCCTCGCCTGTAGTGGGTTGGTTGTTCCTGCCCCACCTTCCGCCCTCCTGGGCTGCGTGGCTGTCGCGTCGGCGTCAAGGGCGCAAGCCTGCTGGGGGCAGGCACCGTGTGGCCCCGCGCGGCCAGCGCCCCATGGCGCGAGCACGACGGGCGGTGGTTCAGCTAGCGACCAACAACAATGCCCGAAACTCCAGGCGCACGGCGTCGACGTCGTTGGCTTTGGCACTCGGTGTGGCGTTGGTAGCGTGCGTGAGCACTTTGGGTGCAACCACTCGGGCTAGCATCGCCGGTGTTGTTGACACGTCGGTCAAGGCGCCGCTGGTTTTGGATTCTTTGGGTTCCAGTGGGCTTGCGGGCAGCACGAGTGCCTTTTCCATTCCCAGTGAGGCGATCGCTGAAGTGGATCGGCTTCCGCAGGTCACCGGGACTGGCACTCTGATGTATGCGCCGCTGCAGGTCAATAACTGGAATAACGCCACCACCACTGTGGTGTCCACCAATCTGTCGCCCTTCATTGACATGGGCATCAAGAAGGGTTCCTCGCGCTTCAAGGGCCGCCCCGGCGCGATGGTCTCGACGACCTATGCGAAAGAAACTGGCCTGCAGGTTGGTGACTACATCCCGCTCCGCCCCATGGGCGGCCAACCTGGTAGCGGCATTGTGGTGCCGGTGGTGGGGATTTATTCGGAAACCAACCTCTTTGGCCACATTGTGGTCAATTCTGCTGCGGCGAGCCGGGTTTTGCCCGACCCCCAGGCCTACACGCGAAAAACGACCTACATTGATCTTTCTGACGCCGCGCTGGCTGATCTGCAGGGCACCCGCGGCGTCATCGAGGATGCGGTGTCTTCTTTCCTCGTGGTTGAGGTGAAAACCAAGCAGGAATACCGTGGCGCGTTGGGCACGCAAATGAACCAGATGCTCTACATCGTGTACGCCTTGTTGGCGCTGGCGGTGCTCATCGCTTTGATGGGGATTACCAACACCTTGCTGCTGTCTCTGAGCGAGCGCACTCGCGAGTTGGGTATCTTGCGTGCAGTGGGGTTGCATCAGCGCCAGATTCGCCGCATGGTGCACATGGAAGCCGTGCAGATGTCCATCCTCGGTGTCGCTTTGGGCTTGGGCATTGGGTTGTTTACCGGGTGGGCTGCGGTCAGCGTGCTGCAGTCGCGTGGTTTGGGCGAAATGACTATCCCCTGGCTACAAATCGGTGTGCTGGTGGTGGGCGCCATCGTCACCGGTGAGTTCGCCGCGTGGATTCCCGCCCGGCGCGCCGCGAAAACCCCGCCTTTGGAAGCGATTTCTCACGACGGCTAGACAGCTCGCTGTTTAAGCGATGGAGTTCAGGCCTCGAATTTGTAACCCAAGCCGCAGCCGGCGATGAAACCACCGCCGGCTGCACACGCAAAAACTACACTACTTAGCACCTTGAGCTGCAACAGCGGCGGCGCCAGCGGCAGCAGCCTCGGGGTCAAGGTAGGTGCCACCGGGGTTAGTCACCTTGCCATCAGCATCGAGCTCGTATACCAGCGGAATACCCGTCGGAATGTTCAAAGCAGCGATGTCCTCATCGGAAATACCATCAAGATGCTTAACCAACGCACGCAAGGAGTTACCGTGAGCCGCAACCAACACGGTCTCGCCACCAAGCACGCGAGGAAGGATCTCAGCCTCGAAGTAGGGCACGAAACGCTCCACAACATCCTTCAGGCACTCAGTGGAAGGAACAACATCAAGGTTCGCGTAACGAGGATCATTGCTCTGCGAGTACACAGAGGTCGACTCCAGCTCCGGCGGCGGAGTGTCGTAAGAACGACGCCACGCCATGAACTGCTCCTCGCCGTACTTATCCTTCGTCTCAGCCTTATTCAAGCCCTGCAGCGCACCATAGTGACGCTCGTTCAAGCGCCAATCGCGCACGACAGGAATCCACAAACGATCAGCAGCATCCAACGCCAAATGAGCAGTGCAGATAGCACGACGCAACAGCGAGGTATACACGACGTCAGGAAGGATATTCTGCTCCTTCAGGAGCTCACCACCACGCTTGGCCTCGCCCTCACCCTTCTGGGTCAACGCAACGTCAACCCAACCGGTGAATAGGTTGGACTCATTCCACTGGCTCTGGCCGTGGCGCAGCAGGATCAATTTTCCAGTACTCATACACACCACCTTACTCCGCAACAGCGTCACGCACCCCCTGATAGACCTCCTCCAACGACACAGCAGTCTGCCGCCAGCTAAAGCGCTGAGCATGCTCATGCGCAGCCTCCGCCATCGCCAAACGACGCCCGTCATCATCCAACAAACCCGCCAACGCATCGGCCCAATCCGACGGGTCATGCCCATCAACCAACACACCCGTCAACCCATCAACAACAGCAATCGGCAAACCCCCAACCCGAGCAGCAACAACCGGCGTACCCGTCGCCTGAGCCTCCATCGCCACCAAACCAAAAGACTCATTAAAACTCGGCACCGCCAACACATCAGCAGCCCGATAAATGCTCACCAACTCCTCCGGCGGACGCGGCGACAAAAACCTAATCCTGTGCGCAACACCCAACTCCTCCGCCATCTCCTTATACTGCTCCGGTGCCGTTAGAGCACCAGAAGCCCCACCACACACCACCGCATACACACAACGATCGCGATCCCGCGCCAACAACTGCGCCAACGCACGAATCAACACCTGCGGCCCCTTAAACGCCTGCAAACGCCCCACAAACGCCACCACCCGCGCATGCAAAGGAATACCCAAATCTCGGCGCGCCTGCTCTGTCGCACGATCCGTACCCGGAGTAAACAAATCCACATCAGCACCCGGAGCAATCACAACCACACGAGCCCTCGCGGCGTCAGCATCATAATGCCGCACCAAATTGTCATGCTCCTCAATCGTGTTCACCACCAACACATCAGCATTGTCCACAATCTGCTGCTCACAAATACGCCGAGCATCACTTTCCTGCCCATTGTGCAGATTCTTCACCGCAGCCAAAGTGTGCGCCGTATGCACCCACGGCACACCCCACAAACGACGCAACAACCACCCCACCTGACCAGACAACCAGTAATGGGAATGAATCACGTCATAATGCAGCCCATAATCCTCCGTCGCCTGCACAATACCCCCCGCAAAAGCCGCCAACTGAGTCGGAAGATCCTCCTTATCAAGCCCCTCATACGGGCCCGCAACCACGTTAAACACCCGGAAATTCTCCGCGACGTCAACAACCCGACCCTGACTAGGTCGCGTCGCCCGAGTAAACACATCCACCTGCACACCCCGCCGGGCCAACTCAACCGCCGTCGAATACACGTACACGTTCATCCCACCGGCATCACCCGAACCCGGCTGCTGCAAAGGGGACGTATGCATAGAAATCATGGCCACGCGCATGCACACCACCCTAAACCACCGACTCGACTAGACTCATTTCGGGTTAACAAAGGAAAGGGCTCTCCCATGACGGACACCGCACACGCAGCGAACCTCAACAGCAACAGACCATGGTTGCAGCACTACCCCGAGTGGGTGCCGCACAACCTCGAATACGGCGACACCACCCTGCTCGACGTCTACGACAACAACCTGGCACTCAACGCGGACAAACCCGCCACCTACTTCTTCGGCAAAACACAAACCTATGCCGAACTGGACAAACAAGTCCGCCGCGCTGCCTCCGGCCTGCGCGCATTTGGCGTCCGCCCCGGGGACCGCGTCGCCATCCTGCTACCCAACTGCCCCCAGCACCTCGCCGCGTTCTACGCCGTACTCAAACTGGGCGCCACCGTCGTCGAACACAACCCCCTGTACACCCCGCACGAACTCGAGTACCCCTTCAAAGACCACGGCGCACGCGTCGCCATCTGCTGGGACAAAGCAGCCCCCATGCTCGAAAAACTACGCGGAATCACAGATTTGGAAACCATCATCAGCGTCGACATGACGCTAGCGATGCCCAAAACCCAACAATTCGCGCTCAAACTACCCATCCCCGCCGTACACAAAGCCCGCCAAAAACTCACCGGCGACGCCCCCAACACAGTGCCGTGGGAAATCCTCCTCGGCAATGCCATCGGCGGTGACGGACGCGACGTCACCACCCCGGACGACGTTACGATCGACACCACCGCCCTCATCCTCTACACCTCCGGCACGACCGGTGTCCCCAAGGGCGCACAGCTATCCCACGGCAACCTTTTCGCCAACATTCAGCAAGGCAAAGCCTGGGTACCTGGACTGGGCGAAAAGAGCCAAGAAATCCTGCTGGCCGCACTGCCGATGTTCCACGCTTACGGCCTCACCATGACAGCCACCCTGGGCGTCTATGTCGGCGGCGAGATTGTCCTCCTGCCCGCGCCTGATCTGCGGCTGATCATGAAAATCATGAAGAAGCACACCCCCACCTGGCTCCCAGGCGTGCCAGCCATTTACGAACGCATTGTTGACGCCGCGGAGGAAAGCGGCATCAACATTTCCGGCATCCGCAACAGTTTCTCCGGCGCCTCCACCCTGCCCGTCCACACTGTGGAGCGTTGGGAGCAATTCACCGGCGGCCGCCTGGTCGAAGGCTACGGCCTGACCGAAACCTCCCCCATCATCGTCGGAAACCCGATGAACGATGACCGCCGCCCCGGCTATGTTGGTGTGCCTTTCCCCGACACCGATGTGCGCATCGCCAACCCCGACAACCTAGACGAAACACAGCCCTACGGGGTGGAAGGCGAAGTGCTGGTTCGCGGACCGCAGGTCTTCCAGGGCTACCTCAACCAGCCTGACGCCACTGAAAAGTCCTTCCACGGCGAGTGGTACCGCACAGGGGATGTCGGCGTGATGGAAGAAGACGGCTTTATCCGCCTGGTGGCGCGCATCAAGGAGGTCATCATCACCGGTGGCTTCAACGTCTACCCCCTTGAGGTGGAGGAAGTACTGCTCGACCACCCAGACATTGAGGACTGTGCGGTCGTCGGTTTGCCCCGCGAAGACGGCTCCGAAAACGTGGTCGCAGCCATCACTTTGGTAGAGGGTGGTGCTCTTGATCCTGATGGGTTGAAGGAATACTGCCGCGAATTGTTGACTCGCTACAAAGTTCCGCGGACATTCTACCACTTTGAGGAGTTGCCTCGCGATCAGATGGGCAAGATTCGGCGCCGTGAGGTGCGGGAGCAGCTGGTCGCCCGCTTGGAAAAGAAGAAGCGCTAGCCTGCCCGCGACCAGGGCTTTGGGAGAATAGAGGGGTGCTATTCTCCCAAAGAATCCCCCACACACCCCAACCTTGTGCAAATAGACCACCCCTAGACGCACAAAGAACCCCAGTACCCGCGTTTTGTCAGTGATTCACTAACAAACTGGTCCGCACCAGCTGGTCGGATCAGTTCCCTACAGGAGGCGTCGTCTGTGTCTTCAACGATGTCAAAGGCACGTACACAGTGCCTCCCTTCGCCTCAAATTCTTCCGACTTTTCCCGCATCCCTGCCTCGATAGCTTCAACGGAATCAAGGCCGTGCTCGGCGGCATAATCACGCACGTCCTGGGAGATTCGCATCGAACAGAATTTGGGCCCGCACATGGAGCAGAAGTGAGCAGTCTTCGCTGGCTCGGCGGGAAGGGTTTCGTCGTGGAATTCGATTGCGGTGTCCGGGTCCAGCGCGAGGGCGAATTGGTCGTGCCAGCGGAACTCAAAACGTGCCTTGCTCAGCGCGTCGTCGCGTTCCTGTGCACGGGGATGCCCTTTGCCTAGGTCGGCTGCGTGGGCGGCGATCTTGTAGGTGATCACACCGGTTTTGACGTCGTCTCGGTTGGGCAGGCCCAGGTGTTCTTTCGGGGTGACGTAGCACAGCATGGCGGTGCCAGCTTGCCCGATGATTGCCGCGCCGATGGCGGAGGTGATGTGGTCGTAGCCTGGTGCGATGTCGGTGGCGAGGGGGCCGAGGGTGTAGAAGGGGGCGTCGTGGCACCAGTCTTCTTCCCATTCGACGTTGACTGCGATTTTGTGCATTGGGACGTGCCCGGGGCCTTCGATCATGACTTGGCAGCCGCGGGAGCGGGCGATGAGTGTGAGTTCGCCGAGGGTTCGTAGTTCGGCGAGTTGGGCTTCGTCGTTGGCGTCGGCGATGGAGCCGGGGCGGAGGCCATCGCCGAGGGAGAAGGTGACGTCATAGGAGGCTAGGATGTCGCAGAGTTCGGCGAATTCGGTGTAGAGGAATGATTCGCGGTGTTCTTTGAGGCACCAGGCTGCCATGATGGAGCCGCCGCGGGAGACGATGCCGGTTACTCTGTGTGCGGCTAGGGGGATGTATCGCAGTAGTACTCCAGCGTGCACTGTCATGTAGTCGACGCCTTGTTCGCATTGTTCGATGATGGTGTCTTTGTAGATTTCCCACGTTAGTTTGGTGGGGTCTCCGTTGACTTTTTCTAGTGCTTGGTAGATCGGTACGGTACCGACGGGTACGGGGGAGTTACGTAGGATCCATTCGCGGGTTTCGTGGATGTCGGCTCCGGTGGATAGGTCCATGATGGTGTCTGCGCCCCAGCGGGTTGCCCACACCATTTTTTCTACTTCTTCTGCGATGGAGGAGGTTACGACGGAGTTGCCGATGTTTGCGTTGATCTTGACTGCGAATTTTTTGCCGATGATCATCGGTTCTATTTCTGGGTGTTTGTGGTTGGCGCAGATCACGGCGCGGCCTGCGGCGACTTCTTCGCGGACTTCTTCTGGTGTGAAGCCTTCGCGTGCTGCGCAGAAGGCCATTTCTGGTGTGATGATGCCGGCACGTGCCCAGGCTAGTTGTGTGGGTACTTTGAGTTCTGGGTGTTCATTGCTTGCTGGTGCTGGGGCGGGTTTGGGCCAGCTGTCGCGGACTTTTTCTAGTCCTGTGTGTAGGTCGAGTTGGGGGTTTTCCAGGGTGTATGGCCCCGAGGTGTCGTATACGTCGAAGTGTTCGCCGTTGGTCAAATCGATGCGGCGGGCGGGGATGTTGAGGGTGAGCCCTTCGAAGTCCACTTGGTTGTAGATTTTGTGACTGCGG
>ERZ773024.608-NODE-608-length-13101-cov-2.781925_pt1 | contig 13101 bp, 6 predicted proteins | sample MGYA00511667_ERZ773024 | MGnify/ENA primary metagenome ERZ773024 (study PRJEB29015, sample SAMEA2738117) | human oral metagenome | biome: human oral; feature: human-associated habitat; material: saliva | place: China | collected 2258 ... | reverse complement strand
AAGCATGCACGTGCAGGACACTCAAAAAGACTTTGCACCTCAAAATGAGAGCCCTCTGAACTTGCAAGAAAATCATCTACAACCTGCTGATTCTCTGAATTTGAGAGCGAACACGTTGCATAGACTAAATACCCACCAATCTCTACACGGCTGCTGCAGCTCTGCAAGAGTTTGGTCTGTAAAGCGGTAAGCTCTCCTCCGTCATACAGACTTTCTGGTAACAGATTCCACGCAATCTCTGGATGGCGACGAAGGGTGCCCAAACCAGAACAGGGAGCGTCAATAAACACCACGTCAAAGCTCTGATTAAGCTCCTCTGGAACCTCTGGTGACACAAACTGTGTAGCGTCAAACGTGAGTGACGTAACCTGATCTGAAAGGCCAGCAGTTTTCAATCTTCTTTTTGAAACGTGGGACTTTCCCTTTACAAGTTCAACAGCGGTTATGTGGGTATTCTCCTTATCAAGCACCTCAAAAGCATGAGAAAGCAACAAGGATTTAGTTCCTCTGCCTTGTCCAACCTCAAGCATATCTTGGTCTACATAAGACGCCGCGAGAAGTGCCACAAGTTGAGAAGCTAAATCTGCAGGAACAAGCTGAACTTTCTTTACATATGCATCAACGTTAAGTTGAGCAGGATTTTTTACTTCATACACATCTGGCAAAACTGTTTGCTGTAACTCTAAAGAGCTGCTCTGCAATTGTTGTTCTGATACGTTTCTTTGTAGAACATACACAGGAGCTGGGTTTTTAAGATTAAGAATGAGTTTTTGAGCAGCAGATTCTCCAAGTGACTCAATAATCTCCAAGCAAATCCATTCAGGAATGCCTGACGCCCACGAAAGCTCTGAAGGTGTTTTGGGATTCTTTGCACGCGTAAGCTGAGCTTCTTTTTCAGAAATTTTTCTAAGCACAGCATTTGCAAGACCAGAAGAACGCTTTGAGATAGACTTTACCAGCTCAACACCTTGGCTAATGGCGGCGTCACGTCTAGTCTCTAAATATAAAACCTCAAATACAGCAATACGGAGAGCGTCCTGTACCTTTGGCTCTAGATGAATACCTGACTTAAGATGATTCTTTAAAGCTTCATCAAGTTTGCCTTTGGTAAGCGTTGCTCCCAGAGCAAGACGAGTAGCAAAAGCTTTATCTTGAACAGATAGCTCCGAGAAATCCTTTGACTCTCGTAGGTAATCGCGAATGCGTAAATTGTTGCGTCTGCACTCAAAAAATGCCTGATAAGCCACTCTTCGAGCGGGAGTAAGCGTAGCCATTATTGCAGCTTCTGCCAGGTCATCTGAGACTTCTGAAGTCCTGCCGCAAATGATTTAGCATCCATAGAGCGCTTACCATCTGGGCGCACCTCAAGAAGCTCAAGGACACCTTCAACACAGCCAAGGAACAACCTATGATCTTGAACTGCAACCTGACCTTGAGCAACAGAAACTTCACTTGGTGCCAGTTGAGCGGACAAAGCACGAAGAGACCTGCCTCCAACAGAAACACGAGCTGGAGCGGTATCAGAAGAAGCCTGAACCCTCAGGGCGTTTACCTGGGCGGAATCTTCTGGAGCAAGCTTCATTTCTTGCTTGGTAACTTTAGGAGCAAACGTTACTTCTCGCTCATCTTGTGCATGCCACTCAAGAGAGCCTTCCTTGAGCTCAGAAAGAGCCTCAGACAGTGCGTCAGCACCCAAATGTGCTAGAGCGTCAGTGAGCTGCTCGGTATTTTTGGAGCCGACCTCACACGATGCTTGCTTGCACCAATCTCCTGCGTCAAGTTCATGAGCAATCTTCATGATAGAAACGCCAGCAATAGCATCACCTGCGAGGATAGCACGCTGAATTGGAGCGGCTCCTCGCCAGCGAGGCAGCAACGATGCATGAACGTTCAGAGCACCATAAGGTGCAAGAGAGATAACTTCATCTGGCAAAATGCAGCCAAAAGCAACCACACAGAGCGCTTCTGGTTGTACCTCTTGCATTGCAGAGATTACTTCTGGAGTCATGCGGTTTGCCTCAAGAACGGGCAATCCAAGCTCTTGTGCGCATTCTTTTACGGGAGACGGCTCAAGTGTTTTACCACGACCGCGAACGGCATCTGGCCTTGTAATGACCAGAGCAACCTGGTGGTCATGGGCAAGTTTTTTGAGCGATGGAACAGCAAAATCTGGAGTTCCCATAAAGACTACGCGCATGTCAACTCCTAATAGTCTGTTTGACCAGGACGAGCGCCAGAAGCCAACGCCTCTTTGTACTCCTGCAGCGTCTCCATACGAGCACCTGGTCCCAGGTGATCTGGCATGGTTACGCCGTTGATGTGGTCAATCTCATGCTGCAAACAAACGGCGAGAAGATCTCCTTCTGCTTCATAGCGCATCAGATCGCCCTCGAGGTTATATGCGTGAACGACAACATGGCTTGGGCGTGTAACCGGAACAGTAATACCAGGGAACGAAAGACAACCCTCCTCGTACACACGAGGCTCGCCATCTGCAACTTTAATCTCTGGATTAATGAGCACAAAAGGGTTCTCTTGGCCGTTTGGATAGTCAACATCGATGACTACCATGCGCTTCATATAGCCAACCTGAGGTCCAGCAAGACCAACGCCGTCGGTAGCATACATAACCTTGAGCATATGCTCGGCCATCTTGCGGACATCGTCGTTAATATCGTCAATCTCTTCGCACTCTTGGCTCAGACGAGGATCTGGCCAAAGTACCATATCATCAGCTTCAGAACTCATAACTTTCCTTACATCATGTCGTAAGCATCAACATCTAATGTCATGTTGATACCCACTCTTTTATCAAGTGAAGCAGCACATTCAGAAAGAATTTCTCCCACCTGAGCATCCACGGGAGCCTTTACCAAAATATGCCTGCGATACTTATCTTTTACCTTGGCTTTTACACAATCAGCAGGACCCAAAATCTCCCATCCTGTTTGCGCGTCTAACTTTGTATGCAGTGCCTCTGCCATCTGATCCGCTACGCGACGAACTTCTTTTTCTGAAGCTCCCCAGAAAAGCACATTAGACAAGCGCGAGAAAGGCGGATAAGCCCCCTCTCTTCTCTCTTTAAGTTCTGCATCAAGAAACGGGCGTCTGTCATGTGTAACTACAGAAGCAATAGCAGGATGTGTTGACCAGTACGACTGAATGATGACTTTACCTGGCTTTTCTCCCCTGCCCGCACGACCAGCAACCTGCTCTAGCAAGTCAAATGTTCTCTCAGCTGCTCTAAAATCTGGCAGCTTAAGCATGGTATCGGCATTGATAACACCAACTAAGGTGACATCAGGAAAATCCAGACCCTTTGCAATCATCTGCGTACCAATGAGCACCGCTCCAGGAGTTGCATCAAAAAGCTCAAGAAGACGCTGATGTTCGCCCTTTTTGGCCGTGGTATCGGCGTCCATACGAATAATTGGCGCATCGCTGCCAAGCAGAAGCTTGAGCTCATCTTCTACACGCTGTGTTCCCACACCATATGCACCCATATAACGGCTGCCGCAGTTTGGACATTTGCTGGAGGGGTTAGGATACGCATGCTGAGACCACTGTCTGCCACAACTGTGACAAACCAGAGAATGCGTGCGCTCATGATACGTGAGAGACGTCGAGCAGTGCGGACACTCGGGCACACAGCCACACTCACGACACATCAAAAAGTTTGCGAATCCTCGACGATTAAGGAGTAGAACGCTTTTCTCGCCACGCTCTGTTGTCTCTTGTAGCGCAAGAGCAAGAGCTGACGAGAAGACCGATCTGCCTCCGTTTTTGAACTGGGAAGCCATATCAACTACCTGGACCTGCGGAAGCACTGCCACTCCAGGCCTCTCGGTCATGGCAACACGCGTCCATTGAGTGCCACGCCAACTTCCTTGAGCTGTTCGGTATAAGCTCTCAAGCGAAGGTGTTGCAGAACCAAGCACCAGCGCAGCACCGCGGAGACGCGCCATCTGAGCAGCAACTTCTCTTGCGTGATAGCGTGGGAGCGAATCTTGCTTGTATGAAGCCTCGTGTTCCTCGTCAATGATGTACAGTCCAGGGTTTTGGATGGGTGCAAACAGAGCAGATCGAGCACCTACTACCACGCGAGCCCTACCCTGCCTGATTAAATCCCACTGGTCAAAGCGCTCGCCAAGCGAAAGCTTTGAGTGAAGGACGGCTACCTGCTCACCAAAACGTGAACGGAATCGACCAACCGTTTGTGCAGTAAGAGAAATCTCTGGAACAAGTACTACGGCACCCTTACCCTCCGCTAAGGTCTTCTCAATCGCAGAAAGATACACCTCAGTTTTACCTGAACCCGTTACGCCATCAATAAGCACAACATCACCTTGAGCGGCAGTTTGTGCAGTCTCGATTGCTGCAAGAGCAGACACCTGGCCTTCAGTAAGCTTCTGTGGACGAGGTGCCACACCACTTGAAAGCGTGGTTCCCAGACCCTCCTGGCTTCCACGAATTTGTCGCTGTGTGCGAACCTCAACGATGCCTTTTTTCTGCAGTGCAGTTACTGCACTGCGAGCTCCTGGGATTGTGGCTGAGAGCTCGGATAACCTCATGGCGCCTTGCGCCAGAGCCTCAAGCACCGATCGCTGCTTGCTTGCATTTGCCGCAGGTGTAAAGTCAGCCGCCTTTTCTGTCAGCTCAACCCATCGCTCATCAACAGGACCGGACTTCTCGCAAACAAGCTGCCAGGGAGAATCCGCATCTTTCCTGGTGACTTTAACCTTTTGACCAGGAGCTAAGAACGGATGTAAGGCGTCTGCATAACTGCAGGCATACTCTTTGCTCATCCATTCTGCTACCTGCGCAGATTGCTCATCAAACGCTGAATCTGCTAGGACTTGTGTTATTGGAAGGACGCGAGAAACATCTAAACCTAAAGACACACGGTCTGAGACACCCACAATGTAGCCAACAACCTGCCTATGAGAAAACGGCACCAAGACCGTTGTTCCCACAACCGCAGTCTCTTCCAAAGATTCTGGAATGGCGTAGTCAAACGTGCCGGAGAGAGCACGAGTTGGTATGTCTAAAACAACATGTGCAAAAGGCACGTTCTTGCCTCCTTAAAGCCGTGGTTGATGGTTTACATCAAATGTGTAACGAGCAACATGAGGCTGACCAGCCTCTTCAACCTCAACACAAACAAATGCGCACTTAACCTTAGTAAATCCGCGTTGCATCAAAACGTAGGCGTAGAAGTTTGCCTGCATTTGATGATGCTCGTAAATCTGAGCGGCACTTAGGCCCTTATCGCCTGTTTTATAGTCAACTACCAGCGCATCTTTGCTTCCCTTATTATAAGCGAGAAGATCGATGGCTCCTTCTACATAGTTCCCATATTTAGAATCAACCTGTAGCGTAAAGGGAGACTCCGCAATAACCACATCATGGGCTAATGCTTCTTGTCTTATTGCAGAGTTGCTCCACAGTTCAAGTGCTTGTTTGACTCGTGATACCGCGCGTTGAGGAACGCTGTTCTTAAGGCATTGTCTATCGATAGTTTGTTCATCAACCTTAGACTGAGTCTCAACCATAATCTGAGCAAGCTCGTGGAAGGCTGAGCCCAGGTTGGTTGGGTTTACTCCATCATCAGCTAATGTGTCAGGCGAAACAACGGAAGTCTCAGTTACTGGTTGAAGGTTATCCTCTTCATGCTCCTGGCGTTCTACCTGAGACTGGTCTTCAAGTTTCTGGTTATTCTCGACCTTAAAGTTCTCTGCCATTTGTTGGTGAGCTGATGAGTAACTAAAGAAATCTTTTCGCTGATCATACATAGTTTCTGAGGTAACACTTAGTCTTACCTTCTCATAGAGGTCAAACGTTTCAACAGCCTGAGAGTTTTCCTCTTCACTTGGCTTGCCCTCAAAAGGTTCAACCAACTCTAAACCTTCAACCTGAATTGGCTCATCCTTCTTGCCAGAACCCTGAACTACACGCATACAACCAGCAAGATTTCCACCATATTCAAACTGATGCTCACCAGCAGAAAGTGGCGGCTCTTCAAACAAGGCATCTGTAATCTTGCGTGTATAACGAGGACTAATTCCTTCTTTAGTAAGATCGATGGTTGAAGTAAGAATGACTGCTTCTCGAGCGCGTGTTAAAGCAACATACAGACGGCGGTTCTGCTCCTGCTCTTCAAACTCATTCTCTTGAGTTTCCAGGAACATTCTCCACTCTAGAAGACTCTTGCACTCATCAATACTTGTAGGAACCTCATGACAGCCATCATACAATTCATGAAGTTTTTTAGAACTGCTTGAGAATGCAATCTGATACGAATCGTCTTTTCTAACATGCAGAAATGGTTTACTGCCGGCGCCTGACTTAGAGTCAGATACAGCTCCTACAACAGCAACAACAGGAAATTCCAATCCCTTAGAAGCATGAATAGTCATAAAAGTTACGGCGTTTTGAGTACTGCAGTGAAGCACTTTTGGCGACTCTTTAGCCGTGTTACACCATTGACTAAACGCTTTTGCGACTGAAGCTACGCCAATGCTCAGCTCCTTTTGCAAGCTATCAATTTGGTCAAGAGCTGCAAAGATATTTGCAATCTTTGACTGCCCCTCATTACCCATCTTTTGAAGACGAGAAATCCATCCGGCATCAAGAACTACCTTTTTAATGACGTCTGAAACTCTCTTGTTTGAAAGAGAGCTACGAGCATCACTCAACACCTCTAAAGCATTTTTGAGCTTTGGACTTATCTCAAAAGGTGAATTACATGCGTCATTTACCACTGAATCTGCAATATCTCTATTGGTAATCTTCTGACCATTTTCTCCAAAATTAGTACCCAAGAGAAGCAGGTCAGACGCATCAAGACTAAAAATCTCACTCGAGAGTACAGGAAACAGTCCCTCGTATGAATCGTACATATTTGCGAGTGCCTGTAAAAGACTGCCAATCAGCTGAACCTCAGGCTGCTCACCAAACGTTGAAGCTCCAGAAACCACGCTTTCAATTCCAAAGGTACGAAGCGCCTCAATATAGGGCTGTGCCTTTTTAACTGATTTCATCAAAATTGCAACATCTTTTGCTTGGATATTCTCATCCTGCATAAGCGTGTTAATTCTGTCTGCAAGTTGATACGCAACAAGCCGGCTTCTTGTAACGTCATCGCCTGGCTTAGAATTTCCTGACTTTTCAAATTTTGTGACTTCAAAATATACGCGAGGCGAATGAGCAATGAACGGAGTTGCAGGTTCTTCTCGCCCAGCAGACAAATCCATAAAGTTAGGTATCATGCCATCAGCACTGCAAACCTTTGCAACAAATCGCAAAATTTCGTTGTGGCTGCGGAAATTATCTACAAGACGGGGTTGCAAATCTTCTGAAACCTCTGCTTGACGTCTAAAGAACACATCAACATCAGCACCGCGGAATCGATAGATTGACTGCTGTGCATCACCAACTGTTGTGAGATATTGAGCATCTTTACCTGAGAGACTCTTAATCATCTGCACCTGTTGCTGGTCCGTATCTTGGAACTCATCAACCATTACAAGCTTGAATTTATCCGTGTAAACAGCTGCAATCTCTGGATGCTCTTCGAATACCTTTGCCGTTAGATGCAAAAGGTCATCGTTATCAAGGCCGCCAACAGCAAGTTTCTTCTGTTTAAAGAGCTTGTAGACCTGCTCTGTAACATCTTTCAGACACTGACCCTCAGACGTGTCCTGAATAAGTCCAAATAAAGAGCTACAAACTTTAAACTGGTACGCAGCTTCATCTTTTACAATTTTTATTTCTTTTGAGGAACGGACGGCCTTAACGGCTTTTCCCAGAGCCTCCCAAAACGCCTGGTCAAAATCAGTGAGCGAGAGAACCAAGTGTTGCTGCAATTTGTTAGAGAGCTCAGATTGAACACTCTGTAGCTGATCTGCTTCATCTGGTTTCTTTTCGGCAATTGCAGCCTTTAGTGCTTCAAGTGCAGCGTCAAGGTCTTCAAGCTCCGCTTTTAGAACTTCCAGGTCAGAGCTATCCCCTACAAACGAAATAGCATCCATTCCTACAGGAGATGACTGAGCATATGAAATCAGCGTTTCAATACGAGACTTCAGTGCATCTCTGTTCCCTGCATAGGTTGAGAGAAACTCAGCATAGCTTTCATCTTGAGAAAGTTCTCTGAGTACCTCTTCAATAGATATATTGACCAGCTGATTTCTGGTCATGTCGTTAATGATTTCAAACTCAGGATCAAGACCCAAATCAAGTGCATGAATCTTTAAAATTCTGCTGCACATACCGTGGATAGTACTAATCCACGCATCATCAACCTGCAACGCAGCGCTATGCAGGCCTTCTTTTTCTAGAGCTTCCCTAACGCGCTCCTTAATTTCTGTAGCTGCGGCATTGGTAAACGTAATAATCAATGCCTGGTCAAGACTGTTCAGATACGGCTTTCCGTCAGCTCCCGAGCCTTCTTTTAAAGCCCACACAATTCTCTGTGTAAGCGTAAAAGTTTTTCCTGAACCAGCACCAGCTGCAACAAAAAGAGGCTTATCAAGCGTCTTGATGGTCTTTTCTTGACCGGGCGTATAACGTGTATCAGCCATAGTAGCTTACCTCCTCTTGTCACACAGTTTTACTGGACAATACTTACATGCATCCTTATCGCAAGGATTGGCTCGGACATCTCCAGAAAGCATGGCTTGAACCTTCTGAGCAATTAAACTCTCCCAAGCGTCCAGGTAGTCTGCAAACTCCGCTGAGTTTTGAGACACAACCATAACTGCCTGGTCCCTAAGCTTTTTATCTTCCGGATTCATGTTCCAAATATGTTCTGTTGCCGCTTCTGTTGCCATGCCTGCAAGAGCAAATGAAGGCTTATCTTTTTGCTCTTTGGTGCCCAGATAAATTGCAGCAACCGGCTCAAGTTTATACTTGGTGAGCTGCTTTCTCATAATCTGAGCATATATTGCAGACTGCACATGCCTTGGCAGAATCTCTTTTGAAAGCTCACTATCTAGACTTAATTTTGCTGAATAAGCCTTCAAATCTTTTGTGACCTTATGTTTATAGTCAATAATAAGTGCCTGACCATGAGCGTTTACATCTACGCGGTCAATCGAGCCAGTAAATTGAGCTCCTGCATACTCAACAACATTTTCTTCTCTACCAAAACGAAGCTCAAAAAACCTGGGCTGATAGCCAATAAAGTGCGAAGCTTCAAACTCGAGAAGATCCTTGAGATCTTCTCGTATATTCTCAACCTGTTTTCTTTCTTGAATGCTATGCGGAATAAGCTCATTTGAAGATGCTCGGTTAATGTTATTGAACTGCTCATCCCATACCTGGGCAAAACAGGTATCTAACACTTGCTTTGCATGATCTAAGTTATCAGATGTAATCCTAGAGCCAGGAATGTCTTGCAAAAGTGCAGATTCAACCACTGAATCAACTTCAGCCACATCACAACCAAGTGCTTCAGCTAAAAGTGTTGCGTGTGTTAGCTCCAAAACACGATGGATAAAAGTACCCATCTGCATTGGAGCAAACTCAGTGTCTACCTGAGAAATCTTAATGCGACGTTGCGTAAACCATTTGTAGGGACATTCAAGATACGTCTCAATCTGAGAAGCGGAAAGAAGTGGTAGCCCCTCTCGCGAGACCTCTATAAGACCCTGTAATTCCTGCTCAAGAGTCTCCCTAGTCAAATGACGTGGGAGTACCACAATATTTTTGAGTTTAGGGTCAATCTCACCAGACTCGATTGTTGGGAGTTCTGCAACACGTTTTAGGTCAGCAGCTTGAGGCAACAGGTTTACCAGCACCTCTTCTTCTCCACGTGCAACCCCTGTCTTCTTTGCATAGTCTTTTGGATAGCATGCTTTAACCTCACTGAGAGCTACTGCGTTAAAGACATCTTTTTGTTCAACCTTCTCAAATGCAACGCTGGTAGAAGCAGTTGTAAGCGCCGTATAAAAATCTCTTTGATAACGTGCAAACTCTGATACCTTGGGCGTTTTACTTGCACGACGAACAAACTCTTGAAGCGCACCATCTGATGCTTTGACGCCAAAATTCAGCGTATCCATGCCCTGGAAAATGACGGCATCAAAAGAATGTGGCTCAAATGAATGAGCTTGGCTTACAGAAGCGATTAGCACCTGAATATCAGACTTAATACCATTAGAAACAGGCATTATGACTGCCTGATCTTTGCAAAGCTCAATAAAAGATTTGAGTGTCTGAGGAGTGAGCTTTAATCCTGCCTCATGCAGCTCCTGTGCAGAAGAAACAATCTTGCTCATCACCTTAAGCGACTCTTGTTTTTGAAGAGATGTTTCTTCAAATGGAACAACCTCTGCCTGCTCATCAGATGTTTCTGCAGCAAGATATTCAATAATGCGCTGAGCAGCAGAGCCAATTCTGCCCAGCTCAAGACTCTTGATGGTCTCTGCACACAGGCGCGAGCTCATAGCTGCCTTAGAAAGCGTCTCAAGCACTCTGGTGGCATACAGCGTTCTATTACCGCGCCAACTCTTATCCAGCATCCACGCACGCTCAACACTTATGCCTGAAATAGGTGAAATCAGATAGTCCATAAGAGTACGTGGAGGCCACCACGACATATCCCCCATCTGATGGTCAGATGCCTGGTAGTCAATGTTTTTCTCAAGCTCTGAGCGTTCACTGAGCGTGACGTACGCATCAATCAAGCTAGCAAACGCGCTGCCTGCAAGTGAATCTTGAATGCGTACCGAGCGATTATAGTGAGCAGCAATCCCCTTTGCTGCAAGCTTTTGCGAGAGCGCATCCCAAACCCTTTGTGAATCTGAGGTGTACACCACAAAGCTCTTGCTACCAGACTCAACGCGCTGAGAGATATACCTGCTAATAGACTCAGCCTCGGCAAGCTGACCCAGCGGCGACAAAAACGTTACCGCACCGCTCGGCGTAACCTCATTGCCCTCCTTGGCCCTGAACACCCTGGCGAGAAGATCGTTGAGCTCCTGGCTTTTTGCGGCTGGCGCAGGCTCCGCATCCACACGACAATCGCATCCCGGGCCGCCGACCAACTCCAGCTGCTGCTCTGCCGCATAACCTGCAGGTCCTTCGGGCACGTAGAGAGAAAACACCACGTCCCGCTTCTGCGACAGCCCGCGCACAAACTTAAGACGCGCCTCCGAAAGATCTTCAACTCGCGAGAAAATCAGTGTAGCTCCTTGCGCTGGAATGGACTGTAACAGGTAATCCAGACACTGACACACCTCAACGTAAGACTTTTCTTCAAGCAGTGCTTTGTAGCGCTCTAGCACCTTGCAAGCACTCATCTGACCAGCAGAAAGTTGGCTGGAGTCTACAATCTGATCCAGCTCAGTGAGATACTCTGGGGCAAGCTTAGAGAGAAGCTCCACAGTACCCTTGCTGTTATTCAAAGTGCCTAGCTCATCAGCAGACATTCCATCCAGAATCTGCTGGAAAAATACCTTGCGAAGCGTATTTGAAAGCAGACGATCAGAACTTCCATACAGCTTCCATTGATCGCGCATCCACTCATCAAAAGTTGAAACATTCACGCCAACAAAGAGTTCTTGGATGGCACCAAGCTGCCTCTTAACTAACAACACAGCATCGGAAGAAGGCACTATAAGCTGAGCAGACCCCCACCTCTCAAGTGAAGCTCTTAGCTGCTCTTGAATAGAGTTTGATAAGAAAGCACCTGTTTGTTGTTTGTACAGAAGCAAGCCCATACGTCACCTCTCCAATTTTCTTACTTCTTAAGTTACCACGCACACCGGACATAAATTAGAATCAAACTAAACAACAACTAAAAATCCCGTATCAAAAGGATTTTCATGATTATTTTGCTTCCACCATCGTCAGGAAAAACCGCCCCCACCTCGGGTCATTCTCTTGATCTCTCATCGCTTTTGTTTGCCTCTGAGCTTACCAGCTGTCGAGAAGAACTCATCAAGGACTTACACCAGGTATGTTCTCACGCAAACGCAGCTCAGGTGCTTAAAATTGGTCCTAATACCGTCGGTGACATTGCCGACAACCTAGACGTCTATGAAGCTCCAACTACAACCGCGCTCAACCTCTATACTGGTGTGCTTTTTGAGGCTGCAAAGTTCAACCAAACACTTGAAAACGCCACGTTAGAAAACACGCAGAAAACAGTCACATTACCAGCAGATATCCTTAACTCAGAAATCATGATTTTCTCTGGTCTCTGGGGAGTTGTAAGACCGCACGATCTTCTCCCCAACTATAGACTGTCTGCCTCAATCAAGCTGCCCACCGTTGGTACCGTTGCAACTTACTGGAAAAAGCAGCTTAATCCCCTGTTAAACGCCGCTCTAAAAGATCAAATAGTTGTAGATTGTCGCTCGGGTGAATACAGAAAGATGTGGACGCCTTCGGCAAAGCATCCTTGTGAGCTGCTGCAAGTTGTCGTACAGCGAGAAGATCCTTGTACGGGAAAGCGCAGTGTAGTGTCGCATAACGCAAAACATATGCGCGGTGTACTTGCAGGCGCCCTCTTTGAGCAGCGAGCAAACGGAAACCTCTCTGAAGAGGTCAGCGTGTCTCAAATTGTGGAAATTGCAAGCAATCTACCAGGCGTCATTGACGTTGAAGTAAGCGCGGCAAAAGCTTCTGGAGAATCAACGCTTACGATAGTCACTGGTCGCTAGTCACTGCTCTAAACTAATCCAAAACCTTCAAAATAGACCTGCATATTTTTATGCAGGTCTATTTATTAACGAATTACAATCCGACTAAGGCAGATAAATACGAAAAGGCCTATACCTGTATTGACAATTTTTCCACCAAAACCCAAATCTATGTACGCTAAACAGTAAATAAATAGAGCTGAGAACAACCAAACGACCAGACACAAACACAGGCTTTTAATTATTTTTTGAACCGACCCTCCATTAAGAATGCGATAGGCCTTATCAAAAACACAAGCAATAAAAATGCACATTACAAAAGAGACCAATGGCACATTACAATGAACATCATCACTAGTAATTAGAATCATCGGAAAAGGAAATCCAAAAATCAAACAAAGAAAGCAAAAGCAAAATATTCGATTTAAATTAACGGTGCGATGATGTTCCACTTTCA
>ERZ773024.604-NODE-604-length-13176-cov-3.657877_pt1 | contig 13176 bp, 7 predicted proteins | sample MGYA00511667_ERZ773024 | MGnify/ENA primary metagenome ERZ773024 (study PRJEB29015, sample SAMEA2738117) | human oral metagenome | biome: human oral; feature: human-associated habitat; material: saliva | place: China | collected 2258 ... | reverse complement strand
ACACATGTGGCTTCTCGACGAGAGGGTTGTGGATAAGTTGAGTGAATACGGCCCGGTACCTTACCTACCGGATGCTACTTGTTGAACTGTGAAACAATCAGCTCAGCAAGTGCGGGCTGGCATACGACCAGGCTCACAATAGCCAGGAAGAAGCTCATGCTTGCCTCCTGAATGGAGAGACTAGTAACGTTGCCGCGGCGGGTTGCAATTACTGCATTAATTGAGTACTTGAAGCACTGAATCAAAGTTCCCATCATAAAGAGAACGGCAAGAAAGTTGAGTATAAACAAGGTGAAGCCTGCAGTGCCGTATGACGCAGTAACTGCCTCAATGAAACGCGCAACCATACCACCCTGAGGGTGAGACTCGTAGTGTCCGCTGATGGTGGTGTAGATGGTGGCCATGTTGTACTGGCCCGCTCCGCGGAGGGTAAACCAGGTGCCACCAATAATTGCCAACAGGGAAGCAGGGTAGAGAACATTCAGAATGGCATGTTCAGGTGAATTGATACTCTTAGAGCTGAGAAGCTTTATCTGCCACCCCAAAAGCGCGATACAGAGAATCCAGCAGGCCGCGAGAATCCAGCTGATAGTGGGCCAGGTCATAAGGAATGCGGTTGCGACGAGGAAGCAGATAAAAGTAGCAACCGCGATACTGCTGAAGGTGTCTTTGTCGCTTACTTGAGCATCCTTAGTATGGATATAGCTGTGAGTATGCTTGCTGTTGTTGACGGTGGTGCGGTTACCGTCGCCGTTAATTGCAGTAGAACCGTTACCTACCTGCTGGTGGGTGTTGAGCGCGCGGTTGCCATTGCCATTGATGGTGCCGCTATTGAGTTTCTGTGTAGTGTTCTCTGTTCTGGGATGGCGGGTGCTTGCCTTTTGGGTGCTGTTGATTGTCAGGAGTATTGCACGGAGGCCTATGATGGCAGAGGCTAATTGCATGATAGCGGTGGGGATCCCGAGGATAGCACCGATTAGTGAGAGGATGATTGGCGCGTACTTGTCAAAGAACTGAGGGTCCATGAGTTTTTCTCCTATCTGGAGGGGTCTGCCCCGGCCCGTGCGGGCCTGCACCAGGGCAGATGGGTTGGTGGTCGTGCAGTGACCCTGTGTCTCAAATGTATGTTGGAGATTTAGGGCAGCTGAGATTTTTTGGTTTACCCCGGGGTAAGCGAAAAATTGTCGGACTGGGTGCGGGGTTGGGGGAATATATTCTTTGAATTCCTGCGGGCGGACGCTTCCTACCTGCCCCGAGAAGCCACATGTGTTTCGAAAAGCCACCAAACATGTTGCTTTTCGAAACACATGTGGCTTCTCGGCGGAAAGAAAGGGGAGGAGGGGGAGATGACCAGCCCGGCCACCTCACCTCCGGCCAGCAGGGATAATAGATAGTTAGACACTTACATTGAGGACATCTGGGGTCCACCCCCGGTGACGTTGAAAGGCACAATAATGGCGAAAGCGCCTGTATCTCAGGGGTCGGGTGCCCCTACTACTCCGGCTGAGTTGGCGGAGATGCTGTGGAAGTCCGCGGACATTCTGCGCGGTTCGATGGAGTCCGGCGGTTACCGCGACTTCATGCTGGGCCTGATCTTCTTGAAGTACATTGGTGACACCTTCGATAAGGCTCGCGAAGACGTTCAGCACATGCTGACTGAGGAGTACGGCCTGGAGGGTGAGGCTCTGGCTGAGGAGCTGGAGGAGCCTTCGTACTACCATGCCCGCCATGCATTCTATGTGCCGGTCGGCGCCCGCTGGTCTGACCTGGTGCAGCAGGCGAAGGGTGACCGTGTGGGTGAGCTGGTTGACTCGGCTATGGACGAGATTATGGCTCAGAACCCGCCGTTGCAGGGTGCCCTTGAGCCCATGTATGCGAGCGAGAAGGTGGAGCAGCGCACCCTGGCGCAGGTGATTGACTTGCTGTCGAATGCGAATTTTGCCGCGGTGCGTGATGGTGAGCATTCTTCGTCGAAGGATGTTCTGGGCTTTGTGTATGAGTATTTCTTGGGTAAGTTTGCTCGTGCGCAGGGTCAGAAGGGCGGCGAGTTCTACACCCCGACGACTGTGGTGAATACTCTGGTGGGTATGATTCAGCCGACGAGCGGTCGAGTGTATGATCCGTGCTGTGGTTCGGGCGGCATGTTTGTGCAGTCGAATAATTTTGTGCACCGTGCCGGCGGCGCGTTTGATGACCGCAGTAAGGGTGACCAGCGTGTGCTTGCGTATGGTCAGGAGCGTAACCAGGCGACCTGGCGTTTGGCGCGCCTGAACCTGGCGATTCACGGTATTGATGGTTCGGTGGGCGACCGCTGGCGCGATACGTTCGTTGAGGATTCGCACCCGGGCGAGCGTTTTGATTATGTGTTGACGAACCCGCCGTTCAACATCAAGGAGTGGCACCGGGTTGAGGATGACCCGCGCTGGGTGTTTGGTGTTCCGCCGAAGAATAACGCGAATTTTGCGTGGATGCAGCATGTGTGGTCGAAGCTGGATGTGAAGGGTTCGGCTGCTGTGGTGATGGCGAATGGTTCGTTGACTGCTGATACTGGTGGTCAGGGTGGTATTCGTCGTGCCATGGTTGAGGGCGACGCGGTGGCTGCTGTGTTGGTGTTGCCGCCGAATATGTTTACGACGACGAGCTCCCCGGCGTGTGTGTGGTTGTTGTCGAAGGATAAGTCTGCCGGTGTGAATGGTTCTGCGGACCGTTCGGGCCAGATCTTGTTTATGGATGCCCGTTCGATGGGTCATATGGTGTCTCGTACTGAGCGTGTGTTCTCTGAGGAGGATATCGCGAAGATTGCGAATACGTGGTGTGCGTGGCGCGGTATGCCGTCGATGTATCATGCGGACGGTTCGCTGGTGAAGGCTGGCGAGGAGCCGACTGCTGGTGTGTATGAGGATGAGGCGGGTTTCTGCTTCTCGGCGTCGCTTGAGGATGTGCGGGAGCAGGATTTTGTGCTGACTCCGGGCCGTTACGTGGGTAGCGCTGTGTCTGAGGGTGAGAGTGCCCAGGAGCTGGATGCACGTATTGCCGGTTTGCGTGAGCAGCTGCTGGATCAGTTCGCTGAGTCGGAGCGTTTGGGCGCGGTCGTGCGTGAGCAGCTGGCCTCGCTGGACCTTGAGGGCGGTGAACTGTAGTGGCTGTACTGTCGGACGCTCAGCGTGAGGCGGGGTGGACTATCGCCAAGTTGGGGGATGCTGTAGATAAAATTATTGATCATCGAGGGAAAACCCCCAAAAAGCTTGGTGGTGATTGGTCAATGTCTGGTCATCGTGTTATCTCAGCTTTAAATATTAAAAATGGTGTTATCGATCAGAACTATCACCATATGATTGATGCAGAAATGTATGAAAAATGGATGCCTGTTAAATTTTCTGTTGGTGATGTTATTGTTACTTCAGAAGCTCCTATGGGTGAAGTTGCAAGAATTAGGACTATTGAAGAGTCTCAATGGGTTGCTGGACAAAGAATTTTTGCACTAAAGCCCGACAATAAAATTGTTAATTCGCGTTATCTATACTACTCTTTTTTATCGTCTGAGGTACAGCATGGTCTTCACTCAAGGTCTTCTGGAACCACAGTGATTGGAATTAAGCAGAAAGAGCTGAAGGAGGTTGAAATACCTCTGCCCCCTCTGGAAGAGCAGGAGCGGATTGCTGGGATTTTGGGCTCACTCGACGACAAAATTGAAGCAAACACCCGCCTCATCCAGACACTAGATTCCTTGGGGGAGGCAGCAACCCGTAAGTATCTAAAGTCAGTTCAAAAAACTCAGAAACTTAATGACATTGCTCATATAGTTATGGGTCAATCTCCGAAGGGAGAGACTCTAAACACTGAGGGTTCTGGAGTTCTCTTTTTCCAAGGTAAAAAAGATTTTGGATTCAGGTACCCCACACCGCGCACATATACAACTGCTGCAACTCGAATGGCAGAACCGCTGGATATTCTGTTCAGTGTTCGTGCTCCGATTGGTGCTCTTAATCGTTCGGTTGAAGCATGTTGTGTTGGGCGAGGTCTGGCAGCTATTCGCTCATCGTGTGGCCAGGAAAATACTCTTTTCTACACTCTGAAAACTAATCCTAATCTCTGGGAGAAATTCGAGGGTGAAGGAACAATTTTTAGTGCCATTAATAAAAAGGGTCTCTCCGAGCTGGATATACCGTTCAGTGAGACTGCTATTTCTAACGGCGTAGAAGATTTTCTAACAAGTGTTGAACAAGAGATTTTCTCTCTTGAACAAGAGAACCTTCAGCTTGCTGAAACCCGTGACGCTCTCATTAAGCGCCTCATTGGCTAGACGCTAGGGGAGCGCCGCATCCGCCCTGCCCGGTTGGTTCACACCGACCGGGCAGGGCGTGCCGCCCTACTGCTACACAATCACCTACTTCACGACCATCTCAGCAAAGGAGCTACCATGGCAACCACCAACCACCGAACTTACCGGCCCAACAACTCCACCTACAGCGCCCTAGCTGAACTCGTCGCACCCTACAGCCTCTCACGCATCCAGCTCACCGAAGCCGTCGGCATCGCCACCAAACCCACCGTCAACACCTGGGTCAAACAGTGCTGCCCCAACCTCCCGCAGGGCACCCCCGTGCCCCTCGCGCCCATCCTGCGCTACCTGCACGAGACGCACCTGCCCGACCCCAAAAAGTGGCCCGGCAGCTACCCCTACGACCGGTACATCCTCGAAAACATCACCGCGCGCATGCTTGCCCGCGTCGTATCCGCCACTTTCAGCACCGATCACCCGTACAGCAGCAACTACCGCGAACTCCTCGCACTCATCGCAACCCTCGTGCTCCTCGCACGCTCCTGGGAAGGCTCCGAAGAAACCTTCCTCACCCTGCTCAACCCCGAGCCCAGTGCAGACGCCGAAGAAGAACTGCAGCAGTCCATCGAATCTGCATCCGAAGCCCTGCGCCCCATCCTCACCGAACTGCTCGTACCCGCACTCCGCGCCGCCCGAGGCACCTTCACCGCGAACGAAGCGCAGCTCCTCACCAGCTACGCGCTCGCCGCCGGATACTACGCAGGCGCCCACCCGCACGAAACCCTCAACAGCATCCACACATCGCTCGCCGCCGCAGACCGCACCAACGCCCTGCCCGACGCCGAGCTCATCCGCTACGTAGCCGACTTCCTCAACGCCGGCTCCTACACCACCCACCACGACCTCGCCTTCGGCGGTAGCGAACCCGACCGGCGTAACCTCATCCTGCACGGAGGGTACGGTAGCTACGAAACTGCCGCGCACCTCGTCGCCTACCTGCCCCAGGCCCACCAGGCTATCGCCTTCAGCGCCACCGGCGGTCACGGTTTCGGCGCTCTGACGGATGAACGCCGACCCGACTTTATCCTCTACCTCTGCTACCTGCTTCTTACCGACGAGGACTCCGCCGAACAGCAGGCCGCAGACCTCTACCACGCCGAACGCTGGGCCGAACAACAGAGCCGCGCCGCCGGTAGGAAAACCACCAGCAGCACGGTGCCGGAAAAGGCCCCCAACCCCGCAGCAACCCTGCCCGAGGCGCCTGCCAACCACCTCATCATCCTGCCGCTCGACACCCCCTCGGGCACCCCTGACAACCTTGCCGAACAGCAAGAGGAAGCCTGGGCCGCCCTCGAGAACCTCGCCTACACCGTTGACGAAGGCATCGGTACGGAGGGGGCCATTACCTACCCGGTGCGGGCCGGCGAATATCTTGCCGTCCTCGCACCCCTGGACGTACTCGCAGGCTTCGGCCGCCACCTCAAAGCCGCACACCGCGGCGAAGAAACCCGCCAAGACAAGCTCGTCGACGACTTCCTCACCGCCATCACCGTGCAGCCCGGCAACCACGGCATGCGCCTACGCGCCGTCATCGACCTCGGCCCCGAACACCTCAAAGTCAACACCAAAACCCGCCTCGGCCTGGGCCTCTTCAGCATCTTCGCGCCCGGAAGCAAACCCCAGGGATCCGTCTACCTCGGCTCCCTCGACGACGAGAAACTCTACACCCTCGCCGAACCCTCCAATACTCCGGTGCTAACTCCAGTCGCCGAACTCGTCGCAAACACCGCCCGCGGCTACCTCGAACGCGGCGAAATCGGCTCCGAAGACATCATTCGCGGCGTCATCGTAGCCTCCGACGCGCTCAAAAACGCCTCCTTCGACGAGCTGCACATCAACCCGGTCTCCAACAACACCCCCGAAGAAAGCCTCAGCCTACTCACCAGCCTCACCCGAGACCTACCCGCCCTCCTCGAAACTCTCCCCACTAGCCTGCCCGTAACCGTGCCGCACCTTCGCACCCCCGAAGACGAACGGTCCATTCCGCACGGCGAAGAATACGACATCACCATCAACCAGCTCATCAAAACCGAGAAAGTACTCACCAAAATCACCGGCCGCCAGATCACCGGCACACGCTACGGCGACGTCGAAAACAACAAGAAACGCATCCGTGTTCTCGATGCGCACGCCCTTGGCCACTACGCACGCTACGGTGTGCTGCCCGCTGAGAGCCACTACCTGCGTGCCCTCGACCTGACCGAAGGCACCCAGCTCACCCAGGCCAACGACATTGTCATCTACCCCGCCTACGACCAGGCCTACGGCGGTCCCGCCGTCTACCTGAGCGAACACGGGGGAGAGGCCATCGGCCAGGGCATGACCGTACTCCGATTCCGCCACTACACCCCCAGCCGCTCCAGCCTGCATGCCACCAGCGAATACGTTCAGCGTGCCCAGCTACTCGCGCACCTTCTGCGAGCGCTCCTCAACGGCCTAGCCGAAGGCACCGCCCTCAGGATCAGCACCCACCTTGCCCCCGAAAAGCGCAAGACCAGCACAGACATCAAGGGCTGGGAGAAGCAACCGCTGCCCCATATTGACGGTCTGGCGTGGAACAACAATGACCTCGAATGGTTCAGCGAAAAGCCTGATGATGCTGAAGCCGAAAACTCCGAGGCCGCAGGTGACGCACCCGAAAATACGGACGCATACGTCACCCACCCCGTCGCACGCTACCTCACCCAAGAACTCAACGCCTTCGACGAGGTGGAAGCCGCCCTGGCTGAAACCCTGCAGCAGGTGCGCGCCGTCCGCGGACGCTACGAACGGGACCTCATGGCTAACCGCCTAGACCTTCGCTCCACCTGGGAGGCCGATGCTGAACGGAAACGTCTTGAGGCAGAAGAAGCTGCGCGAATCTGACAAGCCCTGAAAGCTCTGGCGGCTGAAATGGCCACTCCAGGAGAATCCGACGAGGAACAACCCCGCTAACTGCCCGGATACTCCTCACAACAGTGCGCCCCGGGGTCACCAAACCGGAGCCGTAGCGTTTGGCTTACCCCGGGGTAAAACACAATAACGACATTTCCCCTCGTCATCAGGCATTCTAGAGATATACAACGCCGCACAGCTCACCACAGAAGATGAGCAATCGGCGCACAGGCAAAGTATTCACACAACATGCAAGGTGCAAGACACCGGCAACGAAAGGAGCCACCGTGGCTGAAAAGAACTGGGAACTGAGCGTCCTCTCTGAACTCGCAGACAAGGGCTGGGAGCTAACCAACGGATCCGGTATTCAGGCAGACACCACCTACGAAGAGCGTGTACGGGCAACCCGCGTTCCGGACTCGATTCTGCCCAACTACAAGGCATTCCGTCACGGCCGTGAATCCCGTGAATCCCTCATCATCCCCGGCGAGGTCAAGGAAGCCCTGCGCCGCCTCAACCCGGATGCCACCGAAGACCACGTGCAGAAGGCCTACACCACCCTGACTCGCCGCCGTAGCACCAACGTCATGGCTGAGAACAAGGAAGCTCTCGGCTACATGAGCGCCGGCATCCCCGTGGAAATGAAGGCACCTGACGGCACCCTGCGCACCCGCAACCTGCAGGTCATCTCCGCAGACCCCGCCCAGAACACCTACCTGGCTGCGCAGCAGGTCACCGTCTTCTCCGGCGGACGCTCCTACCGCCTGGACGTGGTGCTCTACTGCAATGGCCTGCCCGTAGGCATCATCGAGCTCAAAGACCAGGATAAGAAGCTCACCGAAGCCTACAACCAGATGAACACCTACCAGCGCGAAATCCCGCAGGCGTTCATCTACAACATCGTCACCATCATGGGCCAGGCCGACCATGCACGCTACGGCACCATCGGCACCCCGCTCTCGCACACCGCCCAGTGGAACTACAACGCCGAAGGTGCAGAAACCCCCAACGGTACCTACCACGACGATAACGACCAGCACAGCACCCCGCTCAACCGCATCATCCAGGCCTTCGGAACCCCCGAAATTCTGCTCGACATGATGCGCCACTTCACCCTCTTCGTAGGCACCGGCAGCGAAGAAGGCAGCAAGTCCTACGTCAAGATCCTCGCCAAGGCACACCAGTACTACGCTGTACGCGAGGCACTCGACCGCGCCGTGAAGACCCACACCGGCAGGGGACAGGTAGGCGTCGTCTGGCATACCCAGGGCTCCGGCAAGTCCTACTCCATGCTGTTCTTCGCCCGCGCCGCCATGCGTGAAAAGGCGCTGCACAACCCCACCATCGTCGTGGTTACCGACCGCACCGACCTGGACAGCCAGCTCTACACGACCTTCATGAACGCCAAGGACATGCTCCCCGAGGAACCCGTCCAGTTCGATTCGCGCCGCGAGCTGAAGAACCGCCTGAACGACATCCAGTCCGGCGGTATCTTCTTCACGACCCTGCAGAAGTTCGGCATGGAAGACCCCGACGAGAAGTTCCCGCAGCTCTCCGACCGCTCGAACATCATCGTTATGGTGGACGAGGCGCACCGCTCCCACTACGACACCCTGGAAGGATACGCACACAACCTCAACACCGCCCTGCCCAACGCCAAGTACATCGCGTTCACCGGCACCCCCATCGACAACAAGACCGGTAACACCACCGCAGTCTTCGGCGACTACATTCACACCTACGGCTTCGACCGCGCCATTGAAGAAGGCGCAACCGTCCCGCTGCTCTATCAGCCGCGCCACATCAAGATGGCAACCACTGAAGGCAGTGAAGAAATCGGCCAGTCCATCGAGGAGCTGACCGATGCGCTGGAACTCGAAATGGCCAATAAGACCAAGCTTGAGCAGACCCAGATCATGAAGCTGCTAGCCTCTGACGAGCGTCTGGACGAGGTCGCGAAGAACATTGTCGAGCATTGGGAAGAACGCCGCGAGCTCATGCGTGAAGAAATGAGCGGCGGCATCGGCAAGGCCATGGTGGTTACATCCGGTCGTGAGCACGCCGTGCGACTCTTCCACAAAATCATCGAGAAGCGTCCCGACTGGGCCCCCGAAGGCCCCGAAGACATCAACGGCGGCCGCGTGCAGGTGCTGATTTCCGGCACCACGAGCGACACGGAGGAGCTCGCACCCTTCCGCCGCAACAAGGCCGATTCCCGTGCGGTTGAGCGTCGCATCAAGGACCCCGAAGACCAGCTGGAAATCATTGTGGTGGCCGATCGTCTGCTCACCGGCTTTGACGCCCCCGTACTGCACACCATGTACATGGACCGTCTGCAGAAGGAACACAACCTGATGCAGACCATCGCCCGCATCAACCGTACCTACAAGGAAAAGCAGTCCGGTCTGATTGTTGGCTTCCTGCCCTTGCACACCAACCTGCGCAAGGCCCTGAAGCAGTACGCCACCGGTGGTGAAGAGGTCAACTTCGACCCCGTAACCCGCGGTGAGAAGCTGCTGGAAGACTTCAAGACCTCCTACGCGCAGCTCACCGAATACCTGGGCATCGACTGGTACGCCATGGCTGAAAGCCGAGGAAATGGCGTAGACCCGCGGGAATACGAACGCATGCTGACCCTGGTGCAGAGCAAGATCCTGGGTTACGAGCAGGACGCGGAACGCGCACCTCACGGTGATGCACCGCAGGTCACTAAGCTCCTGAGCCACATCATCGACCTGTACCGCCAGCTCATTCCCATCAAGGACCAGGACGGCATTCCTAATGTCCTCACCCCGGCCATGATTGCGCGACTCGAATTCCTGCGTGAAGTACACAAGGGCGTGAAGAACCGCCGCCTGACCAACCGAGCCTTCGAACAGACCATCAGCGCTGAAGAAATCAAGAAGCAGATGGAACGCCTGTTCAACAAGGCCGTGGAGACCGGTGGCACCAACATCATCACGGTGAATGCCAACGGCGAGAGCGTTATCGACCTGCGTCAGCTGACCGATTCGGCAATCGAGCAGCTGTCTGGCACGGATGCGGCCGCTCTGGTAGCTCAGAATGCCGCCGACCTTGTGACCATGCAGATCCAGAACTCCCTGGAAGGCCAGCAGGCACGAGTTGTTTACTTCATGAAGCGTTTGGAAGAGCTGCTCAAGCGCTACAACGCCTTTGAGAATAAGAGCAGCAAGGAGCTTGAAGAGTTACTGCTCGCTGTTCGCTCGCTGGCTACCGAGGCTGAGAATGACGCCGAACGTGGCCGCCGCCTGGGTCTGTCTGCTCGCGAGGTCCGAGTCTACGACGAGCTGTGCGCAATCGACATTCTGACTCAGGTACTGACGGAGGAAGAACTTGTCATGTTGGCTCGCCAGCTGAAGGACTCCGTTGCGGATGCTGCGGCTCTGGATGCGGCGGATAACACCGGCAAGGCTAAGCTGAAGGTGCAGATTCGCGGTAAGCTGCTGCGTTTCCGCCCGGTGATTGAGCGCGTCGGTGCTGTGTTTACGGATGTTGTGGATGAGGTTGCCGGCCACCTAGGAGATCTGAACTTCTAATTAATCGTCGAGAAGCCACATGTGTTTCGAGAAGCCACCAAAGACGTGGCTTCTCGAAACACATGTGGCTTTTCGCGGTTATTGGGCGGGTAATGACGACGGGCAGTACACGATTCGGGGCTCTGGGATATTCTGAATTTAGAAGATGCGTAGAAAGAAGGCGCCCCGACCCCTCAAGCGGCACCGAGCATCGCACACCATACAACCCAATTCACCCCGAACCTCAGCGAAGGAACCACCATGGCAGCCACCCTCCCCGGAACCCTCCCCAGCGCCAACTACATGCCCACCTACCGCTCCAACGGCGCGTGCGACGACCTCGCCGCACTCGTTGCACCATACAGCCTTTCACGCGCCCAGCTCGCTGAGGCTACCGGCATTGCCGACGAAGCGACCGTGAACAGCTGGGTTGAGCAGTGCTGCCCCGACCTCGCGGCGGACGCGCCCGCACCCCTGGAACCCGTGATGCGGTACCTGGACGAAACCTACCTTCCCGACCCCGCAAACTGGCCCGGCGACAACCCCTACGACGAGTTCATTCTCGAGAACATTGCCGCCCGCATGCTGGCACGTGTTGTTGCTGAGTCCTTCGGTGCTGACCGTTCGGGTAGTTACCGCAACCTTCTCGCGCTCGTTGCAACCCTTGTGCTGATTGCCCGCTACGGTGAAGGCGCCGATGAGGATTTCCTGACCCTGCTCAACGCCGAGCCCACCGCGGAGGCGGAAGAGTACCTGCAGGAGGCTATCGCGAACGCCCCCGAGTCCTTGCACCCCCTCCTGAGCGAGCTTCTGCTGCCCGCCCTGCGTGAGGCGCGCGGCACCTTCACCGCCACCGAGGCGCAGCTGCTCACCGGCTACGCGCTTGCCGCCGGATACTACGCGGGTGAGCACCCCTACGAGACTCTGAACGGCATCCACGTGTCGCTGGCAGATGCAGACCGCACCCTGCCCGATGCTGAGCTGATGAGCCGTGTTGAGGACGTCCTCAAGGCTAACTTCCAGGCTGCCCGAGCGGAATCTGGCGCTGCTGACAAGAACCAGGAGCCGCACCACGTCACCCTGCCCGGCAACCAGGACGGCTACGAAACCGCCGCGCACTTGATCGCCGCCCTGCCTCAGGCGCATGACGTTATCGTTTTCAGCACCCCTGAGGGTGATGACGCGGAGGCGCTCGCCGACGACCGCCGCGCCGCCTTCACCCTGTACCTGTGCTACCTGATGCTCGGTGATGACGAGTCCTTGGAGCAGCACGCCGCGGAGCTGTACTGCGCCAGCCGCGAGAACTAGCCAGACGCTGAAAAGCCACATGTGTTTCGAAAAGCCACGTTTTTAGTGGCTTCTCGAAACACATGTGGCTTCTCGCTGTTAATGGTGGTGGGTGTGGTGTGGTGGGATTATTCTCAACGGTGACTGTGCACGGCGAATTTACACAGCTACGGGCTGTTCCGCGCGAATCGCGCTGTAGGTCGCGTCGCTGACGGTCACGCCGTACTGGTTGGAGGCGAGCCGCAGGATCTCCTCAACGGTGTAGATGCGGAACACGCCGCCTCCGGTTGCCTTAGCGTATTCACGCAGTAGCTGACGGTTTGCGAGCTGACGCACGGGTTCGCCGCCCGATGCGGCGCGTACCTGCTGACCGTTGCGTAGCCAGGTGTCGCGCACACCGCCGGTGACGAAGACGCAGTCGGTGCCTTTCACGCGGGTGGTTGCTTCGGTAACGCACTGGTTCCAGAGCGCGAAGTCGGCGTCAAAGCTGGCGTTAGCGAGCAGCGGGTGACCCTGTGCGAGTGCTTCGCGGCACTGCTGTTCGTGGCGTTCGGGGCTGGGCGCGGCACCCACGTGTCCGGTGAAGATGCGATTCAGCCGCGGCAGAATCGTGTCGTCTTCGCGGCGTGCCATGTTGATGGATCCGGTCTCGGTGGTGGGTTCGAGGATCCTCATGATCTGCGCGATGGAGTGGTCCAGCTGGTGCGTGACTGAACGCAGCGCGCTCCAGGGGGAGTTGCGTTCTTCGGGCAGGGTTTCTTTGAAGGATGCGAGCGCTGAGCGGACGCGTTCTGCGGCGGCGGGTACGGGGGAGGCGCCGTCGAGTGCTGCCCAGAATTCTTTGAGTGCCTGGTGGGGGAGGAAGGCGTGCCCGCGGAGCTGGGAGTAGGCGCGGAGGATTTCGTCGCTAATGTGGGTTGGGTAGTTGTAGAGGCTTGCAAGCGCGGTGGAGTCGAAGGCGATGAGAATTCCGGGGTGAATGGAAGTCAGCGGTTCGCGGTCGAGTTCCTTGTACTCGACGAAGTCTGAGTACAGGGTGCGTGCTTGACGGGTGATTGACATGAATCCCCTCCGGGTATCGAGTATGGTCGGTCAAATGCGAGTGCCGGAGAAGTCGAGGAGAATAATCCATTCCAG
>ERZ773024.602-NODE-602-length-13188-cov-4.121678_pt1 | contig 13188 bp, 17 predicted proteins | sample MGYA00511667_ERZ773024 | MGnify/ENA primary metagenome ERZ773024 (study PRJEB29015, sample SAMEA2738117) | human oral metagenome | biome: human oral; feature: human-associated habitat; material: saliva | place: China | collected 2258 ... | reverse complement strand
GTCGACACTCTGTCCGCCTCCTACGAGCAGACGAAGGCGGACCTGGAGCAGGCGAAGAAGGACGTGGCCAAGGCGGTGGCAGGCGCTAAGGCTGTCATCATTTCTGACACGGAGCCCACCGGCGCCGACCGCAAGCCTGGCAACCTGTGGGTGTCGACCGCCGGGGGTGCGACGAAGCTCTACGTCTTCGACGGCGATAAGAACGCCTGGGTGCTGGTGGAGGGGGACGACGCCGCCCAGGCCGCGGCCGCCGCCGCCGAGGCGCAGAAGAAGGCGAAGGAGGCCCTGGACAAGGCGCAGGCCGTGGAGGACATGGCCACGGCCGCTAAGTTGGCCGCCCAGCGCGCCCAGAAGTCCGCTGACGGGAAGAACACGATCTTCTACCAGGCCGACAAGCCCTCGCTCAATGGGCGCAACGACGGCGACCTGTGGTATGACACGGACGACAACTACCGGATGTACCGCTTCCGGGCCGGTGTTGAGGACTTCATCGAGGCCGGTGTGGCCGCTGCGGACCTCACGGGCACCATGTCGAACAGCATGGTCGAGGGGGTGTGGAAGCAGGCGCAGTCCTCCGGGGCCGTGGCCAGGAACCCGGTCGAGGGGTCGATGATCGCCAATGGGGCTATCACCACCACGCACGTGCAGGGCCTTGACGCCGGTGTGATCACCTCCGGGTTCATTGGCTCCGACCGCATCGCCGCCAGGTCCCTCACCGCCGCCGTGCTGGCCGCCGGGACCATCACCGCCGAGAGCGGGGTCATCGGCAGCCTGAACGCCAACGACATCAAGTTCGGCATCTTGTCCGGCGACCGCGTCGACGCCAACACGCTGCGCGGCAAGGTCATCGAGGGGGGCACCATCAAGGGCGGACTGATCGCCGGGGGCAGGGTTCTGGGCGCCACCCTGGCCACCACGACGAACGGGGACGGCGACCGCGTGGAGATCGACGCCAACCACGGCTTGACCGTGTGGCGGGGGAACAAGGTGTACGCCCGGATGCACCCGTCCCTGGCGAACGGCCTGGCGTTGAACAACCCGAACAGCGGCAATCTGGTTCAAGGCCCGTACGCCGACCTGACGGACGTGTCGTCCATTATTTTCGGGGCGCAGTTCAAGTTCCAGCGCAACCCCACGACGGTCAACGCCGCCTCCGACGGATGCGTCGCCTACTCGTGGTCTTTCAACGCCCCCGCCTCAGGCCGAGCCATCATCATCGCGTCGATCAACTGCGTGTCGGGGGCGCAGAGCCCCAACCAGCGGGCCCTATTCATTCTGCGCAACAGGGACTCGGGCTCGTGGATGGAAACCGGTTACGTGTACAACGGCTACGGATGGCAGTCCGACGTCCCCATGTTCATGGGCATGGCCACGAAGCTGCCCACCTCGGGCAAGTGCACGATCTGGACGAAGATGGGCATGCGCAACAACGGGGGCAACTACATCAGCTGGGGCTCGGACTTCGCCTCCGCCATGCTCATCCCCTGCTGAGAAGGGACAATAGGACCATGACCGGAACCGACCGCAACGGAATCTACACGTACTCCGGCGACGACACCGCCGCCGACTGGCCCACGCTACTCAACCTCGGCGTCTCCTCCGTGTCGAACGCCATCTCCAAACTGCGCCAGTCATCCATCTACAAGGCCAACAACGCCGCCGCCGCCAACACCCTGCGCGACACCCTCGTCGCAGCCGGGGTCACCCCGTCGGCCACCGACCCCATCCTCATCTACCTCACCTCCAACGGGCGCATCATCGCCTGGGACGGGGCCACCTGGAAGTCCGACGGCTCCAACATCACCTCCTGGATGATCACCGGCAACGAAGTCGCCACACCCGCCACACCCATCACCAACGCCATCCTCGTCGGCAGCCGCGGGGAGGCCAGCAGGTTCCGGGAGGAAGCCGGCTCCACGGTCATACGGGTGCCCACCCCCCTCGACCCCAAGTTCACCGGATTCATCAGCCTGGCACGCAAGTACACGGGCATCGCCACCGCCCTGATCACCAACGGCGACGTGTGGTCATTCGGCGGGATCATCGGCGGCGCCGGTTACGGGTGGGACAAGGTCAAGAACAACGAGGGCGTCATCGTCCGCGTCCCCTACGTGGCCCGCGGCGCCGCCCCCGGCAACCTCATCCGCATCAACTACGCCGTCAAGGGATGGGAGGCGTGAGCCTCATGTACATACCCCACCCGCCGTGGGCCAACACCCTCGACCGGGGCCTTCGCGCCATCGGCTACCTGGCCCTGTCGCTGTTCTCCATCCGCGAGGCCGGGCTCATGCCCTACACCCCCGACGCCGCCATCTGGTACAACCTGGCCGTCCATATGGTCCTGACGCTGACAGCCGCCGGCTGTGCACTGGCCTGTCTGTCCGGGCGGTCGCAGATGGAAATGGTCGTACTGCCCCTCGTCCTGGGGTGCGCGTCGGCCTCCTGGATCCTCGTCGTATCCGCCCACGGTTTCGGGGCCCGGTCCGCCCCGCTTCTGTCCGTCGTGTTCCTGCTGTCGGCTAGAATGAACTGGCTGCGCTGGTTACGACACCGCGCCATAATCCTCACCGCGCTACGCGATCGCAACAGTAACGGTACAGACGGCACAGACAGGGGGTGATCGCTTGACGCCCCTGCTCACCACGGTGGGGTCCGTCATCGCCCTCGTCACCTCCGCCCTGGCCGCCTGGGGCTCCTGGGTGAAAGTCAACGCCGATCGCAAACGGGGTGTCGGCGAAGCGGAGATGGCCCGCTCCAGGTTCGGCCTGGAAGCCCTCCAGGCGGCCCTGAACGTGAAGGACACGATCATCACCCAGTACCAGGAGGAGAACAACCGCCTGCGCATCGAGGTGCACGATCTGAAGGTCGAGGTCGAGCGCCTTCAACGGCGCCGCAAAGGCAACTGAACCGGAACGCGAAGAAGCCCGCCCTCTCCCCGAAGGAAGAGGGCGGGCTTCGTGCTTCCGCTACTTCGACATGCGCTCCAGCAGACCCTTCAGGCGAAGCGTCATGGCGCAGTAGTGGTAGAGGTGGCGTGCGGCGTCGCGCACGTCGTCGGCGTCGGGCTGATCCACGGAGCGGCCGGTCGGCCAGAACCCGAGCGCCTTGAGCGTGGCGTCGCGGACCAGCGTCTTGGCCTGCGTCGGCGTCTGGTAGACGATCGGCCGCCGGTCGTAGATGTAGTCCATGATCGCGTTGACCTTCACCGGGGTGAGGTCGGCGAGGAACTGGTTGTGCGGGCGCAGGTCGAAGCGCTCGCCGACGACGACGTCCGGCTTGTAGCACCAGATGGCGCCCTTGAGCGTGAACGCCGTGTCGGTGTGACTGTCGGAGATGAACTGGTCGTACTCGACGATCTCAACGTCGTCACCGTCGACAGCCCCCAGGACCCACCCGGTCGACACCCCCGGGTCGTAGGCGAAGATCTTGGTCACAGCGTGCTCACCACCAACCAGACCGTGAGGGCGGCGGCCGGGATGGCCAGCACCTTGATCATGACGCCGACGGGCCCCTCGAACGCTTCGGCGATCTCATTCAGCGAGAACGAGAGCATGAACGCCGCGGTGAATGCGAGTGCGTACTTCATCGTCCACCTCCGTAGAAGTAGTACGAGGCGAGCACGACGAGCGCCGCGATCGGGGTCGCGAAGAAGTTGAGAGTCCGGCTGACCGCGTCCTCCCTGTCCCTTGAGGTGATGTCGAAGAGGAGGGCGAGAACGACCGTGCCCGCCAGGGCGATGATGACGTCCTTCACCAGCCCCTCACCGCCACGATCAGCCCGAACACGACGAGGAGCGCCGACGTGCAGGCGATAGCCCTGAACCACCACTTGGAGAAGCCCTCCGCGTGGCCGTCCTCGGCGAACATGTACCCGGCGCTGAAGAAGAACATCGGCAGGGTCAGGAGCCAGTAGCCGAACCATCCTCCGGCGCTCATGCCTCGATCACCACCGCGTCCTCACCGCGCAGGTCCCTGGGCTCAGCCTTGCGCCAGCGCCCGGAACCCTTGGCGTGCGACGCCATCGCGCGACACACGCTCACCCGGGCGGGGTCGCAACCCTCCTTGCCCCGGTGCCACGCCAGGACGGGGATGTCGCCCTTGTCGAACCACACCCGGGTCAGGGCCCGGAGCATGGCGGCCACGCCGCAGGCCCGGGAGCGCCGGACCCGCTCGGGCTCGGCCCTCGGGTCGAAGAGGGCGGGGGACCAGATGACGTCGAACTCGTTGACGCCGCCCCACAAGGCCTGGCCACCGACGTTGTCGATGATGTGCACGCCGTTGGGGTGCATTTCGATGCGGATCGCAACCTTGCTGCCGCGGCTCACGGGTTGTTCCTCCTCTCCGTGTCGACGACGATGCGGGCGCACCAGGCCAGGGCCATGGCCGCCACCTGGATGAGCTCGTCGCGCAGCGGGGCCGCATGGCCGACGGGGGTGTCGGCGTCGGGGGTCAGGGCGCGGGCGACCTCGCCGACCTCCTCGGCCAGGATCACGAACTTCATCTGCTCGGTCACCTCCGGGTTGAAGGGGGTGCGGCCGTGGTGCTTGTCGTAGGAGCGCTGGTACTCGGCGACGACCTCGTTCTCCAGGACGCGACGCGCCCGGCCCCGACGGCGGCGCAGGCCGTGCAGGGAGGAGCCGTCGGTCTTCTCGTCGAGGTAGGCGACCCACAGGGCGGCGCGGGCGGCGATGGCGGACAGGGTGAAGCGCTTGGCCCCGCTGCTCCAGGCGGCCGAGGTCAGGAACATGATCTCGGCCAGGTAGTTGTAGGGGTTGACGGTGTTGCAGCCCACGTAGTCGATCTCGTCGACGGCGCGGGCGACTGCCGGGTCGATGTCACTCATCGGTGCTCTCCTTCTTGTTGTTCTCGGCCTCGACCTGTGCGGCCAGGCGGCGGGTGGTGTCGGCGAGCTCGGCGCGCTCCTCGTCGAGGTACTTCAGGTCGCGCTGGGCGCGCAGGAGCTTGAGCTCGGTATCGCTGGGCCAGGGGACGGAGGCCTCCACGTACTTGTGGCTGCCGATGGAGTCCGGATCGACGCAGGTGGTGTAGTACAGACGCCTGCCCCGGGTGAACAGCATGCCCGCCAGGACGGTCACGTACGTGGTGTCGACACCGGCGGCCTTCAGGACGATCTTGGCGTCGCGGATGAAGGAGTACGGGGCGCAGTCGGAGATCCTGATGTTGGCGTCAGCGCCGTCGTAGAGGCGGATCTTGCGCTCCAGGTACCACAGTGCCTTGTGCAGGTCGTCCAGGGGGTCGGCGCCCTTCTTACGCCCCTCGCGACACACGTACTTGACGACGTTGCCGGACAGAAAGTCCAGGTGCTCGGTGATCTCGATGACCTCGTGGTCGCCGAGCTTGTAGTGGGGCGGGTGGCTGATCATGTCGTCGGACATGCTCTCTTCCTCTCTTGTCATTCCTTGTGGTACCGCTGGCAGGTGTAACCGGCGGCCTTGATCACGAGATCGTCGTCGGCCCAGTAGGGCGGACGGCACATGATCCCGGACACTTCGGCGACGAGCTCGGCCTCGCTGAGGCTTCGCTTGTCGGCGGGGATCTCGCAGACGACCTCGTCGTGGATGTGGGTGACGACGGGCCACCCGGCCTCTTCCAAAGCGCGAAGCGCTTGGACGAGGATGTCGCGTGCGACGGCCTGCACGATGTTCTCGGTGATGATGCCCCCGTGCAGGGGCTTGTAGGGGACCCGGGCCCGATCGCCCCCCGTGTTGAGGACGTGGGGTACGAGGCGGGCGGGACCGAGCGGGGTGCCGTCGACGTCGAGAGGCTGCTTCCAGCGTCGGGTGAGGCCGCGGTAGACGATGGGCCTCTTGGAGGGGAGCCACACGTAGCGGTCCTGCCCCTTGACCTCGATGCTGACCAGGCCGGTGTCGACACCCCCTCCGGTGCCCAGGATGCGCTCCAGCTGCGCCCAGAAGCGCCGGACGGCGGGGGACTGGGCCCTCCAGGCATCGACGATTTCCTTGAGGCGCTTTCGGACCTCATCCTCTGGAGCGCTCGGAGGGAGTACGTTCCGCCCGCCCATGGCGAGCATGGCCCCGACACCGCCCCGGTACCCGCAGTTGTGTACTAGGACTCCGTTCGCGGTGTACCGATGTTGCGGTCCCGCATTTCGGATGTCATAGACATCAACCGCTGCTGGATCCGACGCCATCCCTTGCGCTTCTGCGTCACTGCCAATTCGGCTTGCTGGAAGATTTCTTCTCTCGAAAAGCCTTCTGAGAGCTTGCGTCGGACCGTGTTCTCCTCGTACGGCCACTCCTCGGGACGGTACTCTTCCAGGCGAGTACACCTTCTGTTCGCCATGTTCTGCGTCGGGGTGGACCACCGCAGGTTTCCGGGGGAGTACCCGAGGTTGTTGTCCACACGATCGAGTTCGTGCCCTTCGGGACAGGGGCCCAGATTCTCCAGAATCCACAGACCTGCCTCGGTGACCGAATCGAAGTCGAAGGTGATACCCCGACCGCCGTAGCGGGCGTAGGCCGCGTCGTTCGGATTGGTGCACCGCTGCTTCGCCGCGGTCAGTACCCGGTCCAACTTCCTTGGGATCTTCCGAGGGCGGCTGCAAGACCAGCACCCCTTCGATCTCCCGTTCTTCAGATTCGCGTAGTTCGTCCACTGCACCCGACCGCAACCGGTGCATCGAGTCAGAACCATGGCGTCGCTCCAGCCTCTCGTGTAGCGACGCTCCGGCGTCAGGATCTCCACCCACCCGAATCGGAGTCCTACCTGATCCTGATTGTACGAGACGTGATCCGCTGGCGGCGGCGTCTTCGAGTCGTACCTGCCTCGGTGCCCCCAGGCTCCACGCCCAGGTGAGGTGGTCCGGCGTTGCTGTGAGTCCGTCATAGGTAATCACTCTCCTCCGCCCTCGGTAGACAACTCCTCCGTGCCTGGTAAACCGAGAGCCATCCCATACCTTATCGGAGATACGAACGTTTCGCAAGGGGACCAGACCCCGATTCGTCAAGATCCGCGACGACCCCGGCAGACAGGCCAGGGTGGCGACCTTACCCTTCTGCCGGTCGAATCCATGCTCAAGACCGCCCATGCGCTCCGCAGTGGCGACGTAGATGTCCTCCTTGTTGTTGAAGGCGTCGATCATCCACTGCTCACCCGCCAGCCACGCCAGCACACGAGGCTCGATCGACGAGTAGTCGCACACGACGAACGGCCCCATGAGCAGCGGGCGGATCAGCTTCTTCAGCTCCGGTGAGGGGACTGAACCGCCCTCCAGCAGCCGCCCGACCGCAGCCTCTTCGGCGGTGGTGTCGTAGCCGCCGCCCTCGGCCTTGAAGCCGTCGCGGGCCAGGTTCTGGAATTGGATGAGCCGACCGGCGAACCTACCCGTCGACGCGCCGAAGTACTGCATCGTGCCCCGCAGGCGCCCGTCGTCGTTCGTGGCCCGGATGGCGGCGGTGAACTTGGCCGCGGCCGACACCGCGCACTCCTGGCGCAGCGTGAGCACCCGGCGGACGTCGTCGGGGATCTCCCCTTCCAACAGTTCTTTGACCGTATCCTTGCGCAGGTCCTCCGTGTCGACACCCCGGTTCTTCAGCCACGCCCTCAGCTGGGCCACCGAGTTGCCGTTGTCGACACCGGTGATCTTCTCAATCTCCTTCAGCGCCTCGGCACGGTTGTCCTTGAAGCAGCGCTCGGCGGCCTTCGCCAGCTCTACGTCGACACGGACCCCCCGATCGTTGATCCGCTGGTCCGCCTCGTAGACGGCGCGCTCGCCGCGGGGGAATCCACGCCCGAGCATCTTGGCTGCGTCGCGCATGGTCTCCACGTCCTGGTCGCAGTAGGCGCCGAACGCCGCCCAGTCGTCTGGCTTCTCCTGTGCGGTCACCCTCTCGCCCTTGCGGCTGGGCTTGGAGAACAGGTTGATGAGCCGGGTTCCGGCCTCATCCTTCTCCTCGGCGCCCAGTGCCAGGGCGAAGTCCTTCAGGGAGGCGGGCAGGCCCCACGTGCGGGCCAGGGCGGCGGTGTCGAAGAACTGCTCGGGGGGCAGGAACTCCCCCCGTCCTCGACTCTTGAGCCTCGACAGGTTGATGCGCTCGAAGGAGGCATTGTGGGCGATCTTGAGGACCTTCCTGTCGAACAGGCCGGGGATCGCCAGGATCGCCTCATGCCCTTCGGCCCGCTGCACCGCGCCGTCGCCCAGGGCCCAGGAGCACATGAGGATGCGCCAGTCCGGGTGCTCCGTATACTTATACACTCCGCTCTTCGCCAGGTCGACGGGCGAGTAGGTCTCGATGTCGAGCCACAGGACGTCCTGCGTCATCCACGGCGCCCCGCCCTTCTCCGAGGCGGTCACCGTCCAACGGCCCTGGAGGACCAGCGGCCAGATCTCATCGAAGCCGCCGTCGGCGGGCGCCGTCCACGGGCCCTCGACACCGAACAGGCCGATGGCCGGGCGCCAGGGGTCCAGGGGCCAGGTGGGCCCGGCCAGGTCGATGTTGCGCCCCATGGCCGTCTTGATGTCGCGCAGCACTCCGATCTGCTCATCAGTCAGGTCATGGGGATCGGGCACCAAGAACACGGGCTTGGCGGCCCAGAAGTCACTCACCGTCGGCCTCCTGTTCCTGCTCCTGCGCCTTGAGACGGCGGCGCTCCTCGCCCTTGACCCGCCACGGAACCTCGCCGACCTTCTGGCGCACCTCGAACTTGGGGCGGAAGTCGATGTTGTCGGGCCCCCACGGCAGGCTGCTGTCGGGCCGCATGAACGACCAGCCGTCCATGTCGTCGAACGGGGGGAGGTTGAAGTTGGACAGGACCCAGTTGACGGCCTCCGTGCCGTTGGCCCACGTCATACCTCCAGGGCTCTTGCGCCAGTTGTCGGCCCGCTTGAGCAGGGACTTGCGCAGGCGGAGGTCGCTCGCGGCCCGCTGGCGCCCCTTGGCCTTGATGCCCGCCTTGCAGCCGCACAACGGACCTTCGAGCAGCCCCGACGCGGATGCCTGACTGTGGCGACCGCAGAAGACGCACTTGATGTCGAATACGGCGCCGCGGGTGGACGTCCACCCCGCCGGGTCGAGGGACGTGATGCGCCAGTCGCCGAAGCGGTGGTCGAGGAGCGCCCCCAGGAGGGGGTGGGGCGAGTAGACGGTCTTGGCCGGCTCTCGGTGGGTGATCATGGTTCTCTCTTTCTCTTCCGGTTGGGTTGTGTTATCGGCTAAGCGTCGACTGCGGTTCGGGCGGTGTAGACGACCTCGCGGTCGCCGGGTCGGTCCGGGTTGGGCAGGATGTCGCGCAGGGTTCCCTTCTTCTGGCAGTGCATGAGGATCCGGGTGATCTGCTCGGGTCCGTCGAACTTGTTCTGGAACTTGGTGACCAGAGCCGCGTACGACACCCGGTGGCCCGGCTGGGAGGCGACCCACTGCTCGACGTCGGACACCATTCGGCTGAACCCGTTGGAGTCGACCTGGTTGACCAGGGCCTCGGCGCACCTGGCCCACGTTCCGGCCAGGTCGATCGCCTTGACGACATGCCTCAACTCAATAGTGTCCTTCATCTCCGTCATGGCCAGCAGGGCCGCCACCCGCAGGGCGGAGAACGACAGCCGCTCGCAGGTGGGGAACAGGGCCACGGCGTTGAGCGGGTGGTTGGCGGCCAGGAACGTGACGTCGTAGGCGAAGCACTTCCACCGCTCCAGGGCGTCCTCGTCGCACTTGAGGGGCACGCGCAGGTCGTCGAAGGGGCCCGAAACGGGGACAGCGGCCTGGAAGCCCTTGTCCCAGTGCTTGACCACGGAGGTCAGGTGGTGGATGAGCATGTCGCGCACCTGGTCGACACGGGCCCGCTCGCCCGTGCGCCACGCGACGTCGTTCGCCCCGGGTTCGAAGCCCTCACGGGAGTCGACGACGACCAGGCAACGGGGTACGAAGCCGGAGATGATGCGCTCCATGGTCAGGTAGCGTGCGGTGAGGTCGAAGATGCCGGTGCCGTAGAACGACATCTGGTGATCGACACCGCCCTTTCTGGCCAGGCCCCCGGTCTTGCGCAGGATGGCGGGGACCCTGCCGTCGTAGATCTTGGTGAGCATGGGGATGAATCCGGCCATGTAGGACCCTTTGCGGGAGGCTGCGGCGAAGGTGTCCTGGACCTCGTCGACGCTGAGCAGCGTGGACAGGCGGGGCAGGTCGCCCAGCCATTCCTGGAGGGCTTCGGCGGTGGCGTCCTCGGGGGCCTCGTAGCCGCTGCTGTCGACACCCACCTCCTCAGCCACGTCGTTCAGGACGCCGCGGGCCAGGCGCAAAGCGGTGCTCTTGCGGGACTGCGTGGTGCGCCCCAGGACCAGCCAGTACAGGTTGAGGCCCATGTCAGTGAAGGTGAGCGGCAACTTGGCGTAGCGCGACAGGAGCGCGGAGAGCATGGCCAGGCCCCCGGCCACGGAGAACTCCCACGGGGCCTGCGGGGACTTGTGCCCCACCCAGGAGGTGAAGGCGTCGATGAACGTGTCGTTGATGGGCTGCTCCTCGGGGTGGAGGAACTGCACTCGCGTCCAGTACAGGCCGTTGGCGTCGGCGTCGAGCACGGACGGCAGACGGTCGACAAGCGCTTCGGGCGAGGACTCATCGCCGAACTGGTTGACGCCCTCCAAAGGTGTAAGCCCGAGGACGCGCAGGATGTCGGCGTCGTCGTCCATGATGAAGTCTTCGCCGTCGTGGTACTGCCTCCACCTTGCGGCGTCGCGCTGAACCTGCACCCACAGGTCGATGTCGGGGCGGTTGTCGCGCCTGTACTTGTTGCAGGCGGCCTCGTGCAGGACGAGGTAGCAGGAGCGCGCGTCGAACCCCGCCTCCATGAGTATGCACTGGAGGTGGTACATGCGGGCGGACCAGTCGTCGCCGATCTCGGGGCGGATCATGAACAGGTCGTTGGCGACGGAGTTGTTGACCAGGGCGAGCAGGCGGTAGATCTCGTTGGGGTCCTGCTCCTGGGGAACCTTGGAGTCGAGCTCCTCCTGGGACAGTGGTTCGGCCGGGGGGTAGTGGGCGGCGAACTCGGCGACGGTGACGGCATCGCCCTCGCGCTGGATCTCGACCAGGTCGACACCGCCCGCCCCTCTTCTCCTGACGGTCTCCTCGGAGTACTGGGTGACGCGGAATGGCGCGCCGTATTCGGGCTTCGTGTTGTAGGACCAGGGGACGCGCAGCATTTTGGCCAGGGGCCAGCCGCGGTCCATGCCGTCGGCGGCATGAGCGTTGTACAGGCCGTGCGACAGGTCCTCCATGTCGTTGTTCGACAGGTTCTCGGCGTCGAGGAACCGCCAGTAGCCGTGCCAGTGCCCTGGACTGGTGCGCACGAACGTGGTGGGGAGGATTGCGAGCTTCGAGGGGTCCATGTCGTCGCCGTCGCAGTAGACGACGTCGCAACGCAGCACGTTGGCTTTGGTGGCGTGGCGGGGGTCCGACAGGGAGGGCGGCTGGGTGAACGTCATGGGCTTGAAGTAGACGTCGCCTGCGCCATTAGCCTCGACATAGCGCCCCATGGCGGCCTTCTCGTCGGGCCACGAGAACCACTTGAAGACGGTGAGGCGCCCGAAGGGGTCTTTGGTGATAATGGGCACCCAGCCGGGCGTGTCGGGCAGTACCTCCTCGAAGAAGGCCATGGTTCTCTTTCTCTTCCTTCTTTGTTTCTGTCTCTTCCGCGGGGACGACGCGGCCCCGACGCCGTCAGTTTAGCGACGCCGGGGCCCGGTCCTCAGTCGAAGGTCTTGTCGGTGGCGCTCACCAGGTGTACCACGTGGACGGGGTCGGTGCCCTGAGCGTGGGCCCAGAAGGCGCTCTCGTCGTAGCGGCCGTCCCACCACTTCTCGTGGCCGCCCTCGGCGCGGCTGTCGTAGACGTCGAGGGTGTCGACCTCGTCGACGCGGTCGTAGCCGCTCTCGTAGCCTCGGACGACGACGATGGTGTCGCCGCCCTCCTTGTCGCGCATCTGCGTCAGCTTCTCGATCAGTTCGTCGAGGGTCATGGGCTGTTCACTCCTGCTCAGCGGTCGTGTTCTGGGCCCAGGCTTCAGTCCTCAGGCCGATGCTCAGGACCTCCTGCTCCAGCCATCGGAGCAGGTCGGTGATGTCGGTGTGCTTCTTCGCCCGAAACAGCATCCCGAACGCTCCTGCGGGCGTTGCGACCCGGACCCTACGTCGACCCCCACTCGTCTTCACGACACGCAGTCTGGTGGCTTCGGCGGCGGGGCTGTTCATGAGGTTCAGCGGGTTGTCGAAACCGAGGATGTCTCCGAGGTCCTTGACGACGAACCAGAGGGATCCGTCCTCTTCCACAACCACTCGAACCGGCTCGTCCTCGTAGTGCAGTGTGATCAGTGCTGACTTGGTCATGTTGTCTCTCTTTCTCTTGATCGGGTCCCCTATGCGGGGTTGCCCAGCTTCTCGGCGTAGTGCTCGTTCCAGATGCGGTCGAGCAGGGGCCGGTCGGCTTCGGTGTAGGCGCAGACCTCACGGACCCGCCCAGAGGGGGTCTCCTGGAAGTACACGCCCGGGTCCTCGCCGTCAGTTTAGCGACGCCGGGGCCCGGTCCTCAGTACGACGTGAGTTCGTCCAGGACCCACTGGAGGAGCTTGCGGCTGAAGGGCTTGTGGGATCGCGCGGCGAACACGATGAGGCCGATGTCCGAGATGATCGCGCTCCTCTGTCGTCCACCCTCGGTCTCCAGCTCCGGGTACGCCTTGTCCCCGTCGGCCACCGAGCGGGCAATGGCGTACCCGTCACGGAACCCCAGGGCCCTGGCGAGGTCGGAGGCAGCGAACCAGAGGTGGTTGTCGTCGAGGTAGGTACGGATGACATGCCCCTCGTAGTGCATGTTCCAGGCTCTGCCCATCACTTCTTCTCCTTGTTCTTCTTGGCTTCCTTCTTCTCCGGGAAGCCCTTGACGTAGCTCCGACCCCAGGCGCGGTCGAAGATCGGGCGGTCGACCTCGGTGTAGGCGTACACCTCGCGGACCTGACCGGAGGAGGTCTCGTCGAAGCGCTTGCCGGGTTCGACACCCCGCTCGGCCACGTAGTCCTCCCTGACGTACCTGCCGAAGGATGAGGAGCAGCGCTTAACCTCGTCCCTGGTGGCGCCCTTCTCGCGCATGTAGTCCTGGACATACAGGGGGTGAGCACTCGCCTCGATCTCGGGCGTGTCGCCCATGGCGCGAGCCAGGAC
>ERZ773024.601-NODE-601-length-13190-cov-4.648344_pt1 | contig 13190 bp, 8 predicted proteins | sample MGYA00511667_ERZ773024 | MGnify/ENA primary metagenome ERZ773024 (study PRJEB29015, sample SAMEA2738117) | human oral metagenome | biome: human oral; feature: human-associated habitat; material: saliva | place: China | collected 2258 ... | reverse complement strand
ATATTATTGATGAATTACTTTATAAAATGCAAAGTAGTGATAAGAATGATTACTATGATAAAATACTTGAGAATATTATTGAATTAGGTGCTGGTGAAAAGTTTATTATAGAATTATCATTAAGCATCCACAAGTTAACAATCGACCACTTGCATATAGTTGGTGATATCTATGATAGAGGACCTTTTCCTGATAAAATAATGGATAGATTATTAGATTACCATTCTGTTGATATTCAATGGGGGAATCACGATATGTTATGGATTGGTGCGTATCTTGGAGACAGAATATCATTGGCAAATGTAATCAGAATATGTGCAAGATATGATAATCTAGATATTATAGAAGACAGATATGGAATTCCTATTAGGAATTTATTAAACTTTAGTGAAAAGTATTACAAGGATGATCACTGTAAGGAATTTTTACCAAAAATATCTAAGGATGATGAGCTGAAGTATAGTGAACATGAAATTATGCAAATAGCTAGAATGCATAAAGCAATGGCAATAATTCAATTCAAATTAGAAAAACAGATTATTGATAAACATCCTGAGTTTGATCTAGAGTCACGTGCGTTATTAGATAAAATTGACTTTGAAAAAGAAACTGTAAAAATTTATGGTAAAGAATATCCATTGACGTCATGTAATTTCCCAACAGTTGATAAAGAAAATCCATATTTATTAACAGATGAAGAAGAAAAGATCATTAATAGATTAAAAGAATCATTTATAGCAAGTGAAAAATTAAAAAAACATGTTGAATTATTTATTAATAAAGGTGGCATGTATTGCTGCTATAATGGGAATCTACTTCTTCATGGTTGTATGCCAGTCGATGAGGATGGAAACTTCCAGGAATTTTCTTATGGAGGAAAGAAATATTCAGGTAAGAAGTTATTAGACTTTTTCGATAAAAAAATTCGTAGTATATTTTATTGTGGTTGTAGAGAAGATAATGGATTGTTCTTTTACTTATGGCAAGGCCGATATTCTCCATTATTTGGTAAATGCGATATGACAACGTTCGAAAGATATTTTATAGAGGATAAGGCTACTCATGAAGAAGTAAAAAATGCATATTATAAACTTAGAGATGATGAAGAGTTTTGCATTAAGTTATTAAATGAGTTTGGTTTAACTAGTGAAGGTCACATTATAAACGGGCATACTCCTGTTAAGGAAACAAAAGGAGAAAATCCAATTAAAGCTAATGGTAGAACAATTGTTATTGATGGTGGAATGTCTAGAGCTTATCATAAAACAACAGGTCATGGTGGTTATACATTAACTTACAATTCTTATGGGTTACAGATAATGAGTCATGATATCTTCCAAAGTAAAGAAGAATCAATCAAAAATGAGACGGATATTATTTCAACTAAGAGAGTTGTAGATAAATTATGTCGAAAAAAAGTAGCAGACACAGATAGCGGAGCAAGAATACAAAAACAAATTGAATTATTAAAAATTTTATTAGAAGAATATCGCCAAGGGGCAATTTGTGAAAGATATTAATTAACATAAATTGATATTCTGAGTTTCTTTGTATTTAAGGGAGGAGAAATATGATGAAGATTTTATTAAGTATACTTGAGATTTTAATGCTGCTAGGAATAATAACAAACTATAAACTATTAAAAAAAGAAAGGAAAAAAAGAAAGGAAAAAAGAAAGGAAAAAAAGAAAGATTAATTAGTTATTTGTTTATCAAATTGATAGATATAAAAGGATACCTGTGGTTACAATAAAAAAGAGTGTCCCAAGTGTTCTAAGTTTAAAAAGTATATATGAGAACATAAAAATTCAGAGCTTTATTGATAACTAAACTCTCTTTATAAAAATTTTCTATCATAACAAATCAACTTTGCTAGAGTGATTCAAAAATCGAAATTTCTCTGAAATCATGATTTTGAGTCGCTCTCTTTTTGATAGAATATTAGCTGTAGATATTGATTTTCTTAATTTAATGGATAAGTAGGGAAGATAATATATTCAATAATTTAATAGAATTTTTAGAAAAATTAAAATTTTTATTGACAACAGAAAAAAAGTATATTATACTAATAAACAGTTAATTGAATATGTACCTCACAAAGTAAGTGAGGTAGAGGTTGCGATTTTTATCAGTAGAGTAATTGAGAGTGTAGGGCTCGATGATATTATTTGAAAGGAAACATCGCCGAAATGATATTAATCCTATGTTAATATTGTTGGGCCTATATTGAACTAAGTATAGGACTGTCATAGTCGTGAGGCTATGTTGCGCTACTAATATCTTGTTTTGGAGAGATAATGTGAAGTATAACTCCGTGCAAATATGGTAGGAGGTTATGCTTTTTTATTTTATCAAGGAGGTTTTTATTATGACAAACAACAGCAATAACAATAATGCAACAGAAGTAAAAAGAAATTTACGATCACGTCATATTAGTATGATTGCTATCGGAGGATGTATTGGTAGTGGATTATTCATGACAAGTGGTCAAGCAATTCAAAGTGCGGGACCTGGGGGAGCTATTGTAGCTTATTTATGTATCGGGCTTATGGTATATTTCTTAATGACATCATTAGGAGAAATGGCAACATATCTTCCTACATCAGGGTCATTTAGTACATATGCTACACGTTATGTGGATCCTTCATTAGGATTTGCTTTAGGATGGAACTATTGGTTTAACTGGGTAATTACAGTAGCAGCTGACGTAGAATTATCTGCATTAGCTATTAGTTATTGGGAGCCTATGCGAGTACTTCCTCACTGGGCTTGGAGCTTATTATTCCTAGTTATTATTATCGCTTTAAACTCACTAAGTGTTAAAGTATATGGTGAAAGTGAATATTGGTTTGCACTTATTAAAGTAGTAGTAGTAATCATTTTCTTAGTAGTAGGATGCTTAACTATCTTCGGTATTTTAGGTGGTGAATACATTGGATTCAAAAACTTAACAATCGGTGATGCACCATTTGTCGGTGAAGATTCTTCATTATCAGGACAAATCCTTGCTACTCTTGGAGTATTCTTAATCGCAGGATATTCATTCCAAGGTACTGAGTTAATCGGTATTACTGCTGGTGAAAGTGAAAACCCAGAGAAAAGTATTCCAAAAGCTGTAAAACAAGTATTCTGGAGAATTTTAATCTTCTACGTACTAGCTATCTTAGTAATCGGATTATTAATTCCTTATACTTCACCAGATTTATTAGGTGCTGCAAGTGCTGAAGAAATTGCTAAATCACCATTTACAATTGTCTTTAAAAATGCAGGTTTTGCATTAGCTGCAAGTGTAATGAACGCAGTAATCTTAACATCAATCCTATCAGCTGGTAACTCAGGTATGTATGCATCAACAAGAATGCTTTATGCGATGAGTAAAGAAAAACTTGCGTATCCAATTTTTGGTCGTGTTACTAAATACGGTACTCCTGTTATTTCATTAATTGCAACAGCTGCAGTAGTATTCTTAATCTTCTTAATCCAACTTACAAGTGCTAATGCTTATACTTACATCGTAGCAGCGAGTGGATTAACTGGATTTATCGCTTGGTTAGGTATTGCGTTAAGTCACTATAGATTTAGAAGAGCATTTATTGCTCAAGGTAAAGATTTAAATGATCTTAAATATAGAGCAAAATGGTTCCCAGTAGGTCCAATTATCGCTTTAGTATTATGTATCATCGTTATTATCGGTCAAGATACAGAGCTTATTACTAAAGGAGTGGTTAACTGGAGTGGAATGTTAACAACATACATGGGAGTTCCAATCTTCTTATTCTTCTATCTATACCACAAAATTAGATATAAAACAAAAATGATACCTTTAGATAAAGTTGATTTATCTCAAGATGTAGATCATAAATAATTATATTTAATCCTAGTTCAGATTTGAACTAGGATTTTTTTGTATCTAGAAATTGTTTTTTCTATTTACTTAAAGTACATTATATGAAAACAGTTGAAAAATATAATAATTTTGATAAAATACGGGAAATTTTCTTGTTTTTGTGGTATTATAAAGGGTAGATTAAATTACGTAAGAGGAGGAATTTCTGTGAATCTTGAATATCCATATAGTTATGAAAATGTAGAAGATATGGCGAGTAAATATTTATCAGATGAGCAAATTGAAATTATAAGAAAAGCTTATGAATTTGCAAAAGATGCTCATGAAGGACAATTTAGAAAATCAGGGGAACCATATATATTACACCCAGTTCAAGTTGCAGGAATTTTAACTGAGCTTAAATTAGATTATGCAACAATTTGTGCTGGTTTCTTGCATGATGTTGTGGAAGATACTAAGTACACGTTCGACGATATAAAAGAAACTTTCGGGGAAGATATAGCGGTAATAGTTGATGGAGTTACAAAATTAGATAAAGTAAAATTCCGTTCTAAAAAGCAATCTCAAGCAGAGAATCATAGAAAACTTTTTGTATCTATAGCGAAGGATTTAAGAGTTATTTTTGTTAAGTTAGCAGACAGGCTTCATAATATGAGAACTATGAAGTATATGCGTGAGGAAAAACAACGTGAAATTTCTAGTGAAACACTTGAAATTTATGCGCCTTTAGCTCATAGATTAGGGATAAGTTCTGTTAAATGGGAACTTGAAGATACATCGCTTAGATACTTACATCCATCTCAATATTTTTCAATAGTTGGGATGATGAAACAAAAAAGAAGTGCAAGGGAAGAAAGTATAAAAGAAGCTTGTTCAAGAATTACATCGATTCTTGCAGATAATAAGATAAAAGCACAGGTAACTGGAAGACCAAAACATATCTATAGTATTTATAAAAAAATGGTTAAACAAAATAAAAGTTTTGATCAGATTTATGATTTATTAGCTGTTCGTGTCCTGGTAGATAGCGTAGCAGATTGTTATGCTACTTTAGGTCTTGTAAATAATCTTTGGGTACCTATTCCGGGAAGAATCAAAGACTATATTGCGATGCCAAAACCTAATATGTATCAATCGCTTCATACTACGGTAATTGCACCAGATGGACAAACTTTAGAAGTCCAAATTAGAACTTATGAAATGCATGAAATTGCCGAGAAAGGGATTGCTGCTCACTGGGCATATAAAGAAGGTAAGAGGGTTAATAAAAATAATAACTTCTATGAAAAATTAAACTGGTTCCAAAAAATTGCAGAAAACGATGAAACAGAAGCAACTGCTGAAAGCTTTATGGAATCATTAAAAGTAGATTTATTGAGTGATAAAATTTATGTGTTTACACCAAATAGTGATATTATTGAATTACCAAAAGGTTCATGCATTGTTGACTTTGCTTATGCGATTCACTCAGAAGTTGGGAACAAGATGGTAGGGGCTACTGTGAATGATAAAATCGAACCATTTGATTACGTATTATCAACTGGTGAAATTTGTGATATTCGTACTAGTAAAAATTCTACTGGACCAAATCGCTCATGGTTAGAGATTGCTACATCATCTCAGACTAAGTCAAAAATTAAAGCATTCTTTAAAAAAGCAGCTCGTGAAGAAAACTTAGTTAAAGGAGAAATCTTATTAAAAGATGAGATTAAAGCTAATAACTTTGATATAGATGAAGTTTTAACTGAAGAAAATATCAATACTGCTCTTAATAAATATAAATTTTCTAATCTTGAAGAAATGTATGTTGCCATAGGATATGGTGGAATTACAGCGAATAAAGTCTTTGCAAGATTAACAGAAAAAATTAGAAAAGAAAAGATGACTCAAGCGAAAATTGAGAAACTTTTCAATGCAGAAGAAAATAAAAAAATAGTAACTGAAACGGGTGTCTATGTTAAAGGGGTAGATAATATTCTTGTAAGGTTATCTAAATGTTGTCAACCAATTCCGGGAGATGAGATAGTAGGTTTTATTACAAAAGGTCGAGGAGTTACAGTTCATAGACATAATTGTCCAAACTTAAGTGAAGAAGATCATGCAAGATTATTGGATGTTGAATGGGTAGAAAGCTTAAATGCACGTCGTTATAGTGTAACACTACAAATCCACGCTTTTGATAGAGATTTGTTATTACAAAACGTTCTATTAACATTAAGTGAAAGCAGGGTTGAGATTAAAAAACTTAATTCTGAATCGAAAGCTGATAAAACATGTGTTATTACGATAGGGATATATGTAAAAAATGTTAGCGAATGCGATTATATGATTAAAAAATTACGACAAATTCAAGACGTATATAGCGTAGAAAGAATAGTTAAATAGGTGGATATATGAAAATCATACTACAAAAAGTAAAAAAAGCTAGTGTAAGTGTTGATAATAAAGTTGTGGGTAGTATTGATAAAGGATACTGTCTTTTAGTTGGAGTTCATAAAGAATCTACAGAGGAAGATGCAAAATATTTAGCAAAAAAGGTGGCACAAGCACGTTTATTTGAAGATGAAAATGACAAGATCAACCTGAGTCTAAAAGATGTTGGAGGAAGCATTTTATCAGTTTCACAATTTACTTTATATGCAGATACAAAAAAAGGTAATAGACCAAGTTTTACAAGTGCTGCTGGAGCAGAAAAAGCTAATGAATTATATGAAAAATTTAATGAATTTTTGAGAGAAGAAGGTGTAACAGTAGAGACTGGTATTTTTCAAACAATGATGGAAGTTAATATTGTTAACGATGGACCGATTACTATTGTTTACGAAAAACTATCAGCAGGAAATTAATTATGAGAATAAAAAGAAGAAATAAGAATGGAATATTATTCGTAATATCTATACTGTTGTTAGTACTTGTTGTAGGAGGCGTAGTAACATATATAGGTGAAAAAATGAATTTATCACCTAATTCTGAAAATAATATTACTATTGCAAAAGAAATTGAAATTAGAACAGGACCAGATGATACTTATCCAACACTAAAAAAAGTGACAGCTGGAGATAATGTTGAAATGTTAAGTAAATCTGAAACTTGGTATGAAGTTAAAACTAAAGATAGTTTTGTGGGATGGATACCAGGTTGGAGTATTTTAGGAACTGGTCAGAAAAGCCCTGAAGATCAAAATAAGGAAAAATTGACTTCTTATTCAGTCTTACTGAATCCTGTTAATTCACAAGAAGAGAATGTTGATTATAAAGGAATATCTTCTAAAGCTTATAATTTAAAACTAGCTAAACAGTTAAAAGAGACATTAGAAAAAGACGGAATAAAAGTAATATTAACTAGAGATAATGACGATTCGTATCCGTCAAAAGAAGATATTCTAAAAATTGCTGCAGAAAACTCAGTAGAAATGTTAATTGATATTGATACTAATAATGACAGCAACAAAGAAGTTTTTGGTGTAAAAGTATACTATGGAACACAAGAATCATCTATTGTAGCAAGAAGTATTGAAAAAAATCTTTCTGAACACTATATTTCGAAAATATCATCATCTGAGAAACAGGCAAATTTCCCTCAATTAAGTGATAAATTACCTCAGGTAAGATTAATCTCGGCTAATATAGGAAATAAAATTGATGTTGATTTATTAAATAATGAAATAACTAATAAACAATTTATCGAATCTCTAAAAGATGGTGTAGAGGGATACTTATATTATTTAATCAATATTGATAATTATAATGCAAAACGAAAAGAACAGTTACTTAACTTACCACAAAAAGGACTTTCTGTTCCTATGTATTATATGAAACAAGATGCATATAAAAATATAGCATATGGTCTTGATGGCAAGAAAACAATTGAGGATAATGGTGACGCTATTATCTCACTAGCGATGATTGCAAAATATATCGGTAAAGATGAAGCAACTGTAGAAGAGCTTGCTTCTTGGGCTGGTAATAAGTACTATATCAGAAATCAAGGAACTCAACCTACGATTATTACAGCTTTTGCTGAAAAATATAACCTTAAAGTTGAACGTATTGAAACTGATAAATTAGTAGAAAACTTAGAAAATGCCTTAAGAGATAATAAACCTATACTTGTTAGACTAAAATCTGGAGTATTTGGAGATAGAGTAACATATAAAGTGATTCGTGGATTTGAAGACGATAAATTCTATATCAACGATCCGAATGACGATGATGTTAAACTTACAAGTTATAATGGTTTTACAGAAAATGATATAAAAAATAACCTTGCTCAAGCATGGGTGTTTAGTAAATAGGAAAAAAGATTAATCTAGAAAAATTCTAGATTAATCTTTTTTTATTGAAATAATTTAATTATCTATTGACTAAGGACATAAAATAAAATATAATAGTTAACATGGTTAACTAATTAGTTAATGTTGTGAACTATTTTTTGATAAAGGAGGTAGAAAATGAGTATAGGGGAAATTTCATACCATAAAGCAATGGATATGATGGAAGAATTTAGATTGATAATGAAAAGATTTCATAAGAAAAGTGATACACCATATAGAAAACCCGAATTTCAAGCAATGTTATTTTTATCTTGTAAAGGAAAAATTACTATGCAGGAGTTAGGTGAAGAACTACACGTGACAAAACCTAGAGTTACAGCACTTGTAAGTGAATTACTAGAAAAAGATTTTGTTGTTCAAAGTACAGATGAAAAAGATAAAAGAAAAAAATATCTTAGTTTATCTGAAAAAGGAGTCGAATGTATAGAATTACATAGAAAAGCTTATGAAACTTGGTTTAAATCTATGTGGGATAAATTCGATGCTAGAGAAAAGGAAGCTTTTAATATATTATTAACAAAAACAAATCTAGTATTAAGAGAAGAACTAAAAGATAAGGAGGAAAACAATGAAACTAATTAAATATTTAAAAGGTTTCTTGGTACCAATGATATTTTTAGTTGCGATATTAGGAGTTCGTGTTGTAGCAGAGTTAGCACTTCCAACATATACGAGTAATATTGTCGATAAAGGTATTCAACAAAGTGGTATCCAAGATGCTGTACCAGAAAAAATAAGTGAAAAATCATTTAGAGAGTTACAATTGTTTATGACTGATGATGAAATTAAAAAAGTCACAGCTAAATATACTAAAGATGGTGATGTGTACAAACTTGATAGTATTAGTGATCAAGAACGTAGTAAACTAAATGATATATTTAAAAATGCTATGACTGTTGTATCTGGTGCAAAATCTGAAAACTTAGATTTAGATAAGGTAGCAGAAGGGGTTAAACTAGGATTAGTTAAGAAAGATAGTTTAATTGAACAAAAGAATAAAACAATTAGTGACTTAGGAAGTTCAGCTGATATGATAACAAAACAAGCTGGAGTTCGTTATGTTAAAGAAGAGTATAGAAATAATGTAGGAATTGATACTAATGAGATTAGAAAAAATTATCTAAAAGAAGTTGGAATAATGATGATAATCGTAACATTTATTTCAGGTATTGGAAGTGTTATTTCGAACTTCATAGCTAGTAGAATTTCTTCGAAAATAGCTTATAACTTACGCGAAAAACTTTATAACAAAGTACTTTCATTTTCAAAACAAGATATTGATAAATTTTCTACAGCTTCATTAATTACAAGAAGTACAAACGATATTCAACAAATTCAAAATGCTTTAAATATGATGTTATTTATCGCAATATATGCGCCGATGATGGCAGTTTACGGTGTTTATAAAGTTACTCAAACTGATACTGGAATGACTTGGATAATTGCATTAGGTATAGGTATCTTAGGTTTAACATTAGGAATAATTTCATTCTTAGTAATGCCGAAGTTTAAAATTATGCAAAAGCTGATTGATAGAGTAAACTTGGTAACTCGTGAAGCATTAACTGGTATTTCTGTAATTCGAGTTTTTGGTCGTGAAAAATATGAAGAAGAAAGATTCGATAAAGAAAATACAGTTTTAAAAAATGAACAACTTTTCATCAATAGAACTTTATCAGCTCTTATGCCAATGATTATTTTAATAATGAATGGTATTGCGCTATTAATAATCTGGGTTGGAGGAAAAAATATTGATGCTGGTAGTATTCAAGTTGGAGATATGATGGCGTTTATAACTTATACAATGCAGATAGTAATGTCTTTCTTATTCTTCACATTCTTAATGATGCAACTACCTCGTGCTGAAGTTGCAGCTGGTCGTATTAATGAAGTACTGGAAACAGAGGTTACTGTTGTGGATAGTGAGAAAATTGATGATAGTAAACTTCAGGATGTAAAAGGCACACTTAAATTTGATAATGTTAGCTTTACATTTGATGGAGCTGATAGTCCTGTGCTTAGTAACATTAGTTTTGAAGCGGAAGCTGGAAAAACTACTGCAATTATAGGAAGTACGGGAAGTGGTAAATCTACGTTGCTTCACTTAATTCCAAGATACTTCGATGCTAGTGAAGGTGAAATTTCAATTGATGGAGTTAATATTCGAGATATTAGTTTAAATAAATTAAGAGACATTTTAGGATTTGTTCCTCAAAAAGGAGTTTTATTCAGTGGTAATATTGAATCAAATATTAAGTTTGCTGATGAAAATATTACTGACGAACAGATGAGAAAAGCTGCTGAAATTGCTCAAGCAATGGAATTTATTAATGAAAAAGAAGATAAATTTAATAGTGAGATTTCACAGGGAGGATCTAACGTATCAGGAGGACAAAAACAACGTCTTTCAATTGCACGTGCGCTAGCAAAAAATCCTAAGATACTTCTTTTCGATGACAGTTTTTCAGCATTAGATTACAAAACAGATGTTAAACTAAGAAAAACATTAAGAGAAGAAATGGCAGGAGTGACTACTATCATAGTGGCACAACGTATTGCAACAATTTTAAATGCAGATAAGATTATCGTAATGAATGAAGGTAAAATAGTTGGAATCGGAAAACACCAAGAACTTCTAGAAACTTGTCCAACATATTTAGAAATTGCAGAAAGTCAACTTAGTGAAGAAGAATTACGAAAAGGAGGTAAACATCATGGCTAGAGAACAAAAAATAGAAAAGGCCAATAATTTTTCTGGAACGCTAAAAAGAATTATCAAATTGATGTTTACACAGTATAGAATTTCAAGTATTTTGATAGTATTCTTTGCATTAGCAAGTACATTATTCGGTATTGTGGGTCCTAAGATTATGGGACAAGCAACAACTGAGTTATTTGAAGGTTTAGTAGCCAAAATTAGCAATGAAGGTAGTATAAATTTTGAAAAAATAGCGGGAATTTTACTAACAGTATTAGGTTTATACATACTGTCATCACTGTTTATGTTTATTCAAGGATGGTTGATGAGTAATATTTCTCAACAAATGACATATGATATTCGTAAAGAAATAAGTAAGAAAATAAATACTTTACCAATGGGATATTTTGAACAACGTACAGTAGGAGAGACATTATCTCGTGTAACTAATGACGTAGATACATTAGGACAATCCCTAAACCAAAGTTTTACTCAGATAATTTCCAATACTGCAACGGTATTAGGGGTATTGGTAATGATGTTTACAATAAGTCCTCTAATGACATTGATTGCTTTAGCTTTAATTCCTGTTTCAGGAATACTACTAGGTGCTATAACAAAATGGAGTCAAAAATATTTCAAAAGTCAACAAGATATGCTTTCTGATGTAAATGGACAGGTTGAAGAGAGTTTTTCAGGTCAAAATATTATTGCAGCATTTAACTATAAAGAAAAAAGTGTTAAAGAATTCAATGATAAAAATAACCAATTATATACATCATCATGGAAAGCGAACTTCTTCTCAGGACTAATGTTCCCAGTAATTAACTTTGTTGGTAACCTTGGATATGTTGGTATTGTATTCTCAGGTGGATTATTAGTTTCTAAAGGAACTATTGGTGTAGGGGATATTCAAGCATTTATTCAATATATAAGAAACTTTACTCAACCAATAGGTCAAATAGCTCAGTCTATGTCAGAAATTCAAAAAATGGCAGCTGCTGGTGAAAGAGTATTTGAGTTCTTAGATGCTAAAGATGAAGAAAATGCAGAAGTTCTTGAAACAGTTACTAACAAAGAAGGTAATGTAGTATTCGACAAAGTAAAATTTGGATATGTAGAAGATCAAATAATTATTAAAAACTTTACTAGTGATGTTAAAAAAGGAGAGATGGTTGCTATCGTTGGTCCAACAGGTGCAGGTAAAACAACGATGATTAAACTTCTTATGAGATTCTATGATATTAATGGAGGAAATATCTATATTGATGGAAAAGATATTTCTAAACTTGATAGATCCGAATTGCGTTCTTACTTCACAATGGTACTACAAGATACATGGTTATTTAAAGGAACGATAATGGAAAATCTTCGTTATGGTCGTTTAGATGCTACAGATGAAGAAGTAATAGAAGCGGCTAAAGCAGCTCATATTCACCACTTTATTAAAACTTTACCAGGTGGTTATAATATGGAATTAAATGAAGATGCTTCAAATATTTCTCAAGGACAAAAGCAATTATTAACAATAGCTCGTGCGATTCTTGCTGATAAACCGATACTAATTCTTGACGAGGCAACTTCAAGTGTAGATACACGTACAGAAGTATTAATTCAAAAAGCTATGAATAAACTTATGGAGGGGCGTACTACATTTGTTATCGCTCACCGTTTATCAACAATTAGAAATGCAGATAAAATATTAGTATTAAAAGATGGAGATATTATTGAACAAGGTAACCATGATGAACTATTAGAACAAAAAGGTTTCTATTCAGAATTATATCAAAGTCAATTTGCAGAATAAAATTAAAGGCATTTAGAGATTTCTCTCTAGATGTCTTTTAATATTATTTCTTTGACAATGTAAAGTTAATGAAGTATAATTATCTCATATTCGAGATAATTGCGATATAAATATGTATATAATAAAAGTAGGAGAATCCTTATGAATAATGAGTTTAAAGCTGTTATTGGAATTATGAGAGCAAGTAATTTATTAGTAGGTGATTTAAAGAAAACTTTAAAGAATTATCCAATAAATGCGACTGAATTTTCTGTTATGGAATTTCTATATAGTAAAGGTGAGAAGAGTATTCAAGAAATACGTGATAGAATATTACTTGCTAGTGGAAGTGCAACATACGTTGTCGATAACCTTGAAAAAAAAGGATATGTTAATAGAAAGATTAGCCAAAAGGATAAAAGAGTAACTTACATTAAGTTAACTAAAATAGGAGAAAAATTAATGGATGATATTTTCCCTATCCATAAAATAAATACTAAAAAGATTTTCGATGATTTAACTGAAGA
>ERZ773024.600-NODE-600-length-13203-cov-8.645497_pt1 | contig 13203 bp, 10 predicted proteins | sample MGYA00511667_ERZ773024 | MGnify/ENA primary metagenome ERZ773024 (study PRJEB29015, sample SAMEA2738117) | human oral metagenome | biome: human oral; feature: human-associated habitat; material: saliva | place: China | collected 2258 ... | reverse complement strand
TTTGAAACAGCTGACGGAAAATTGATCCGCGTTTTGGAAGCTAGCCACCACAAACCAGGTAAAGGAAACACTATCATGCGTATGAAATTGCGTGATGTCCGTACTGGTTCAACATTTGATACAAGCTACCGTCCAGAAGAAAAATTTGAACAAGCGATTATCGAAACTGTTCCAGCTCAATACTTGTACAAAATGGATGATACAGCCTACTTCATGAACACTGAAACATATGACCAATATGAAATTCCAGTTGTGAACGTAGAACAAGAATTGCTTTACATCCTTGAAAACTCAGAAGTAAAAATTCAATTCTACGGAAGCGAAGTAATCGGTGTAACAGTTCCTACAACTGTTGAATTGACTGTTGCAGAAACTCAACCATCTATCAAAGGTGCTACAGTGACTGGTTCTGGTAAACCTGCTACAATGGAAACTGGTTTGGTCGTAAACGTTCCTGACTTCATCGAAGCTGGACAAAAATTGGTCATTAACACTACTGAAGGAACTTACGTTTCTCGTGCATAAGAGACATCTCAGGGTGTCAAATAGAAAGGAACTTCTATGGCAACTGAACAATTTGGTGACATCGTTATTGCACCACGTGTATTAGAAAAAATTATTGCGATTGCGACAGCAAAAGTAGAGGGTGTCTATTCGCTTGAAAACAAGAGTGTTTCAGATAGCTTATCCAAACGCTCACTTGGACGTGGCGTCTACCTTCATACAGAAGAAGATGGTCAAGTTTCAGTAGACATCTATCTCTATTTAGAATATGGAGTGGCTGTACCATCTGTCGCTGTAGCCATTCAAAAAGCAGTCAAGTCTGCAGTTTATGATATGGCAGATGTAACCTTGGATGCTGTCAACATTCACGTTGTCGGTATCGCAACGGAAAAATCTCCAAAACCAGACTTGAAAGACTTGTTTAATGAGGACTTCCTCAATGACTGATGAAATTTTATTAGAATCACGTCGAGATTTGCGTGAGCGCGCCTTCCAAGCCTTGATGGCCTTGGAATACGATGGAGACATTGTTGAAGCTTGTCGCTTTGCTTATCTACATGACAAGGACCTAGCAGAAGACAAAGAAGTCGATCTTCCTGCCTTTCTCATGAACCTCGTGACGGGTGTCTATCAGTCAAAAGATCAACTAGACCAACAAATCGGTCAACATTTGAAAACCGGCTGGACTGTTGAGCGCTTGACCTTGGTAGAGAAAAACATCCTTCGTCTGGGAATTTATGAAATGACAGAGTTTGATACACCACAGATCGTCGCAGTCAATGAAGCGGTGGAATTGGCCAAGGCCTTTTCGGATGAAACCTCTTCACGATTTGTCAATGGTGTCCTCAGTCAATTTGTGACAGAAGAATAAGTAAAAAGGGAGTGGGAAAGAACTCCAACTAGTTAAAAGAGTTCGTTTTCCCACCCCCGCACAGTTGATTAGGTCATCTTTGGAGCTTAAAAGGCGAACAAAGATGCCAATCAACCACTGCGTCATACAGTTATTTCTATTAAATATAAAAGGCTAGACAGTTTTTGTCCAGCCTTTTTTTGACGAATAACAACCCCTACAGTAATAGAACTGTAGGGGTCGTTTTAGACACTTTTTCCAGAGTGGAGACTAACGGGCAAGAAATAACCGGTAGTCGCTACTTTTTTTCCTTCGATCTTTTGGAGTAAAAGATCCACCATGAGGATAGCAATGTCTTTGAGGGGTTGTTGGATGGTTGTCAGTTCAGGTGTATAGGTCTCGATGAACTGGGTTCCATCATAACCAATCACTTTCAAATCCTGAGGAATCTGAATATCTAATTCTCTAGCGACTTTCATGATCAAGATCGCCGTCAAATCATCGGAGGCAAAGATAGCATCTGGTTTGTGGTGGGTTAAAATCTGTTTGATTTCCATTTCTTTGCGAATAGGGGAGAAATCACTGGAAACATTGATGATCATGGACTCAGGTAAAACTGATGCAAATCCCGCATGACGCAAGCCAGTTGGGGAGTTGGAGTTGTCATTACCTGTGATCATGATAATATTTCGGGCTCCGGTTTTTACTAAAGTTTCTGCTGCTAAAACTCCACCAGCGTAGTTGTCTGAAGAAACAACCGGAATTTCTGGGGAGAGGTTGCGGTCAAAAGCAATGATAGGAGCAGTTACCCGGTTGTAATCTTCAATGCCCAAATTATGACTTCCTGAAATGATGCCATCTACCTGGTTAGCCTCCAACATTTCAATGTATTCGCGCTCTTTCTCGGAGTCGTGCTCACTATTGCAGATGATGGTTTTATAGCCGTGTTTGAAGAGTTGGTGCTCTAGTTTGTCGATTAATTCAGCATAGAAAACATTGCTGATGTTGGGAAAGATCAAGCCGACTAACTTGGCTGATTTTCCTTGGAGGCTACGAGCAACATTGTTAGGTTTATAGCCCAATTCTCGCATGGCTTCTTGGACTTTTTGGATCGTTTTTTCAGACAGGTATCCTTTTTTATTGATAACCCGTGAGACAGTAGTAGGGCTGACACCGGCGAGTTTGGCGACATCAGTTAGCTTTGCGACCATAATCAAGTTCGTAGTAAGTTCCAGTAGGGGTTCCAGACTTGATCAAGATTCCATTTTGATCCGCATGTGGGTAGACCCGACCAGAAAATACTTTTTCTCCTTTATTGATAAAGATTTCAAAAATCGAATTGTCAATGAAAATATTAGCAGTTGTCGCTTGGTTAGCGATTGGGCAGCTACGGCTCGTACCGAATTCTTGGGCATATTGCTCACCAGCCTGGCTACGATCCACTGTGACCAATCCTTTAGCTAGATCAAATGTGAGAACTAAGCCCTTTCCTTCTGCATCTGCAAAGAGGACGATTTCATTCTGGCTATCTTTTTCAAACTGCAATTCCAATTCATAGCAGTTCTTGGTTTGTGCCTTGTTGGCAAATGCCTCACTCTCAGCGCGCAAGTCCTTGATCGCTTCAACTGGGTATTGGTAGAGTTTGCCATCTTTGATGGTTAATTCTTTGACTAGTGAGAGAGCTCCTTGGTAGTCATAGGAATCTGTTGGATAAGAAACGTCTGGAAGACCTAGCCAGCTGACAGCATAGGCACGTCCATCGGGTGCATTAAATCCTTGAGTGGCATAGGCTTCAAAACCATAGTCGAGATTATGCAATCCAGATACATCAACCATTTTGGCCTTTTCTGGGTCAAAGTTTGCCCCGATCTTGTACATATTTGGGTAGATATTGTCATAATCGAGAACGGATTTATCTAAGCCTTGAGGGCAGTAGAGGAGAACGGGTTGGTCTCCAACAAAGACTAGGTTGGGACATTCCATCATATAAGCTGTCCGATCGTTTGCAAAATCCAAGTCACCGACTGCAACCCAGTTGGTATAGTCGTTATCTACAGCCTTATAGAGACGGATGAATCCTTTCTTCTCAAGGTCTTGGCCACCAACGATAGCGTAGTATTGACCCTTGAAATTAAAAATCTGTGGGTCACGGAAGTGATCCGTAGAGTCAGCCGGTTGATCAATCAAGATTTTGTCAATTTTTTCAATCTTTCCGTCTTTGTCCATCAAAGCACCGACTTGGTAAGGATGACGAACCCATTCTGCATCACGAACATTTCCAGTGTAGAATAAGAATAGTTTGTCACCAAATTGCATGGCTGATCCGGAATAAGCTCCATGGCTATCCAGATCTGTGTCTGGAAGAAGCGTTACACCAGTTTCTTTGAAATGAACCAAGTCTTCACTTTCTGTTTGTACCCATGATTTTAACCCATGGGCTGCACCAAATGGGAAATTTTGGTAAAACAAGATCCATTTTCCATCAAAGTAGGAAAAACCGTTAGGATCATTTAAGAGACCAGCTTTTGGCTCAACATGATAGTGTGTATGCCAAGGAGATTTGGCCATATGATCTTGGATGGCTTGCTTTTCCTCTTTTGTCCAGTCTTCGTAACGTCTGTAACGACGTTCAGTTGTCCATTCCATTTTATTCCTCCGAATTTTTTCTTACTTCCATAGTACCGATTTCCCATTAAAAATGCAAGCGATAAATGAAAAGAATGGCAAAAAATGTCAAACGATTGACATCTATTTTGTAGTTTGAAGAAAAGATGAGAAGTTGAAAATCCATGAAAAAATGAAAGAAAATGAAAATAAAAGACTGAATTAAAGCACTAAAAAGCGTAGTATAAGCCTCTCTTGAAATGAAAATAGTTTCATTCTGTCAAAACGTGTCAAAAAGTCTAAAAAAGTTTCAAAAAAATCCTGCAAAACGCTTGACATATTTTCAATACGTGGTACAATTAAAAACGTAGAAACGATTTAACCGTTTACATTACAAAAAATAAGGAGATTTACTTTATGGATTACAATAAAGTAGCCAAAGAGGTTATCGAAGCAGTTGGTAAAGATAACCTTGTTGCGGCAGCACACTGTGCGACACGTCTACGTTTGGTATTGAAAGACGATAGCAAAGTTGATCAAGCTGCACTTGATAACAATGCAGATGTCAAAGGAACCTTCAAATCAGATGGTCAATACCAAGTCATCATCGGACCTGGTGATGTAAACTTTGTTTATGAAGAATTGATCAAAGCGACTGGTTTGAAAGAAGTATCAACAGACGATTTGAAACAAATCGCTGCAAAAGATAAGAAATTCAACCCATTGATGGCCTTGATTAAACTCTTGTCTGATATCTTCGTTCCAATCATTCCTGCCTTGGTTGCAGGTGGTCTCTTGATGGCCCTTCGGAACTTCTTGACTTCAGCTGGTTTGTTTGGACCTAAATCATTGGAAGAAATGTACCCAGCTATCAAGGGTCTTTCAGCTATGATCCAATTGATGTCAGCTGCACCATTTATGTTCTTGCCAATTTTGGTTGGTATTTCTGCAGCCAAACGCTTTGGAGCAAACATCTTCTTGGGTGCTGCGATCGGTATGATCATGACCACACCAGATCTTGGTGGGGCTACTAAATTCTGGGATATCTTTGGTTACAATGTAGCACAAACAAACTATGCTTACCAAGTTATTCCTGTCTTAGCAGCGATCTGGATCTTGGCGCATTTGGAAAAATTCTTCCACAAGAAATTGCCATCAGCTGTTGACTTTACCTTTACTCCATTGCTTTCTGTGATGATTACTGGTTTCCTTACCTTTACAGTGGTTGGTCCAGTGATGCTTTTGGTATCAAACGGAATCACAGATGCTATTGTATGGTTGTATAACACAACAAGCTTTATCGGTATGACAGTCTTTGGTGGAACTTACTCATTGATCGTTATGACAGGTCTTCACCAATCATTCCCAGCTATCGAAACACAATTGCTTTCAGCATGGCAAAAAGGTGCGGGTCATGGAGATTTCATCTTCGTTGTCGCATCAATGGCCAACGTAGCGCAAGGTGCTGCAACTTTTGCCATCTTGTTCTTGACGAAGAGCGAAAAAACCAAAGGTCTTGCATCTTCTGCAGGTGTGTCTGCCCTTCTTGGTATCACAGAACCAGCCCTCTTCGGGGTTAACTTGAAATACAAATTCCCATTCTTCTGTGCCCTTATCGGTTCAGCAGTGGGTGCCCTCTTTGCAGGTCTTCTCCAAGTAGTTGCTGTTTCCCTTGGATCAGCAGGTTTCCTTGGATTCCTTTCAATCAATGCAACATCCATCCCATTCTACCTCTTGTGTGAAGTGATTGCCTTTGCGGTAGCCTTTGCATTGACTTACTTCTACGGTAAGACAAAAGCAGCAGATGTGTTTGCTGCAGAAGGAAATGTAGCAGCAGCAGAAACTGCTGAAAAAGCAGAAGCCAAAGAAGTAGCAGCTGCTTCTGAAGAAGTTGAAGCAACACTTGCAGATGAAGTGATTGTAACTCCTATCGTTGGTAGTACAGTAGCGCTTGCTGATGTGAATGATCCTGTCTTCTCAAGTGGTGCGATGGGACAAGGAATTGCCATCAAACCAACTGAAGGCGTTGTCTATGCGCCAGCAGATGCTGAAGTAACGATTGCTTTTGCGACTGGACATGCTTACGGTTTGAAAACAGCTAATAGTGCTGAAATCTTGATCCACGTTGGGATTGATACAGTATCAATGAACGGTGAAGGATTTGATCAAAAAGTAGCTCAAGGCGATAAAGTTAAAGCTGGTGATGTCCTTGGTACATTTGATGCAGCGAAAATTGCCGCAGCTGGTCTTGAAGACACAACTATGGTGATCGTCACTAACACAGCTGACTTTGCTTCTGTCACACCTGTTGCAACTGGATCTGTTGCGAAGGGTGATGCGATCATCGAAGTCAAAGCTTAATCGAAACAATAAGTTCTCAAGGACTGGTCTATCATCTCCAGTCCTTGAATTTTATTTCTCAAAAAAAGGTGTGTTTTTTCTTTAGAGAAGAGAAAAAGATTGACTACAAAATATGCTATAATAAATACAGGATATTTTTCATAATAAAAAAGGAGCCAACATGACAAAATTATATGGAAGTTTGGAAGCTGGCGGTACAAAATTTGTTTGTGCGGTTGGTGATGAAAACTACAATGTGATTGAAAAAGTACAATTCCCAACAACCAAACCAATTGAAACCATTGATAAGTCTATCGAATTTTTCTCAAAATTTGAGGATCTTGCTGGTCTTGCGATTGGATCATTTGGACCAATTGATATCGATCCAAATTCAAAAACTTATGGCTTCATCACAACGACTCCAAAACCAAATTGGGCCAATGTAGATATTGTTGGAGCGATTCGTCGTGCCTTGAATGTACCAATCTATTTCACGACAGATGTGAATAGCTCTGCCTATGGAGAAGTGGTCGCACGCAATAACGCGGGTGGCCATATCGAAAACTTGGTTTACTATACAATCGGAACAGGAATCGGAGCTGGTGTCATCCAACGTGGTGAGTTTATCGGGGGAGCTGGACACCCAGAAATGGGACACTACTATGTGGCTCAACACCCAATGGATGTGGAAAAAGAATTCAAGGGTGTTTGTCCTTTCCACAATGGCTGTTTGGAAGGCTTTGCGGCTGGTCCTAGTCTCGAAGCTCGTACAGGTATTCGTGGGGAAAACATTGAACTCAACAGCAATGTATGGGATATTCAAGCCTACTACATCGCACAAGCAGCAGTGAATGCGACAGTTACCTTCCGCCCAGACGTCATTGTCTTTGGAGGAGGAGTCATGGCTCAACAACACATGTTAGATCGTGTTCGCACGAAATTTACTGCTCTCTTGAACGGTTACCTCCCTGTACCAGATGTGAGAGATTATATTGTGACACCTGCAGTTGCTGGCAATGGTTCAGCGACTTTGGGGAACTTTGTTCTTGCAAAACAAGTGAGCGAAAAATTAAAAAAATAAAAGACCGTTGTCCAATAGAGTAGATGACAATTGGAGCCGAGACTGATCTGTCTCGGTTCTTTTCATAAAATCAACGAAGAAATGAGGAAGATATGAAAAAAAGCATTGTAAAGGATATCCTATTTTTAGGTCAAAAATCGCAAGAAGCAAAGCCTGAGGATCGCACTTTGGCTTTGGATTTGCAGGATACCTTAAATGCTCATCTCCTTGAGTGTGTTGGTTTAGCGGCTAATATGATCGGGGTGAAAAAACGGGCGATTATCATCCGAATGGGAAGTGAAAATCTGGTCCTGTTTAATCCGGTTCTCCTTGAAAAGAAAAAGCCTTACCAAACAGAGGAAGGATGCTTGTCCTTGGTAGGGAGTCGGCCAACCACTCGTTATGAGGAGATTTCAGTGGCCTATCGAGATGTGAATTGGAAAGCAAAAACAATTCAATTGTCAGGTTTTCCAGCCCAGATCTGTCAGCACGAAATGGATCATCTAGAAGGCATTATTATCTAGAAGTCATTAATGGAGTCGATTGGGCTCCATTTTTTTAGTTCTTATAGAAACTTTTTTCTTGACAGGGATCTTTTTTGTGCTAAAATAGTTCTCATAGTAACTTTAAAGTTCTTATGAGAACTATTTGGAGGAATGATGGAAAAGCCATTACAAGAATTAAAAAAAATTGGCCATCTCATTCACCTCATGGTGGAAAGAGAGGCTAAGAAGCGTGGGTTTGAATTTAGCGCAGGACCACAAGGTCAGGTATTGAGATTCTTATCTCATCGTGAAAAGGAGGGAAAAGTGACCTTAATTCGGGATGTTGAACAGGAACTTCATATCACAAAATCCGTGACCAGTAATCTGATCAAGCGAATGGAGAAAAATGGGTTTATTTATTTAGAGGCTAGTCCGACCGATAAACGGGCCAAGTATGTCTACCTAACAGACAGTGTGAAAGCCAATTTGAATGACATGAAGCAATTCTTTGAAGAGGTAGAACGGAGTCTAGTAGCGGGTGTATCAGAAGAAGAATTGGCTATCTTTTTCAAGGTTATGCAGCAATTTTATGAGAATATGAAAAAAAGGAGCGAGGAATGATCAATATATTTCGGCGCTTAACCGCCAAAGAATGGGGCATGATTGCCCTTAGTACGGTCTTTATCTGTCTGGCTGTTTGGATGGATTTAAAGACTCCTGAATACTTATCTGATATCACGACCCTCTTAGCTAAGGATGGGACCAAGGTTTCTGATATTATGGATCCGGGAAGCAAGATGTTGCTCTTCTCTTTTGGAAGCTTTTTGATGGCAGTTTTTGTGGGCTTTTTAGCTTCAAGAGTCGCTGCCAGCTTTACGACGCGGCTTCGAGGAGAGATTTTCCATCAAGTGATGGATTACTCTGATGCCGAGATCAAGAAATTCTCTGTTCCCTCTCTCTTGACCCGGACGACCAACGATTTGACTCAATTGCAAATCATGATTGTCATGGGGATGCAAGTTGTGACGCGTGGTCCCATTATGGCGATTTGGGCCTTGACCAAGATTTGGGGCAAGAGCAGTGCCTGGACAACTTCTGTTGGGATTGCGGTCTTGATGGTCTTGATTCTGCTATCTGTTCTGGTTCTTATTGCCTTTCCACGCCAGCAAAAGGTTCAAGGTTTGACCGATGCCTTGAATGCGACGACACGGGAGAGTTTGACTGGGGTGCGGGTCGTTCGCGCCTACAATGCGGAAGCGTATCAAAATGAGAAATTCCAGGCTGAAAACAAGGGCTTAACCCGTCTAAATCTCTTTGTTTACCGCTTGATGTCTTTGATGAATCCGGTTATGACAGTGGTATCAAGTGGCTTGACCCTGGCTATCTACTGGATTGGGGCGCACTTGATCAATGATATCGCCATGCCAAAAGATCCTACCAAAATCCTCACCAGTCCTGCATTAGCGGATCGGACCAAGGTCTTCTCAGATATGATCACCTTCTCCTCTTACGCCATGCAGGTTGTCATTGGCTTTATGATGATGGTGGCCATCTTGATTATCCTTCCTCGTGCCTTGGTATCCGCAAAACGGATTAATCAGGTCTTGGCTCTTGAACCGTCTGTAGCCTTCCCAAGTGAGTCAAAAGAAACAACAGGCCAAGCAGGTACAGTAGAATTTCAAGACGTTTCCTTCCGATATGGACGGACTTCCCGTGCTGTGATTGAGCACGTGACCTTCTCAGCTCAGAAAGGACAAACCGTTGCCTTCATCGGATCAACTGGTTCTGGTAAATCCACTTTGGTCAATTTAATCCCGCGTTTTTACGATGCGACAGAAGGAAAGATCTTAGTGGATGGGGTGAATGTCAAGGACTATAGCCACCAAGAATTGAACAATAAAGTCGGCTACATTCCACAAAAAGCAGTGCTCTTTAGTGGCACGATTCGCTCCAATATGGAATTTGGGGAAAGTAGCCAAGGAAAATTAGAGGATGAAGCCATCTGGAAAGCTCTTGAATTGGCCCAAGCCAAAGAGTTTGTGGCCGCAAAAGAAAAAGGCTTGGATACAGAAGTAGCGCAAGGAGGAAGCAACTTCTCTGGAGGACAACGTCAACGTTTGGCGATTGCGCGTGCCCTTGCACGCAAGCCCGAGATCCTCATCTTTGATGATTCCTTCTCAGCCCTGGATTATAAAACAGATCGGATCTTGCGACAAGCCCTAAAAGAAAAGTTGGTAGATACGACCAAATTGATCGTTGCGCAACGGATTTCGACCATTATGGATGCGGATTTGATTTTGGTCTTGGATCAAGGGAAGGTCGTCGGTCAAGGTACCCACAAGGAATTGCTTGCGACCAATGAAGTCTATCAAGAAATTGCCTATTCACAATTGTCTAAGGAGGAGTTGGAACATGCATAAAACAAAACAAGAATCGTCCCTTTGGAGACAACTTTCTCCCTATTTGAAGGGCTTCCACCTATTTTTCCTAGTTGCTATCCTCTTTTCGGTCGTATCGAGTATTATCACGGTTATTGGACCGGATAAGTTAAAAGAAATCACAGATACCATCACAAAAGGGATGGGAGGCGCCGTTGATATTGACAAAATCACTTCGATTGCCCTGACCTTAGCCATCCTTTATGGAGTTGGAGCACTAGTGTCCTACAGCAGTAGCTTCATTATCTCAACGATGATTCAGCGCTTCGCAGAACGCTTGCGCAATGCCATCGCTGAAAAGATCAATCGTGTACCCCTCCAATATTTTGATAGTCACGAACAAGGAGATACCTTGTCTCGTGTGACCAATGACGTGGATTTGATGACCCAATCCTTTAACCAAAGCTTGGTTCAAATGGTCTCCTCTATCGTCTTATTGATCGGCTCCATCTTCATGATGTTTAAGACGGACTGGCACTTAGCTGTCACAGCGATTGTATCCGTCTTTGCTGGCTTTGCTCTTTCTAGCATCATTATGGTCAAGAGTCAGCCTTTGTTTAAACAGCAACAAGATAATCTTGCCAAAGTTTCAGGCTATGTTGAAGAAATCTATAGTGGCCACAATGTTGTTATTTCCTATAATGGCCGCCATCAAGCCAAAGATCATTTTGATGCCATCAACCAAGATTTGTACCATAGCATGTGGAAATCCCAATTCTTCTCTGGGATCATGATGCCCTTGATGCAGTTTGTAGGGAATTTCGGCTATGTCATGGTCTGTATCGTTGGGGCTGTCCTCACCATTAATGGAGACATTACCATCGGGACCATTGTGGCCTTTATGACCTATGTCCGCATCTTTACCCAACCAATTGGTCAAATGGCCCAAGGAATTACCCAATTGCAATCAGCCAGTGCTGCTATGGGGCGTGTCTTTGAATTCTTAGACGAAGAAGAAATGGAAGAGGAATCCCAAAAAACACGTCAATTGGAAACACCAAAAGGTCATGTCACCTTTGAGCATGTTCGCTTTGGCTATTCACCAGACAAGACTATTATCCATGACTTTACAGCTGAAGCCAAACCGGGGCAAAAAGTGGCCATTGTTGGTCCGACAGGTGCAGGTAAGACGACCATGGTCAATCTCTTGATGCGTTTTTACGACATTCAAGCTGGTAAAATTACCATCGATGGTGTGGATACTAAGGCCATGAGCCGAGAAGAAGTTCATGATGCCTTTTCGATGGTCTTGCAAGATACCTGGCTATTTGAGGGGACTATTCGAGAAAACCTGGTCTTCAATCAAACGGATATTTCAGACGAAGCGGTGGAAGCAGCAACACGAGCTGTTGGGGTCCATCACTTTATTCGGACCTTGCCGAATGGTTATGACACCGTGCTAGATGATTCTGTCACCTTGTCCGTCGGTCAAAAGCAACTCTTGACCATTGCGCGTGCCCTCTTGAAGGATGCCCCGCTCCTCATCTTGGATGAAGCAACCTCATCTGTCGATACCCGTACAGAAGAGTTGATTCAAAAAGCCATGGACAAACTCATGGAAGGCCGGACCTCCTTTGTCATTGCCCATCGCTTGTCCACTATCCGTAATGCGGATCTGATTCTCGTGATGAAAGATGGAAATATTATCGAGCAGGGTAACCACCAAGAGCTCATGAGCCAAAATGGCTTCTATGCCGATCTCTACAATAGTCAATTCACAGAAGAAGTGGCATGAAATCAAGATACAAAGCCCGTAAAATGCACAGTGAAAATAGGGAGTAGGACAGAAGCTATACGATTGTGGACGCTTCGCCGTCCTACCCCCACAAGGCTGATTAGAATTCTTCCGAGCTTATCAAGCGAGAGAAGAGTTCAATCAGCTACTGTGTCTGGAAGTTAGTGCTAGTATAGTTAGCGTTTTTCACCCAGCATTTAGGGCGTGTTCAATTCGTGTAACGGCAAGCACAATGGTGCCTTGCCGACACGACTCACTAACTCCTCAGGTGGATAATATCGATCCACCTTCGTCCTGTCGCAATTCCGACAAGATACAAAGGGCGTAACATACAAAGTGAAAAAATGAGAGTGGGACAGAAATCGGTAATTCGTTAGAATTCGATTTCGTCGTCCCACCTCCGCACAGTTGAGTAGGGCTGTAAAAGCTGATGAAATCAGCGTAGTAGAGCCCACTCAACCACTGCGTCTTGTTCGACAATCCAAAAACAATTAAGAGGCTAGGACTTTTGTCCCAGCCTCATTTTTTTATCGATAATAGTAATGGAAAAGACGTTTCTTGGAGACAGAAAAATGATAAATCATCAGATTTTAGTGCTAAATCATGTGAAAAAGAAGAAAGAAAGGATAAAAAAGAAGCCTGGCTTGACAGGCTTTCTTAGGATCGCGTATACTAGTAGTACAAAAATGAGATGATAGACAGGAGTGCCAACATGAAGCCCAATCTTCAAGATTATCCGAAATTTTATCGTTGGCTAACCCTGCCTTTTACGAGAAAGCCACATCGTGTGCAGGTTCTTCAAAGGATGAATCGAATCCTGACTTTCGTGATGCCAGGCATCTACGGCCTGGTCTTTTGTTGGCTGTTTTTAAAGAAAACTTCAATGGGAGAAATCTGGCCTTTTATCTGGATCCCTGCTTCGGGTTTTGTCTTGTTTAGCCTCTTTCGTCATTGGGTCAATGTTCCAAGACCTTATGAAAAATGGGAGATTCAACCCTTATTAGAAAAGAATTCATCCGGACATTCCTTTCCTAGCCGACATGTTTTTTCGGCCACCATTATCTCGATGTGTGTCTGCCAGTTGTCGCTTCCGCTAGGAATGTGCTCCATGCTCCTATCTCTTCTATTAGCCCTTGTCCGAGTTATTGGAGGGGTTCATTATCCCAAGGATGTTCTCGTCGCTTGGG
>ERZ773024.597-NODE-597-length-13292-cov-6.202387_pt1 | contig 13292 bp, 7 predicted proteins | sample MGYA00511667_ERZ773024 | MGnify/ENA primary metagenome ERZ773024 (study PRJEB29015, sample SAMEA2738117) | human oral metagenome | biome: human oral; feature: human-associated habitat; material: saliva | place: China | collected 2258 ... | reverse complement strand
GTAAGCCTTCCTCCAATATAGCTAATAATTTTGGTCCATATTGATTAATAGAACCTGCACCCATGGTGATAACTAGGTCGTTAGGTCTTACTATTTTCGCTAATACCTCAGGCAAATCGTCAACAGATGGTACATAATTTACGTCTTGACCTGTGGCCGCTTTAATAGCATTTGGAATCGTATTGCCATCAATACCAGAGATTGGATCTTCACCAGAGCTATAAATATCTGTCATATATACTTCATCAGCGCTTGTGAAAGCAGTAGCAAATTCATCCTTTAACAAGCTTGTGCGAGTAAAGCGATGTGGCTGGAATACACAGATAACACGATGTTTTTCCAACTCTTTTGCTGCTTTCAATGTTGCTTTAATTTCTGTAGGATGATGAGCGTAGTCATCAACAACCCATACACCTGCTACGTGACCTTTTGTTTCGAAACGACGTTTTGCACCGATAAACTTACCTAAACCTTTAGTAATGGTACGCGTTTCTACACCACAGCAATCATGAGCAACAACAAAAGCAGCCAACGAATTCAATACATTATGTTCACCAGGAACTCGTAAGCGAATGCGCTCAACATTCACACCATTATGGTATACATCGTATACCAACGTGGAATCTACATAGTGAATATTTTTAGCTACATAGTCATTATTATCACTTAAGCCATATGTAATGAAATTACGATTTACACGGCTCATAACATAACGAATATTCTCATTATCTCCACATACGATTGCTTTGCCAGATTCTGGTAACGTTTCGACAAACTCACAAAATGCATTTAACAAATTATCCATTGTTTTGTAGTGATCCATGTGATCATCTTCAATGTTAGTAATAACAATAGTATGTGGTCGTAGTTTCAAAAAAGACCCATCACTTTCATCTGCTTCTACTACAGAGAAATGGCCTTTACCAAGGCAACTACTACCTTTTAAATAATCTACTTCACCACCGATAATAACTGTTGGATCAGCTTCTGCTTCTACTAAAATTTGACCAATCATGGATGTAGTAGAAGTTTTACCGTGAGCACCAGCTACTGCAATGCCATCTGTTACGTCTAACACAGCTTTTACAATATCGGAACGGTGTAAAATTGTAATACCTTGCTCTTTAGCAGCTACAATTTCAGGGTTATCTTCGCGAATAGCCGTAGAACGAACTACAGCATCAACGCCTTTTACATAATCTTTATTATGGCCAATATGAACTGTAGCGCCCATATTTCTGAACTTTTCAATAACTGCAGAATCAGCTACATCTGAACCAGATACGTCATAACCTTTTTGAATTAAAATATTCGCTATAGCACGCATGCCAGACCCACCTATACCAATAAGATGAATCTTATGAATACCGTCTAACATAAAACCTCTCCTTGTTACTTTGCAATAGATAATGCTAATTTTGCAATATCATGAGCTGCATTAGGTTTACCTAACTGCAGCGCTCGTTCTCCCATTTGTGACAATAAATCACGATTGGCCATAAACATTTCAATTTCCCCTATCAAATCATGGGCACTTAACATTTGATCAACAATCATATGCGCTGCCCCTTCTTGAACAAAAATACGGGCATTATAGGTTTGATGATCTTCCGCTGCATATGGATATGGTACCAATACAGACGGAATACCTCGAACTGCTAGTTCAGCAAGACCGATAGCACCAGACCTAAAGACTGCTAAATCAGCTGCCGCTAATGCTTTTGGCATATCGTGTAAATATGGCAAAATCAATGAGGAATTACCTAAACCATCACCATCGGTAATACCAAGCTGAGATAACACAGATTGATATTCCCCATCCCCTGTAATATGGATTAATTTAATTCCATCTGTTCCTTGAAAATGCTTATGTACATCTATCATAGCATTATTGATAGTTCTCGCCCCACGAGAACCACCAGCTATAAGAACGGTGAACGTGTCATCACTTAAATTAAAATAATTACGTCCATCTTCCCTAGTATCAACTAATACATCAGGACGTACTGGATTACCAGTATATACTACGCGTTTTGCCTTTGAAAAAGATGATTCTGCATCCTTGTAGCCCATAGCGACTACATCAACAAAACGGCTTAGAATTTTATTTGTAATGCCTGCAATGACATTTTGTTCCTGTATCAACGTTGGAATATTGCGCAATGCTGCGGCCATAAGAATAGGACCACAAACATAACCACCCGTACCAATAACTACATCAGGCTTAAAGTTGGAAATGATTGCATTAGCTTTCACAAGAGAAAAAGCAGTCTTGCCTAACGTCACCAACGTACCAAAAGATAATTTACGTTGCAAACCTTGTACAGGTAACGTAGTAAATTCAATGCCTTCTTTAGGCACTAAGGTAGCCTCTAAGCCCCTTTCCGTTCCTACATATAAAACCTGTGCATCAGGGTTCTGTTTCATAATTTCCTTATATATAGTTATTGCTGGGTATATATGTCCACCAGTGCCACCACCTGAAATAATGATACGTTTCATTAATGGTGTCTCCCTTCTTGCAACATATGAACACAGTTTTTAAAATCATCGCCACGTTCTTCAAAACAGCTATACCAATCAAAACTTGAACAAGCTGGCGATAATAATACAATATCACCTTGGGCAGCCAATTTATACCCCTGTTCTACAGCATCTTTCATAGATGAAGCTCTATAAATAGGCTGAACACCAGCCTCTTTTGCAGCAGCTTCAAATCGATCCGCTGCTTCCCCCATAAAGATAACAGCTTTTGTATGCTCTTTAACAAGCTGCATAAAGTCTTCTAACGGAGTCATTTTATCATGACCACCAGCTAATAAAATAACGGATTGATCAAAGGATTCCAATGCTTTTACAACAGAATCTACATTAGTAGCTTTAGAATCATTATAGAATGTAATTCCATCAAGAGTTTTAACTCGCTCTAATCGGTGTTCAACACCATGGAACTCGCTTATAATACGATGAATGGTTTCTACCGGTACACCTAACGCATAAGCTAAAGCGATAACAGTTAAAATATTTTCAATATTATGGCTACCTGGAATGTGGATATCAGCACTACCAATAACAGGTGTTGCTGTACCATTCTTTGTTACATAACATTGTCCTTTATCATAGTAAGCACCATTTGAAACCACTTGATGTTGACTAATTTCAAGGATATGGCTAGGTACACGATGTTTCATGTCTGCTACAATAGGATCATCAATATTAAGCACCATAAAATCTGTACTCAATTGATTTTCAAAGATGCGTTCCTTCGCAGCAATATAATTTTCCATTGTCTTATGACGAGCTAAATGATCTGGTGTAATGTTAAGCATAATAGCACCAATCGGTCTAAAATACTTAATTGTTTCTAATTGATAGCTAGATAACTCAGCTACCAAAAAACCATCTGCTGGCATGGAATAAGCTACTTCACTAAGAGAATCGCCGATATTGCCACCAACGCGAACTGGCTTTCCAGTTCCTTCCAATACCTTAGTTAATAATGTTGTAGTAGTGGTCTTACCATTTGTACCTGTAACGGCTACAATTGGTGATTTAGATAACTCATAAGCTACTTCTACTTCACTAACCACATCAATACCACGAGCTTGAGCGGCTTTTACAATGGGAATATCTAGAGAAATACCTGGAGAAATAACGATGCGATCCACGCCATCTAGCAAGGATTCATCTTGACGACCTGTAATAATATCTACACCTGCTGATACAAGTCTTTCTTCCTCATCTGCAGGCAGTGTAACAGGCTTATAATCATTTAACACTACATGGGCCCCAACTTGAGCTAATACCCAAGATGCGCCTATACCGCTGGCACCAGCGCCAAGAACAAGTATATGTTTATCTCCGTATTCCATCTATATCACCTAAATTATCAACAAAAATAATGTATTCCTATCTTATAAGCATACCATTATTTGCGTGTTCCGTTAAGTATTATCTTACAAAGTTATAGTCGCTAAAACGACGCCAATAACAGCTAATACAGCGCCACCAAACCAGAAGCGATTAACAACAGTTTGTTCAGCCCAACCAGACAACTCAAAATGATGGTGAATTGGACTCATTTTAAATACGCGCACACCACGAGTTTTAAAGGATATAACTTGAATAATAACGGACAATGCTTCCATAACAAAAATGCCACCAATTACAACGAGTAGCAATTCTGTTTTAGTCAAAATAGCCATAGCTGCAAAAGCACCACCTAAAGCTAAGGATCCAGTATCCCCCATGAACACCTTCGCAGGGTTTACATTGTATACCAAGAAACCAAGGCAAACAGCGGCTACAATGGCGCCAAAGTAAGCAACGCTTTCAGCACCAATAGAATTTGTTGTAGATGCAGCCATAAGACCAATCACGGAGAAAGCAATGGCAGCTACAGCAGAGGTACCACTAGCTAATCCATCAAGACCATCCGTAAGATTTACTGCGTTCGTAGCACCTACGATAATTAAAAACGCCAAAACATAATAAGCCCAACCTAATTGAAGATGTATATCTGCTACAGGAATCCACAATGTGGTAGGAATAACCATAATTTCAGTAATACAGTAACAGAATATGGCCGCCAAAATAAATTGACCTAGCAATTTTTGCTTAGCTGTTAAGCCAAGATTACGTTTTTTAACGGCTTTTACAAAATCATCAAAGAAGCCCAATAAACAATGGCCCAATGTTAAAAACAATAACATGCCTGTACCTACATTCCATGGTGCGAAAATAGCGACACCAAGAACAAGGGCGATCATCATGAAAGCACCACCCATTGTTGGCGTACCCGCTTTCGCTTGATGACTTTCTGGACCTTCTTCACGAATACTTTGTTGTGCGTGTAAAGAACGCAACATAGGAATAGCAATTTTACCTAGCACTACTGTAATGATAAAGGTCACTACAAAGGCTAATAGAATATGATATATCATATGAACCCTCTACTCATTAATAAACAGATGACGGCTAGATATAACTAGCCGTAACCTTTTATTCTCGATCTTTTAACTCTTCAACAACCCGTTCCATTCGCAAGCCTCGGGAACCTTTGACAAGGATAACATCCCCTTTTTCACGAATATCGCTATAGGCATTAGCCATTTCTAAATGGCTATTACAACGGAATGTAGTTAAACCTGCTTTTTTTGCTTCCTTAGCGATGAAGGCCGCAGCATCACCAAATGTGAATACTACACTATAACCTTCTTCAGCAAGCAATTGACCTATTTCACGATGCGCTTGTTCAGTATAATCACCAAGCTCAAGCATATCACCAAGCATAGCGATTTTACGTTTACCTTCTAGTTGACCTAATGCTTTAATCGCTTCAGCCATAGAGGAAGGATTTGCATTATATGCATCATTTAAGATAACAATATCTTCAAATGGTACGATCTCTTGGCGCATAGGAGTGCCTGTAAACTCGCTTAAGCCTTTGCGAATGGTGTTGGATTTAATCCCCAAAACACGACCAGCTACAATTGCTGCCAATGCATCATATACATTGTGTTCACCAATCATAGGTAAGAAGATATCGAAAACTTCGTCATAACATTTGCAAGTAAACTTAATACCGTCTTTTTTATAACGCAAATGACTGCCAATACATGTAGCATTGCGTTCAATACCATAGGTAATAGTTTTACCTTTAGCCAGGCTATCCATAGCCTTAACATATGGATCATCTTCATTAAGAATCGCTACACTATTTTCTGGCAAGCAACGAATTAATTCACCTTTAGCTTGTGCAATGGCTTCACGAGAGCCTAACAACTCAATATGGCTAGTACCAACATTGGTAATAATGCCCATAGTTGGTTCCGCAATTAATGCAAGCTCTTCAATTTGACCAAGGCCACGCATGCCCATCTCTACGACACATGCTTGATGTTCTGCAGTTAAGCGCAACAATGTTTTTGGCAAACCAATTTCATTATTAAAGTTTTTTTCAGTTTTCAAAATATTAAATTCTGTACCAAGTACAGCGGCCACCATTTCCTTTGTTGTAGTCTTACCAGAAGAACCAGTTATAGCCACTACAGGAATATCAAAGCGACGGCGATGATAGCGAGCCAAATTCTGATACGCTACCAAGGTATTTTCAACCTCGATACATGCGATACCTTTTACGGCACGACCTTTTTCTACGATTGCACCTGTAGCGCCCTTTTCAATAGCCGTGTTGATGAAATCATGACCATCAAAGGTATCCCCTTTTAAGGCTACAAACAAAAAGCCTGATTCAATCGTTCTTGTATCAGTAGATACATCTAAGAACTTAATATTGTCGGTATGTGTACTCGTCCCTTCTGTGGCGTCTACCACTTGAGACAATGTAAATTCTGCCATATTAGATCTCCTTGAGGGCTGCTCGCGCCTCTTCACGATCATCAAAATGAATCGTTTTATCCTTTAAGATTTGGTAATCCTCATGCCCCTTACCAGCAATTAGTACAATATCCCCAGGTTTTGCATTTTGTATTGCATGTTGAATCGCTTCCCGACGATCAACGATTACTTCATAATGAGAGCCTTCACGAAGGCCTTCTTTAACGCCTACTTCTACATCTTTCACAATTTGTACAGGATCCTCTGTACGAGGATTATCAGATGTTACATATACTACATCACCATATTGTGCAGCAATACGACCCATGATAGGGCGTTTTGTCGCATCTCGGTCACCACCACAACCAAAGACTACGATAATGCGATTTTCTTGAATAGCCTTTGCAGTTTGTAAAATATTTTCTAAACCATCCGGTGTATGTGCATAGTCTACAACAACTGCAAATGGTTGACCTTCTTCGATTAACTCAAAGCGACCAGGTACAGCGCTAAATGTTTTCAATGCTTTATCGATATCTTCCATAGATATGCCTTCTAATAGACAAGCACCAATAGCAGCCAAAGTATTATATACATTAAATAAACCTGTGGTATTCATGGCTACTGTATAGTCATGGCCATCATAAGAGACAGTGTAACGGCTAGACTTAGGTGTCATTTCTACATCATGAGCATTCAACGTACCTTTACCATCAATACTGTAAGTAATGATAGGTGCCGTTGTTTTCTCAATTACTCGATGACCATATTCGTCATCGATATTAATGATAGCCCCTTTGCCAGATTTAGTTTGATTAGGCTCGCTAACTTGTTCAAATAATTTACACTTAGCTGCCAAATAATTTTCAAAGGTCTTGTGAAAGTCCAAATGATCTTGTGTTAAGTTTGTAAATACCGCTGTATCATATTCAACACCAGAAACTCGCCCCAATGCCAATGCGTGTGAAGAAACTTCCATTACGCAATGTGTAACACCTTCCTCTACCATTTGATGAAGAATATGTTGCAAATCCACTACATCAGGTGTCGTATTATGAATTGGATATGTTGTATCACCAATCATAATATGAACAGTACCAATAACGCCCACTTTATGACCTTGAGCTTTCAAAATATGACGAATCATATGCGTTGTAGTCGTTTTACCATTCGTACCAGTAACACCAATCATACGCATGGAATTTGCTGGATAATCAAAGAAATACGGCACACATGCCATCATAGCTTTACGAGTGTCCTCTACAGTGATAACACAAACATCACCACTTACCTCTACTGGTTTAGATACAAGTACTGCTACTGCGCCAGCTTCAACAGCTTTATTTACATAATTATGACCATCTACAGTGGCACCATCTAAAGCAATAAATAAACTGCCTACTTTTACAGCACGAGAATCAGCTGTAATATCTAATACTTCAACAGCTGTATTACCTTCTACATGCGTTGTTTGCAAAGTATTTACTATATCTTGTAATTGTTTCATATACAATCTCCTTTACACGCAAAGGAAAGCAGCCCAATACGAGCTGCTTTGCCTGCTAGTCTATAATTTGCTGTTTCTCTTGTACAGTGCGTTCAGTAACAGCGCTTTTTGTGCTATAAACAAAAGAATCAGGCAAAACCATCCCTAGTTGTTGTTCTGCGATTTGCTGGATACGAACGGGAGACTTTAAGGAAGCCACTTCAACATCCAAAGCATCATTATCTTTTGTTAATTGTACTACAGCTTGCTGTGTTTTAACTACTTCGTAGCCCAATTTTGTGCTGTACGCATTCATAACCATCATAATAAGCAAAAATGCAACCAATGCAGCAATACCATATACAACTTGCCACATCATAGGACTCAAATCTAGAGCCACACTTGCACTACGTTTTCTCCCTTGTGAAGCGACCAACACATCGCTTTTTACTTGGCCCACAACAGCCTTTCTCGCTAACATAAACACTAACCCCTTCCAATTCTACAACTTGACGGCTACGCGCAACTTCGCGCTTCTAGCCCTCGGATTAACCTCAATCTCCCCTGCACTTGGCTCTATAGCCTTATTCTTCGCCTTCACAACAGCTTTGTGGTTACATACACACATCGGTAGTTCTGGAGGACATATACATGCTGTACTCAACTCTTTGAAAGTTTGTTTTGTAATTCGATCTTCCAAGGAGTGAAATGTGATAACCCCAATTTTCCCCTTTGGTTTCAACATGGATACAGCATCTACAAAACTATCATGCAAGATAGCTAATTCTCTATTTACTTCAATGCGAATTGCTTGGAACGTCCGTTTTGCCGGATGCGGTCCATCTTGACGCGCCTTCGCAGGTATTGCTTGTTTAATAATTCTAACTAAGTCACCAGTAGTGGTTATTCGTTCTTCTTGACGTGCATTAACGATGAATTCAACAATCCGCTTAGCCCATCGTTCTTCACCATAGTCACGGATAATTTGTAATAGTGCTTCAGCATCATATTCATTAACAACTTCCTCTGCTGTTAATGGTGCTTCCTTATCCATCCGCATATCAAGTGGACCATCATTCATATATGAAAAACCACGCTCCGGAGTATCTAGCTGATAACTTGATACGCCAAGATCAAATATAAAACCATCTACTTCATAGATGCCCTCATTTTGAAGGGCTTCCTTTAAATTAGAAAAGTTTGTCGGTATCGTTAACACCTGACACTTTAAATCAGATAGACGCTGTCGAGCTACGCTCAATGCATCTTCATCTTGATCTAAACCGATTATCATGCCTTCTGGGTCAAGCATTTCGCCCACTGCGTGAGCATGACCTGCCCCACCAAGGGTACAGTCCACATAAATGCCTTTTGGATTAGTTACGACGGAGTCCACCGTTTCGCGTAAAAGTACGCTGGTATGATTAAATTCCATCATAGCCTCCTATAACATAATCCCTTCAAGCCCTTCGACTAATTCTTCCATACTTTCAGCCACTTGATCATCATAGTAATCATATTTTTCGCGGCTCCAAATTTCAACGTGATCCCCAGCACCAACAATAACGGCCTGTTTATCAAGGCTCGCATATTCACGTAGTGGTACAGGAATGAGGACACGACCTTGTTTATCATATTCAAGCTCAGCAGCACTACCGAAAACAAAACGTTTTAAGGCACGTACGCTAGCTTTAGTGGAGGATTGTGATTGTAAGGCATCAGAAATTTTCTTCCACGCCTCTTGGGTGTAAATAGCTAAGCAGTCATCTAAGCCCTTTGTGACTATGCACAAATCACCTAGTTGTTCACGTATTTTCGCGGGTATAATCATCCGCCCTTTTGTATCAATGGTGTGATTATATTCTCCCATGAACATACGTATCACCGCCCTTTACTATTCCTTATCCACCACTATATGGTAAATTCTACCACAATTCCCCACCATTCACAATAAAAAATCCATTTTTATCCCACTTTTTTATATTTTTCTTTCATAATCTTTATTTTTCTCATTTTTTCTTCGATACATATGTTCGAAAATAAATAATAATTGGATCATAAAAAAACCGCGTAGCATTTCTGCTACGCGGTTTCTATACCTACGATAGATTATTATGTAACCCATCGGTTGGGAGGCATATTATTTAGTTGTTTTTACAGCTGCTTTTGGAGCTTGTTGTGGTTGTTGTGCAATCACTTTATCAAGAAGTTCACGAATTTCTTTGTTTTGTGCTTGCAAATCAGCCACTTTGTCTTCAAGAACTTTTACAGTTGCAGGAGATGCTTTAGGAGCTGTAGGAGCATTACCAATACCGATTGTTACACCAGCATTTGCCATTACGCTATGGTCACCACCATAAGCTGCACCAGCATGGATTAACAAATCAGGATTTGCATAATGAGCTACACCCAACGCAGTAGATGTTTTACCTTTGTAAGTACCAACAGCGGCCATAATTTGAGCTTTTTGACCTTCATGGTATTCGATAGGTTTCAATGCTGCCAAAGCTGCTGCATTAGCACCTACAACTTTAACATCACGTTCTACGCTGCTAATGCGGCGAGAGTTTTCTGCGATTTGTGCATCATGTTGTACAAGTGTTGCATGATCTTGTAATGCAATGTTAGAAGCTTTCAAGCTATAATTTGCAGCTTCTGCTAATGTACTGATATCTTGAGTATTTTTATTTACTTGTAAGCCCAATACATTAACTTTTTCATTATTTTCTAATGCAATAGCACCAATGTTTTTAGTTAATTTAACGTTTTCATCAACTTTAGTATTTACATTTGCAATTGCTGTTGCATTGTTAGAAATGTCTTCTGTATTTTTGTTTACTTGTAAACCTAATACACTAACTTTTTCATGATTTTCTAGTGCTAGAGTACCAACAGCTTTAGTTAATTGTGCATTTTCATTAACTTGGTTAGCTACTGTAGTTACACGGTTATCTACCTTAGTGATATTTGTAACATTAGTATCTACTTTAGCATTTAGAGTGTTGATGTTTGTAGTATTTGTATTAACTTGGCTAGATACTTTACTAATATTGCTTGTGTTTGCATTAACTTGGTTAGTTACATTTGTAATATTAGTTGTATTTTGGTTAACAACATTATTAATATTAGCAATATTAGTTGTATTAGTATTAACTTGTTTAGATACATCGTTAATAACTTTACTATGTTCATCAACTTTGTTGATTACTTTTTGTACAGTTACATTAGTATTTTGAATTGCTTCAGCATTTTGCTTGATCGCTGCTTTGTTAATATTGATGTTTTCAGTGTTATGTTTGATTGCTTCAGTATTAACAGAAACTTGGCTTTGAACATTTTTAATGCGTTCTTCGTTAGCATTTGCTTTTTGAGTATTAACATTAACTTGTTCTTTTACTTTGTTTACATCAGCGCTTACATTTTGTAAGTTCTTAATTGCTTCAGTATTTTTGCCAACTTGATCTTTCAAACCAGATACATCAGTTTTGATATTGTTGATTACAGTATTTTGATTATTAACTTTCACATCAATATCATTTACCTTGCTATCGATATTTGTAACTTTATTATCGATGTTTGTAACTTTTGTATCAATGTTCTTAACATCATTTTGAACATTAGAAATATTGTTGTTTACAATATTGAGTTGTTTATCAACTTTAGCACTAATGTTGTTGATATTATTATTTACAATGTTGATTTTTTGATCAACTTTAGCATTGATGTTTGTGATATCAGCTTTAACTACTGTCACATCAGCTTTAATATTGTTTACATTCTTTTCAACGTTAACAACATTAGCTTTAATGTTATTAATATTGGAAGTATTATTTTGAATGTTTACAGTATTAGCTTGGATATTGCTGTTTTGAGCGTTAATGTTTTGAGTAATATTTTCTACTTTTTGAGCTACATTAACGATTGTAGTATTGCCTTTACCAACTTGACCTTTCAAGGATTCAATAGCTTGAGAGTTAGCATCAACTTTACCAGTTAAGTTATTAATAGCTGTTGTATTAGATTCAATACGGCCAGTATTAGCATTTACTTTAGCAGTTACATCTGTGATGTTAGCAGTGTTGCCAGCAACTTGTTTGCTAATGTTTGCAATAGCTGTTGCATTGTGAGCAATGTTAGTTGTATTATTTGTAACTTGTTTGCTTACATTAGCAATAGCTGCAGTGTTATTAGCAATATTTGTAGTGTTAGATTCTACTTTATTGTTAATATTAGCAACATTTGCTTTGATATCAGTAATAGACTTGCTATTATTAGCAATTGCATTTGCATTAGCTTCAACTTTAACATTTACATCATTAACTTTATTGTTAATTGTGTTATTAATTACTGTATTGTTTTCAGCAATCTTAGCATCAATATTTTGATTTACTTGATTGATGATAGTAGTGTTATTATTTTGAATTTCTTTTTTGATGTTGTTATTTACTTGATTAATAATATTCTTATTATTTTCTTCAATTTTAACATCAATCTTTGCGTTTACAGTATTGTTTACTTGATTAATAACATTGTTAGTAACCTTGTTGATAACATTTTTAGTTACATTATTTGTAACTTTGTTTTCAATGTTTTTCACACTGTTATTAAGTGTATCAACTTTTACATTAAGATTATTGATAGCTAATGTATTTTTAGATACATTATCAGCTAAACAATAGAATTTACTATTAAGGCAGTTAACATTACCTTTCAATACGCTAATATTGTAAGTATTTTGGTTAACTTGATTTTTAATATTAGTTAAATCAACAATAACCTTACCAGAGCCTTGTTTTTGAGATTGTTGGCCCCATTGTTGTTGGTCTTGTTGTTGCCATTGTTGACCTTGTTGTTGATTTTGTTGGCTTTGTTGCCATTGTTGTTGATCTTGTTGATCTTGTTGATGTAAATCAATTGGTTGTTGTTCAACTGCTTGACTACCTTGGCCAGGTGTTAACCATTTTTGACTACCAATAAGATCAGTTCTATACCAATCTGCAGGTGTGGATGCAGAAGCAATGCCTCCACCCAAACTGGCACTTAACAAAATTGCAGCTACAATTGTAGTTGCTGTTTTTTGATGCGACTTAGCTAACTCAGATGTTACTACATATGCATTCTTAGTCGCACTCCATACTACTTTGAATACCTTATTCATATTAAGTTCCCTCCCAACTTATGCGGCTCTCACCCCGCACAGATGAAATAAATGAAAATACTGGAATATACTTCACTAAATATTCACAATATCTAATTAAATACTAGCACAAGATATTTTAAAATTAAAGCGTTTTTTTAATAAGTTAAACTTATGCTTCATTTTTTACTCATTAAAAAGCAAGAAATTATCCGCACAAATACTGTGTTATTAATAATATTGAATTATGTAAAATGAAAATTTATATTTTAATTTAATTTTATATTTATACAATACTTTTTATTTACTTCTATAGAAATTATGAAAAAA
>ERZ773024.593-NODE-593-length-13346-cov-2.936047_pt1 | contig 13346 bp, 12 predicted proteins | sample MGYA00511667_ERZ773024 | MGnify/ENA primary metagenome ERZ773024 (study PRJEB29015, sample SAMEA2738117) | human oral metagenome | biome: human oral; feature: human-associated habitat; material: saliva | place: China | collected 2258 ... | reverse complement strand
CCCATTCGACGGAGATCGGTCCCGCGTAGCCGATTGCATTCAGTGTCCGGAAGTACGCCTCGAAGTCGGCATCCCCCAGTCCCGCTGATACGAATCCCCATCCCCTGCGGGGATCGCCCCACGGCAGGTGAGATGACAACCTACCATTGCGCCCATCGAAGTGGGTACGAGTGTCCTTGCAGTGCACGTGGTAGATCCTGTCCGCGAAGTCAGCGAGGAATACTGCGGGGTCAAGGCCTTGCCAGATCATGTGCGACGGATCCCAGTTGATTCCAAAGCCTTCACGGTGCCCAATCGCATCAAGCGTGCGCGATGTCGTCCAGTAGTCGTAGGCAATCTCCGAAGGATGTACCTCCAACGCGAACTTCACGCCCTCGGCATCGAAAGCATCGATGATCGGATTCCATCGATCCGCGAAATCCTGATACCCGCCGTCGATGACTGAAGAGTCGACCGGAGGATACATCGCAACATACGGCCAGATGCGCGAGCCTGTAAAACCTGTGACAACAGAGGCGCCAACTCGCGCGGCAGCCACTGCGGTCACCTTCATCTCATCAGCAGCGCGCTGACGAACTCCCTCGGGATCACCATCACCCCATGTTCGCGCCGACAGCAAGCCACGATGCCGGAAATCGATCGGATCGTCGCATACGCACTGTCCAGTTGAATGATTAGAAATCGCATAGAGACTGAGGCCGAACTCCTCCAAGGTATCCTTGAAAGCCTTCACATACGCATCATCCTCAGCTGCTCGCCATACATCAAGGTGATCTCCGGCTGCAGCAACCTCCAGACCGTCATATCCCCACTCAGCCGCCAGACGGCACACTTCCCGGAACGGCAGATCGACCCACTGGCCCGTAAACAGCGTGATCATTCGAGACATCGTCTTTCTCCTTTTTATCGTATCTAGAGTGGCCCTCAGGCCAGCTCCGGGTGGACGACCTCGCCTGTTTCATCTGACTGTGCAATCGCCTCGAGAATCCGCAGGCAACGGATTACCGATTCATTGGTGATCACCGGCTCTTGTTCACCATGGGAAGCTGCGAGCGCGTTTCGATAGAACTCCATGACATCGGTATTCACCTCGGGTAGCGGCAGCTTCTCCACCGGCGGCGTTGTCGAGGCCATCGCCGCATAATCCATAATTCGGGGAGCCATCGTCTTCGTCAGACCAACGCCGGCCTGAATCGGTGTCGCGTCGTCCTCCGGCGCACCCGTACGACGAATCATGTAGCCATTCATCTCCCAGTCTTCGATGACAGCCGTGCCCGTCGCGGACTGAACGTAGAACTTGGGCAGCGTGATGTAGGCATTAGTCGACACATCGACCAGGGCTCGCAGTCCATTGGCAAATGTCAGATATGCCTTGAAGCCGTCATCCACCTCATGCCCCGCCACGAAGGAACGCGTCGCATAGACGGAAGTGACGGGCGATTCCACCATCAGTAGAAGGCGATCAACCGTATGCACACCCCAGTCCAAGATCATGCCGCCACCCTTTTCAGGCTTCTGGCGCCAATCTCCGGGGATACCGCGCGATCCATGAATCCTCTGCTCGATGTACGTCAGAGGACCGATCAGTTCCTCGTTATAGATCCTCTTGATCACAGCGAAGTCGGGATCCCACCGGCGATTTTGATGAACCATGAAGAGCTTGCCTGTTGCTCGTGAAACACTGGCAACATCCTCCATCTCTGTCGAGGACATCATCGCGGGCTTCTCACACAGCACATGCTTGCCGGCACGCATAGCTTCAACCGCATAGTCGTGATGCGAGTCGTTGGGAGTGCAGATGAAAACGAAGGTGACATCCGTGTCAGCCAGAATCTCTTCGAAGCTTGAATAGACATGGAGTCCTTCTGCCACTGCGTCCTCGTTGGCACGCGGATCAATATCGTAGATTCCCTTCACCTCCGCACCATCGATCTGGGCAAGGTTGTTGGTGTGATAGACGCCCTGCGTCCCATATCCCACAATTGCGAACGTATCAGTCATCGGTGACCTCCTAGTTTCTTTGTCTTACCGCCCTAACGAGTCCACGATCAACACTCGCTCCCCCGTTGCTCTGCATCGACGCAGGCGGGTGAGGCGGCGATGCCCCAACGATAGGGGCACTGCGAGGGCAGCAGGAGGCGCCAGCAGACGACTTTTGCACTCTTCATGCAAAAGCGGGGTTACGAACCCGGAAGCTGCGCGATCTCCTTGCGTACAGTTCAACGTGCCGGGGACACACCTGGCAGCGTGGGACACACAATCTATAGGCAATGAACCACATACTCATTGGCAATAATCAACGCACCACGCTCTCAGCTCCAATGAAGGAGAGAGCAAACACATGACATCTATTAAACGAGGAGTTTCCCTCTACAGCCTTCAAGACGCGTATGGGCGAGGTGGCCTCGGACTCGAAGGAACGATCGCAGCCGTCGAAAAGATGGGAACCCAGGGTATCGAATTCCTCTCCGATCAAATGCTCACAGGCGCCCAAAAAGCTAGTGAGAACACGCTGCGCGAGTGGGATGCGATCATTGAGCGGCATCCACTGGATCTAGTTTCCAACGACATTTTCGTGAATTCCACCCTGTATCGGAACCGCACGCTCACACTTGAAGAACAGGCTGAGCTCCTATCCTCGGACCTACGTCTCGCAAACCGCCTCGGCTTTCGACTCGTCCGAGTCGTCTCCCGCACCGATCCACGTCTCATCAAAATGACGGTAGACCTCGCTGAGAAGCTCGACGTCACTATGGCGGTGGAGATCCACGCCGGAATGAGCTTCGATCATCCACTGACTGCGGGTTGGATCAACGAGATGAAGCGAATCGGTAGCGACCATCTAGGTATCGTCGTGGACTTCGGCATCTTCTGCCAGCGCCATCCACGCGTTTCCGCCAATTACTTCCGTGGGCTCGGTGTAAACGAAGACGTTATCGCCTACATCGACGACATCTTCGCCTCAGGTACTGATCCAAAGCACGCCTTCAAGGCAACTTCCACGGAAGAAAAGGACTCCTATGAGTTCCCGGACGAACTCACACGTCTCTTCCATAATCCGTTGGATCAGTTCTACGCCATGATGAGCTCAGGCTACGAGAACACGTGTCTGGATGTACTCGACGAGTACAAGCCCTACATCAAGAGCTTCCACGCGAAGTTCTGGGAAATGACCGATGACGGTGAGGAATACTCGATCGACTATCACAGGATCTTCGATCGCCTCCACACAATCGGTTGGAGCGGATACGTGTGTTCCGAGTATGAAGGCCAGCGATTCGTGAGCCCTGGCGAGCCCATTCACGACATTGCTCAAGTAAGCGCACATCAGCGCTTTCTATCTGAACTCATCGGGGAAGGAAAGTGACATGTTTGACGGGTATATCCTCACCGAGAACTCTGTTCGTAACGTACTTGCCGACGACACGTTGACAACAAACGCAGACTCCACTTCCGTCGGCTTCCAGATGCGCACACGGATCCCCTATTACCGAGGAGTTCCGCTTTCGATGGTCCACGACGTTGTCGTCGAGGTCGATGGTGAGAAGGTCGATCCCTCCTCCATACGCTTCAGTGCCGACGCTGGCGCTCATTGGTTCACCCTTGAAGAGATGTGGACCGTCGCTTCGATGCGATGGGAGTATGCCGACGAAGCACTCGTACGCATCATGCGCCCAGGCGGCCTTCCATCAGGAACACACGACATCAAACTCGAGGTCGCAATCCGCGTCGCATACATTCCTGTCCCATTCGGCGGGACCATGACACGCACCATCACCATCAGTTAGGTCTGTTCCCCACCGATACCAGTCCGGGCCTCGTCGCATTCGTCGACGAGGCCCGGACTGTCTCTGAATCTGAATCACATATCGACAAGGAGCCTTTAGAGCAACGTTGAATCTCCCGCGAGCCCCAGCCGACTCGAAACGTGCGCAGGAGTTAGTAGCGAGGAGACGAGGAGCTGAGAGGCGCCAACTAAACGATCAAGCTGATCACGACTCCCCATTCGCACGCTCAGGCGCGCAGAGGTCGTTCGTAGTACCTTGCGTCGGATCGCCTGATCAACAATCGAAGCAAGAAGCTGTCCCGATGCGGTAACCGCACCTCCAATCACAATCTCGCCCGGGTTGTACGTTGCGACCAGCACCGCAAGCACGGAGGCGAGTCGAATCCCCGCATCAGCTGCCATCTTGGTACAAGTCACATCACCCGCCGCAATCCCCGCAAAGACATCCTCCATGAATATCGATCCCGAACGAGCGTGCGCCTCGGAAAGAAACGGCGATCGCATCCACACTTCGGGATTGCGGGCAGTATGTTCAAATGCCGCGCCCGAGGCAAAGGTCTCCAAGCATCCACGACGACCACAGCGACACTCGTCACCGCCATTTTCAATCTGAATATGCGCAACCTCTCCTGACGCACCAATCGTCCCACGGTGCAGCTTGCCGCCTGAAACGATACCCAGCCCAATTCCCAGAGAAAAACGCACATAAAGAAGATCACGTGGAGCACCCGGACGAAGAGATGCACAGTACGCCATAGCATCAACTTCATCCTCGATCCATACAGGCACTTTCATTCTTGAAACAAAGAACTCTTTGATCGGAAACGCAGTCCACAAATCTTTTTCCCCGGTTGTCAGAGACACAGGGTTGTATATCCTTCCAGCAACGTCAACTGGCATCGGAACCGTGATGCTCAGCCCCCATATCGGCTGTACGGATTTAACCCGACGTTGCAACACCTTGAGATGCTGGATCAGATTGTCACACACCTCATGAGGACTCATCGGGCGTTGGGACGGGTGCAGATCTCCTGCTTCAGGGCCAAAGAGACCTACACCAACCGTCTCCCGATGCAGCACAGTCCCATCCAACGATGTCAGCGCAACGGTCGTGGTACGGATCGATATGTTCGCCACCAGCACCGTGCCCGACTCCTGATTGAAGCGCCACACCACAGGAGCCCGTCCACCTGTCGATAGTGCGCGCCCCGCGGGCACAACCAAGTGTGCGTCTCGCAGAATCCCTAGCCTTGCCTCGAGCGCATTTCGACCAATCGATAAGCGTCGCCCCAAGTCAAGCCTTGTCATTCCCTCGTTGGAATCACGAAGCACTCGGAGAATGTCACACAGTTGTTTGAGGTAGAGCGCGGTTGGCTCACCTACGTGCCCATCAACCTCTCGAGAAGCTCTATTTGTATGCTTGGTCATATTTGATAGTATGTCACAGATCTCACTCGGATCTGCTGTTCACATACCATCAGCCTCCAACTTCTGTCTGAGGCAGACAGAAGTTACGCGTCCACACTTACGGTGATGCCGCCAGGTGGCCTTGACTAGCATCCATGCGAGCGGGCATAGGCGCCCATGCTCGTTCACAGAAAGGCCTGTGATGGCAACCCTAGCTATGAAGACGAAACCCAAGACTGAAGTATCCCTCGGTTCGAAGATTGCCTACTCTTTCGGCGAGTTTGGCTCTCAATTCGTATGGACCACCGTCGGCTCATACCTCCTGATTTTCTACACAGACGTCGCGCTGATTGCACCTGTCGCCGCAGGAAATATCATGCTGATCGCTCGTGTCCTTGACGGCATTCAGGACTTGGGGTTCGGATACCTAGCGGAACGCACTAAGTCCCGCTGGGGACGCTTCCGCCCGTACATCTTGTTCGGGACACCATTTATGTGCTTCTGCCTGATCATCACGTTTGTCACCCCCTCCACCGGAAACACCGGAAAGATCTGGTATGCCGGGATCACTTACGTCCTCCTCTGCTTCGTCTATACCGTCGTTAACATGTCTTACGGCGCTTTGGCCGGCGTCATGACCCACAGTTCGGACGAACGCCTCACCCTCAATTGGATCCGCTTTATCGGCTCGGGACTGAGCCAGATCCTTCTCAGCGCTATCACGATGCCTCTGATCCTATTCTTCTCCGGTGTGGGCGACGGCAAGACCTACAATCAGAGCGGCTTCCTGTGGACCATGGTCGTCTTCGCGATCGTTGCACTGCCAATGTTCCTTATTACGGGCGCTAAGACTAAAGAAGTTATTACCCTGACTCCCGAGCAGACCAAGGTACCCTTCGGGCGAACCGTGAAGGCGGTGTTCGGAAATAAGCCCCTCATGTGCGTCTTCGCCATGCTCCTGATCAACCTCATCGGTCTTTTTGGACGCATCGGCCTACTCGCCTTCTACGTCATCAACAACATGGGTGCCCCCGCGAAGGTTGCTGCGGTATTCGGAGTCTTCTCCCTGTGCAACACGGCCGGGCAGTTCATCTTCCCAAAGTTTGCCTCGTTCATTGGCAAGGCGCGCATGCTCCTTATTTCGCTCGGCCTTTCATCCATTACCCTCTTCGCAATCTACTTCGCAGATCCCTCAAACTTCACGCTCATCCTCCTACTCACCGGCGTCTACGGTCTCGCTAGCTACGCCGCTCCGATCGCACTGTCAATGATTCCCGACTCAGTGGACTACTACGAGTGGAAGTACGGGATCCGCGCGGACGGAACAAGTTACGCAACCGTATCCCTCTCCACCAAAATCGCCTCCGCAGTTGGCGGTGCAGTTGGCCTGTACATCATCGGATGGTTCGGATACGACGGAGCTTCCGAGGTTGGACAGAGCGCTCAGGCACTTCAGGGAATCAACATCGCCACGAATCTCGTCCCCGCCATCTTGGCCCTCATCGCCATGATCCCTCTCTTCTTCTACAAGCTCGATACTAAGACGATGGATCGTATCGAGGAAGAACTTGAAGCACGCCGCACCATGGAGGTCGATGGATAGAACATGCTTTGAGCGATCAGGGCAAGCACGTACAATCGCCCCACGTCACGCTCATTCTTTCCGTAAATAACGACGCGAACATGGCAAATCCACAGGGCCGTGTTCGCGTCGTTCACGTTATCGACATGGTGCAGCGGTCTGATACTGGCACTCCAATCCGCAGGTCACCACCGACAGCGAAGGCGTTCCAAGACTTCTGTTCCCAAAGAGCAAAAGTTACGTTTCCCCCTTTCTGACGCACCACTGGTCGATGACAGACTAAAGGCATGAGGCCGGCAGGCCCATGATCGACCGACGGAGGTCGATCCCTCACAACCCTGACTGGGTTCTCTTCACTACGAACTACGGGAGTTCATCATGACTAACAAACTACGCGTCGGCATCATTGGCCTGGGATTCATCGGCACTCAAAAACACCTCGTCGGTATGGCTCAGCACTCTGATCGCGCAGAGATCGTTGCATTCTGCGACTTCGAGGAGGAACGTGCCGAAAATGCACGTACACAGGCGCGCCAAAACGGTTCCGCTTCCGCAGACGCCTACACGACCACCGATTACCGAGAGGTCGTCAATGACCCGAGCATCGACGTCATCCACGTGTGCACGTGGAATACGAACCACTGCGAGATCACATGTGCGGCACTTGAAGCGGGTAAGCACGTCCTTGTCGAAAAGCCCATGGCCGTCACCGGTGCCGATGCACGAAAGATGGTCGACACAGCTCGGCGCACAGGCAAGAAGCTCTCCGTCGGCTTCCAGTACCGATTCCGTAAAGAAGCACAGTTCCTTCGCAAAGCCATCGACGAAGGGCGACTCGGCGAAATCTATGCTGCAAAGGCACATGCTATCCGCCGTCGCGGAGTACCGATCTGGGGCGTGTTCACCGACAAGGAGAAGCAGGGAGGCGGCCCCCTCATCGATCTAGGAGGACACGCTATTGATCAGGCCCTCTGGTTCATGGGAAATTACGACATCGCTTCGGTAACCGGCGTCGTCAACTACAAGCTCGGTGACAAGCCCGAAGGAAACATGGCTGGTCCATGGGACCCCGATACATACACCGTGGAAGACTCCGCATTCGGTTTCGTCACGTTCAAGAACGGCGCTTCCCTCTTCGTCGAAGCATCCTGGGCCCTTAATGTTCAGGATTCTCGCGAAGGTTGTGTCACCCTCTGCGGAACCGAAGGAGGTGCGGACACTATCCAGGGTGCCGGATCCGACCTTATTGTCACTCTCAACAACGTGCAGGGTGGAGAACTCGTTAAAACCCGTCCCAAAGAAGGTGCCGCCTACTTTGGCGCAGGCGGCGGCGCCATGAGCGGTTTTGAATACATGGGTGGCCTCGAAGCAGGTGCCTGGCTCGATGCAATCATCAATGATACCGAACCTTACGTCACCGCCGAACAGGCGTGCGTTGTCACCGAAATCCTCGACGCTATCTACACCTCTGCCCGCACCGGACAGCCTGTGGTATTCGACTGAGGCTCATGTACGAGGCCGGGGTTCCAGGGAAGCGCTTGATGTCGTTCCATCCAGGAGCACCCCGGCCTCGTACCAATACGAAGCGTCAAAAGAGTGAGTACATCATGACCATAAAACGAGGTGTAAGCCTCTACTCCTACCAAGACGAATACGTCCGAGGAATACTAGACCTCGAAGGCTGTATCGCCGCTGCTGCAGCTCAAGGCGCATTTGGCATCGAAACCCTCGCCGAGCAGATGATGCCGGGATACCCATTCCCGGGCGCGCCAGATTTACCTGATTCATTCTACGAGAAGTGGCACGACCTCATGTCCCAATACGGGACGACCCCCACGGTTCACGACATGTTCCTGGACAGCAAGCGTTACACTTCACGCCCCCTCAACCACGATGAAATGGTCGAATCTCTCCAGCGCGACATTCGGCATACCGCGAAGCTTGGGGCACAGGGCATCCGCGTCATCGTCAACACCCCACCCGAGGTCGTCGAGGCTGCTGCTCCCTACGCCCGCGACCACGGAGTCTGGATGGGAATCGAGATCCACTCGCCTTTCTCATTCGACGACGAGTGGATTCTCCGACACCTCGACGTCGCCAGTCGTGTAGGTACGGACACTGTAGGATGTGTCCCCGACCTCGGCATCTTCGTCCACCGACTTCCCCGCGTTCTCGTTGATCGTGCTTTGCGGGATGGCGCAGACCCGCAGACAGCACAGGTTATCGTTGACACCTACAACGCACACGGGGACGTCACCGGACTCTTTACACAGCTTGAACGAAAGGGAACCGACCCGCTCACACTGGGGCTCGCCCGTAACGCAACTTTCATGATCAGTGCCGATCCGCACTGCCTCGTGGAACACGCTGAGTTCATCAAGCACATCCACGCGAAGTTCTACGAAATGGTACCTGCAGAAGGATATGATTTCTGGCACGAGTATTCCATTCCCTATCACCTCATCATCCCAGCGCTCATCGATGCCGGCTACGAAGGGTACCTCTCGAGCGAATACGAGGGTAACCGCCACATCGAAGACGCACACACCGTCGATTCAGTTTCGCAGGTGCAAGAACACCAACGGATGCTCGCTGCACTCCTCGATACGTCGACGAGCGCACCGATGGGCTCGCGGAGCCTCTCAGACTGAAGGAGGAAGGCATGTTCAACGATCTGATCATCCGTGACGGTTCCATCCAGACCATTACGAATCACAACATAGATGGCACGAGCACACGAATGGGTTTCTCATTCGAAAGTCATCTCGCTTACTACCGCGGGCTCGGACTATCCATGGTAGAAACACCGCAGATCTGGCTCGACGATGAACCCATCCGTCAGGAAAACCTTTTGTTCACATACAGGGGGGTCACTCGAAGCTTCCACGAGCTCGCAGATGTCACTGATATCCGTTGGGAATTAGGCGAGTATGCATCAATAACTGTTGCAGCTCCTGAAATCACTCCAGGAAAGCATAAATTACGCGTGAATCAAAGACTGCGGGTATCTTATCTCCCTATTCTCTCCGAGTCCGCTTTCGAGCGGATGATCACCATCTACTAATCTCCAAGGAAATATAAAAATGCCTACCAAATTTATGAAGCTTGGCTTTGATGAACAAGTTCTGCGCGACTGCTCTAACACCGACATGGGGTACGACATTACAGTTGGTCTCAACTACTATCGGGGAACACCTCTATCTGCGGTCGAGCATCTCGAACTCGCAGTTGATGGACAGCGTGTCCCTGACACCTCAATCCTGCTTGAAATTCACGGCAAGCACCTTCGCCTAGACCAAGTCCCCTTGGCGTTCACCGAGTATTGGGGAGTTCGCGAACCCATTAAACTCCACGTTTTCGGACATCATCTATCCCCAGGACGACACAGGATCGATCTCACGCTACATGCACGTGTCGTATACATGGAATTTGCTCCGGGGATTTTCGGCCAGTTCGATGGTTCTTCCTCGGCTACCTTCATCATCGCTGAAGATGGATCTGGCAAACGTGAGACAGTCCATATTCTCAGTGAAGAGGATTCTCCCCAGTCCGCACCGACACCACGCACAGAACACACGAATAATTAAGGAAACAAACAATGGCTACTATCAAGGGAATTGAGCAAGCAGTATCCGCTTACGGATACACACAGCAATTCATCGAGCGAGCAGATTTTGATAACGCTGAGATTATTCGGCACGTTGCAGACAAGGGGATCAACAAGATCGAGCTTGTCGGAGCACAAGCCTTTGGCAACTATCCCACACCTACTGCGGTGGAGATCGATGCGGTCTTGCGAGCTTCAGATGAGTATGGTGTCGACATTTATTCCTATGGTGGATATGTTGACCTTGGACGAGTAACTGGGGCACGCATGAGTGAATCAGACATTCTTTCCGATATGCGTCTGGACATGATGACTGCTCGCGCCCTTGGCGCTCAGTCGCTTCGCGCCACGGGCTTCAGCCCGAACCTCGTACCTCGTGTAGCTGACCTTGCCGACCAGTACGGAATTACTGTCGGGTTTGAGATCCATGCTCCCCACACCCCGACCGACGAAGCAACAACAGGCTTTATGGAGGTAATTGATCGGTACGGTATCACCTCCTTCGGCCTTGTCCCCGATTTTGGCATGTTCATCGAACGCCCCACTGAGATCGCAATCCAGCGATACATCGGACTCGGTGCTCGACGCGACCTACTCGACTACGTCATCGCGCATCGGTGGGACGGCTCGACTGAAGAAGAAATGTGTGAACGAGTTGCCGCCATGGGAGGTGGGCTAGGAGAAAAGATCGCTATTTCCGAGTGGTTCGGCTATTTGTCATTCGCCCCAGCAGACATTGAGGGGTTCGCAAACATGGTTCCCTATACGAAGTATGTCCACGGGAAGTTCTACCACGTCGACATGGATTCTCATGGGAATCTATCCGAGCCCACGATCCCTTATACCGCTGCTCTCAAGACTCTCGTTCAGGGAGGTTTTAAGGGCGTACTCGTCAGCGAGTATGAAGGTCATGCCTTCTATCTCGATGATGCAGATGAACAGATTGATCGGCATCTGGCGATGACGGCAGCAATCCTCACCAACAGCTAGTCGACGACGCGGGGCATCACAGTCCGCATCTTAGGCGGCCAGGATCACAGGGTGGTCCTGGCCGCCCTGGCCGAAGTTCCCCTCACTATCATGCATCTCACCCTCGCGTAGCATCATGTCATTAGCGACTGCGGCAGTGGCACGCATTGCTGGTACGTTGAAATATCCGAACATAACTAACTCCTGGGGGTATTCATAGAAAAACTCGGCGCAGCATGTCGCGGCGTCGAGTCCAAGTACGCTTGTAATTTTACACTTTGTGCAGGTCGCGGGATATATTCGTTCTTCGTTCAATTGGGCACAGATTTTGAACTTTGGCGTTACCCGCATTACCTCCAGCATTATGTAACGCCGTCCCACAAAGGTCATTCACTTCCCCCAGCCCAGTTGCACAGACTGGATCCAATTTGGAGCTGCAGGTAGGGGTCGCGGTTCTTGGTCGCTGCTTGAACTCACTGAACCATCACGAGCTGTTTCCTACGTCATAGAATTCTGGTCTGACGAGCATGGAACGAGACCTCTCCACTCGTTATTTGATGCAGGGTTGCATCCCCCAGCTGAGACGCTGCGATGCGGGGGTACACACACTCAGCCACGAGCACAGTCAAGGGATCAAATCGACGCGTCCTTAGTCCATCCGTACCCTCATCCACACACCCGTTCATCGTTGGAATGGACGACCAGGGCCACTGACGGAGGCTGCGCGCGCTCGTTGCACACCAACCCCACCGCTACACTCAAGCCTTTGAGCTCTTCTCGAACCCAATCTGCCAAAACCCCATATCAAGCAGCTTCATCTGCGGATAGATGAGGTCGTCAGTCCGCATTCCTCGCCGCGCTTCCTCGAGGCGGTCGTTGTGTTCCTCGTAGAAGTCCACGAGCTTAAGGAGGGAATTCCGGCTGTATTCCTGCGTTGTCACCTTGTATGTCGCAACGCCATCCTGAAAGAATCTGTCGTACGCGGGCACGCACCCGAGCGTTCCCATGAGTATTTTCGTGATGAGGACCGGCGACACAGGGCTCGCAACCTCGCGCCCAGCGACCTCATTGCGGATCGGCCGGAATTGCTTGGCGATGTATTTGCGCAGCTTCTCGAGACTGTCCTGAACCTCAAGCTTCCGCAGATCCGCGCAAGCGATCCCAAACAGGCAGTCGTATTCAGGCTTCAGGACCTTCTCGACAACGGGCAACAGCACCTTGTAGTCCTTCTGAAGCAGGAAGGACGAACCCCGATACATTCCCCAGCTCGCCAGGTAGAAAGCGAGGTGCAGGCTCAAATAGTCGCAGTCCGGGGAGGGGTCGGTCCGCGCATCTCGAAACACGCGATAGCAATGCTCCCACGAGCGCGAGCGCCCATTCTTATCCCTGCGCGCATCGTCGTAGAAGGTCTGCGCAGCGTCAATCAACTCATCGATGGCTTCCATACTTTTCTCCTTGTGTCTCCACGGAAGACCTCTCGTCCTCGAGAGCTCTCGTTGTTTCAGCGGTTCCTCTATGCGCGTTGATTCCGACGCCGGAGATCAACCGCCCGATTGGGTAGCCACGCGACCGGGTTCCCCATGCCTCGTTGTTCCCCATGCCTCGTTAAGCAACACCGCTTCATTTTCCGATAACCATACCGCACGGAGCGGGCACAGCGCGGCCATTTGGAAGGCACAACTCAGCATCGTCGGACCCTGACAAACCGGGAGAGCTGTCGTACCCACATCTCACGACGAGGCCGGGGCCAGGTATGCACATCCGTGCGGTTACGGGAATGCGGGTGGGAGGATGTGCGTGATAGTTACTATGCATTCTTTATGTTTCGTGTCGGTCACCAACCCGACCCAGACTCACGTCATCAACCTGCTCGGACACGACATCACGATCACGCTGAAAGCCACCAATTACGAATGGGACTGGGGCGACGGCACCCCGAACACCATCACCGCCTACCAAGGAATGGTCTTCGAGAAGGGTATGGACCCCAACAA